>Ga0065711_1044791_pt1 | contig 13877 bp, 13 predicted proteins | sample Hoacrofraction12_FD_59098 | JGI IMG/M metagenome (GOLD analysis project Ga0065711, IMG submission 59098) | Hoatzin crop microbial communities from Cojedes, Venezuela - Epithelial fraction 12 v2 (version 2) | ecosystem: Host-associated > Birds > Digestive system > Esophagus > Crop | place... | reverse complement strand
GGGGGGGGGGGGAGAAACCCAATCAGCTACTATGCTGAGAGGCCCAAGACTGCAAAACTTAAGGCTTCCACATGCCTAACAGTAGACAGAAATCTATTCATGAGAGAGTGAGACTGAGCCTTAAGAGCACCATTCATGCAGATACTGCAGGATTATGGAAGGCAAAGGCATATGACGTGCTGTGGACTGCAGGCCATTACAGACTTCAGTTAACTCAGCTGAGTTGGCTTTCCTGGTTTACATTTTTATTTCGGTAAAGAATGACTGCCATCCTATCTCCAGCCTCACTCTGGGGAAGGAAGGGAGGAGAGGAATAGCGCTGGAGTAACTACTGCATTCATCTACTCCCAGTTCAGGAACAGCTCCTAAAAGTGGCCAGTAACTGCCTGAAAGTGGCCAATAACTGAATAAACTTCAGACTGCTGTAGAAGGCTTTCCATCCAGAAAGAGAAGACTAAAAAACTAAGTAACATTGCTAAGGCTTGAAGTCAAGTCTTTCTTGTGTGTAAAAGGAAAGACTGGATGGAACAACTGCATCTTGCTGTAGCACATGCCAGCGTCTAGTCCAGTCCTTCTCCCATTTGCCACCTCAGCACCTTGAAATCGGCTGTGTTTGTCTAACTGAAGTTATGAAAAATTTTCCAGCTCTACTATACAGCATTCCTATTCCCTTAGAGCACAAGAATATGCAGTCTAGATCTGAAATAAATAAATTTTAAAATCAATAAAAGGGAAAAGAGCTTCAAGACTAGAATGACATTTTCAGTGGAACTTGGAGGATAACTTGCCTTTACAGGAGAAACCAAACTTCTACAACTGACAAAAAGAAAGAGCTTGAGGCATGCCAGCTGTTAAATCAGTCATATTGGTTATCAGTACAGCAGGTGAGGTCTCTACAGAAACTCAGTATCATACTTTGAAACACGATGCAGCACATTCAATGGCTTGCGCATTTCGGTGTGACGGCCTGTGGAAAGCACTACAGGCCAGGCAGTTACAGTCTGGTAAGGAGCAGGTCAGAGCCAGCAATTCAATTAATTTGCACAACAGGAAGCCTACTAAAATGAGATGGTATCCCACTAAGGCTTGTGTTCTCCTCCTTTAGACAAGCCATAAAAGGCTTCATCTGCATTTGGATGAACCATGCATACGTCTGCAAATTCCAGTACATCCAACAACAGTTCATTTGTAAGGTGGTGGCAATGGGAGGAGAAATCACACTGTAGCAACACCCTGCTTTGCAGACTGTTTACCAATACCACTCTCAATATCATTAAGCACAGGACACATACCTTGATCTGCTCTTAAAAGAGATTCTCTCCGAGTTGTTGAATTGTTCTTAGAGCCTCTAAAAGACTCCTCAGAGAAGAGGAACTAAGGTCAAGTATATTTCAGAGTTTTCCTGTGCTTCACAAAGCAGGTGGCATACATGGCACTAATGATAAATCTTAAAGTTTGGGGTTTTTTTATATATAACAAGAGTTATCCCCATCTAAGTGTTCGTTTCAGAGCTCCCACCCCTCCCACTTAACTCTTCAGTGCTGAGGGAACCCACTATCTTACGGCTTGACACTATTTAAATGTTGAGTTTATAGTAAAGCTTAGTTAGCCCTAAAGAATTCCACCCATAGCTTTTAACTGAAGAATACAGCTAGAGAAAAAAATCAACATCAGTAACTCAGAAAGATAACTGGATATGGCAGTCATGGGAAAACAGCTGCTGGAAAGATACCTCATAAGGAAAAGGCATGGAGAAATAAGACTTCAAGCGGCAGCCAAGTTTCATTTATTGAGAAAGGGAAAGAAACTAGAGCAATTATGTTGTTTACCACTCCTCCCAGTCCATGTAATTGAGAAAAACTGATTATAAAGGGCATCCTCCTGAAGTAATGAACTTAAAACTCTGAGAAAGTGAAGGAAGCCCAACTTCTATCTAAATAGCATAACTAAATACAGCCTAGCAGCTGTGGTGCAATTTAAGCTATTGTTTAACAGATACTTTGTCAAACACGTGTTTGCCTCTACAGCTGCAAGCTCCTGCAGCTTAGGAGACTGGTAAAAGGGTATGCATACACACCGCCAGCAGTCTCTGGCAGTCCCTGCCCTAAGAACCAGTCTCCCTGAGCTCTGCATCACTACCAAGACGGCATAGATGATCCTACCTCTATGATACCTTCCCTTTCTGAGTGTAGCAGATATTCCCGTTGTTCCACTTTCATAACCATTTACAGAGCTCTCTGTAATTCATCAGAAAACTGTGCTAATGACAACTAGTCATGCATTTAGTTCAGAAACAGTGCTAAGAGCTACATCTGGTATCTTAGTTCTGCTTCCCACCATGAGTTGCTCATTACCACAGCCTCTTACTATATCACTGTGTGCTATTCTTAAAGCATCACAGAACACATTATTATCTCCCTACAACTATATACCAGTTGCTGTTTCAGTGGTAGGGACTCTTTCCACCCACACCACCTCCAAACTTCTACTACAATCCCCCACAGCCAGAGGCATTCACTGGTCTCCAGATCCATTTGACATTAACTCCAAACTGCTACAGAACACAGGGTTTTTCTTTCCTGAAAGAGGTCATCTCTGTAGGGGTCTATATCAGAGCTTCAGGGACAACGATCAAAACCCACAGTGATCCATGCTTCCACTCTGCCTTTGTGCATCTGTATGCAGTCACTAGCAACGATCCTGCATTTCTGAAATAGTTTCACCTATGAATGCCCAAAGAAGCACATGTGAGCCAGGGCTTTGGGAGCTGCAGGTCCCTCTGGGAACTTTCTAACCTTCAGAAATAAAAATCAGAGGACTCGCAGGCATTGTCCTGGGGTTTCTCAGCACATGACTCCATATCCAGTGTTCAACAACTTAACCTTTCCAAGTTCATACCATACTATTTCATGTATACAAAAAGAAAGCATTAGCTTGACCTGTGGAACATTAGATTTCCCAACAAAATATACCTGGAACCTTGAAACCTCCCTGAGAGGTGCCTTCATGCAAGTTACCCAAAAGAAAAGTCAAGTCTTTGCTTCAAGTAAAATGGAAGAAGCATTTGTGATGTTGCAGCACAGCTCCTATGCCTTAGTTACATCACAGGACTGGCAGGGTGCTTTGGCCAGTGCAGGGGCAGCCAGTTCATCCGATGGTGTACTGTGCACACCCTACGGTCTCAACAGGCGGGGCAGGAGGGCTGCTTTCACACAAACACACACTGCCCTCATCAACTGACCATCAGACCTAGCCAGCAATTACAATGGAAGCAGACAGCCGAAGTTGTAAGTGCCAACACGATGTGTCACAGTGGTTTTTGTTTTGCTTTTGGTCGGTTGTTTTTAAACCTTTAGTGTCTTCCAAGTTTCCTATTACAACTTAACTCCCACCAGCTGGTAATCTGCAACCAGGCTGCTTTCTGGCAACTTCTTCTCAAGCCTGGCAGAAAATAAAACTCTCAGTTCACTCATTTCCCTTTCCTCCCTTCCCTTCACAAATACATCCAACAACAAAATCATAGTAAGAGTACTCGCAGAAATTCGTGCAACTGTCAGATAAACAGAGCCACAGAAATGCACTGCTCAGCATCCCTCCCCATGTACAAACACCAGTACCACACTGGAACCATTACCTGTGAAACTAAGGGCAAACACAGCTGCAAACCTGTTCACCCCCAGACTGCTGTTCAGTTATACAGACTCCTACATGTTACCCCAGCTGGGGTAGCAAAAGCCATCCACACATCGCCAGGCAAATACCACACCATCTGGCAGGGGCAAGAAGGGAATATGCAGTCCTTGCAGACTCAGATGGGCACAGAACACAATCCCCACGCACACCACTTGTTTCTGTACAGTTTACAGAGGTGAGCTGTAAAAGATCAGCAGTACTTGCTTTCTTTTGGAGGAAGGGAATAGTTCCTGAACGCAAACCATTTTGCAAGACAAGCTGGATGCCAAACTTCTTGGATTTGGGGATGTGCTGGGAGACAACAGCTAGGCCCACTTCTTCCCTCTCTTCAACTATCATTACTACTCTCTTGTATAGCTAATCTGCCCTCTCCTCTTCCACATCCCAGCCAGCAAAGCCTTGTTGACCAAGTCCTCAGAGGGTTCAGACGCCAGGAGCACAAGGTGCTGCAGTTACTTTGGGTTTTTTCTTAGATGAGAAAAATTTTATTTTTCAATAAAGAAAGTAACATTTAAAATATGAAAGTCCACCAGTACAACACAGGAAGAGAGAACAGTATTTCAAGTCTCCTTGTACCTTCCCAGAAAAACCTGAGGTGCAACTGGATTTCCCTGCCTCATTTGTGAACAGAAGATTGATAATGTTTCTGCCAATGTTGCTGTCATCTCTCACGGGAAAACCAAGCACCAAATGTCAGGCTGAACTGGGGAATCTGGCCTCAGAACAGATACAGTTCTACTGTTTTTGTACTGGCCAAGCCACTGCTGACAAAAGTACACGGATAGATCACCAAAGGTACACTGGGATCCAAGCGACTGACAATCTTGCTCCAACTCACACAGCCTTTCCCTCCCTCCCAATGCCTGTCTAGAGACAGGAGTCCGTCCTACAGGTTCTACCTATCTAAACATGGCTGTCTCCAGAAGAAGGCAGTAGCATGAACTCCAGTCTGGCACAGCAGCATGCTACAGGTTGGCTATCTGACCCCTGGCAGGCTGAATGGAACAGGGACGGCACAGAGAAAGAGCAGGGCAAGTGACAACTATCAGCTTTTCCATCTGATGGCTCTGCTGCCTCTCACATGCCTTTCATTTTCATCTCTCTTTCAATATCTCCCAGACCTACAGCCTCCTGGGGTTGTCATGCCTCACAGGATGATTTTTTCCACCTGATATTCACTGGGAGGATCATAAATACGTTTTCTACAAGTACTAGACTAGGTACTGTTCTGAGACTGACAGAAAGGAAGAGAGCCTTTCCCAAGGCCTCTAGGCTTTTGCTGCAGTTCTAGAGATCCTGAGGCTGGCTCTGTAGGACCCCTGGCTCCATTCCTGGCGATCCCATTCCCTGCTCCATTAGTCACAACAGGCAGCTTCTTGTAGAAACTGCTCAACTACACAAACCCTTCTGCCACCAAGGCAGCCCTTACAAATTATTAAGTAAAAACCACGTCCAAGCAGTTAGCACAGCAACACGACACTAGTCCTGGAAGGACCATACTTCGTAAACTATTACTGAGAAATTAAAAGAAAAAGTGTTCTGGTGTGAAAGAATATCGGTGTTTACATCCTCTGCTCCTTGGTAGCAATTAACTAACCAGAAGTAGGTAGTGTTGCCCCTTTCTTTCCCAGCTCCTTGAAGATCTCACACAGGGACAAATAAACATGGGGAGTTATGTTGGTTCCCACAGCACTAAAACATCTGCTAAACAAAGCAGTGGAACAAGAATCCATTTAAGAGATGGTAATGCCTGAATACAACTGGATGCCCACTGGGAACACAGCTCAGGTCTGCAGACCCACAAAATATCAAAGCAAAAAGCATTCCAACTCTCCCATTCCTGCTTTTTGTGAGGGTGTGAGGGGAGAAAGGGCCTTTTAGGGCATGACAAGGAAAAGAGTTTTCTTGCAAGCAGGTTGTGCAATCCAGAGCCTCAGCTGCTGTATTCAGAACAGCTTTTCTTTAGGGAAAGGGAACCAACACTAACCCTCTCTGAGGCTGGAGATCTCCAAGCCAAAGCTAGCCAGCAGGCAGAGATGATCAGACGAACAAAAAGGATTTGGTAAGCCATTTGCCAGCAGCAAGACATCTTCAGAGAGAAGGGAAAGGCGGCCAAGCAGCTTCAGGGCTCCATCCCGGTAGAGCCTGCGACCTGACAAAGACGGAAAGAAGCATCAGCCAGAGATCAGTGCTGTGGATTAACTGTACACTCACAGAAGGACGCTTGTCAACGCTTTGCTAGTCTTTCCCTGATGAACAAAGACAGCCTGCACAAACATTGCATGCAGCTTTGACCCTAGATGTGAAAGCAGTGAGCATTCTATAATACTGCTGTTCAATAGTTTCATATATATGCAGGCACAGAAATCAAGTATATACTAAATTCACGGGACAGCTGCTTATATGGGAAGTTCCTTTCATGGTACTAAGTCCTAGCAAAAGCTTCAGATTCTCCCCTGAGGAGGAATTTATCTCTTCATTCCTAACCTCCTTCCCAAAGCTGATTCCAACATGATCCGAACCAGCTCAGACACAGTTCCTGGATGCATTTAAATGCAGTCTTTCATCAACATAACTCCTGTTTCAGGCAGCAGAAAGGTGGTGCCATTGTAAGGTAATCAGTCACCACCTTCTTAGGCCAGTGCGTGGTCTCAGTCAGACCACAAGTCCAAGCTTTGAACTTAGGACCCAGCACTGCCTGTTACCAAGAGCACAAGTAACATACTTACACAGAAGAACAGAATCTGTTCTGTTCTAGCTTCCTCAAAAGTCTACACAAGCTAAGCAGCTTCAGTTTTCCCACAGCAAAGATAAACAGTGTCTTCTCATGATACCACAGTAAATGTTGCTTCCACTTTGTGCATCATTTCAGCCAAAGTCACACCCTGTAGAGCAACCCCAGCTTAACAAACTGCACCGCCTAACATGGAGATGCACTCTGGCATGCCTCGCAGCCCTCTCCCAACATCACAGGGATAAGCCTGGCACTGCCACACTCACCTCCTCTGTTCCCATTCTCCACAGGCTCTGCCGAGTAGAAGATATAATCCACGGTGGCTCCAAGCCCCATGGGCATCGTTGTGACCTCCACGCGTCCCCTCTGTGGCAGGAAGTGGCTGTATACAGAGGTCAGGTTGAGGCCGTGATGGATAACGCCTGAAGACCTGCACGTGAACAGCCACTGTTTACCAAGGCAGGAACGAGAATGATGCGATGCTCAGTGCTGCAGTCACAGCTGAAGTTGGACATTTCCTTGCTGATGCAACTGTCCAAACTATTCCTACTTTGTGAACACATAAAAGACAGTCTTTCAGAATTATTCACTCCACTTACACCACAGACAAAGCGGACTATGAACTTCCTTTGTCTCCAATACCCAACCCTGGCTATGCCCTTCATTCTCAGCCTCACCACAATGCTGACAGAAGAGCGCCCAGCTGCTGGGACACCCCTGGGTGCATCTGGCTCTTCCAGACAGACCTCCTTACTCTCTTCCACTCTCACATTTATTTCCATCTTTACTTCAGCCAGATTTTCAGTGCTCAGGAAAACAAGACCAGGCTTGAAGAGCAGGGCCATTGAAGGTGCACCAAATTACCTCGGGACGAATGGCTGGGGATCAGGGTCTTTCATCATGGCAGCAGGCTTGGGCCAGTGTGCAGGGCGGTCTGCAAAGGAGCAAAGAGATTCCAGCCAGACCTACACAGATCCTGGAACAGGCTGCTCATCCCAAGTCTAAGAAGCTTCTCCTGAGACCACATGAATCTTTTTGCCCAAGAAGAGCAGATAGCTTCCAGTCACAGGCACCTTAAAGAAAAATATTCACAGGAAATCCTAGCTCTAAGACTAGCAAGGAACATCCTGAGAGCAGATCAGTGCAAACAACTGAGAAGTCATATTCTCTCCTGGTAAGGACATGTCCTTTAAGTATTTAATACTACCAAAGCTCAGGGTACTTCCACCTTTGCTCTCAAAGAAAGTTCATGTGCCCTAACCTACAGCTTACTCCAAGTGTCTAGAAAGGCAGAACAGAAATGGAGAGAGCAGAACCAGCCATGCCACAATGCCCAGAGGTGAGGCAGTGTCTACTGGGTACCAGCATCCAGAGTCATCTATGTTGTGGCCATTGTGACATTACAGTTTTCAGGCTTGTTCTCCCCCACCAAAAATCTTGAAGCAGGAAAAAAAGGAATATATATATATATATACACACATACACACACATATATATATCCCTTTATAAGAAACAGCCTCCAAAAGAGGCTGAACCTCAGTGCATCTCAACGAACACAGTGTGTATAAGGGTGGTAAGATTGTACTCCTCTGAGCACTCATGGAATCCATCAGCAACCACACAGCCACAGAAGGCACCCTTCTGCCTTCCCCTTTTCTCACCAGGCATTACTTCCACCTCTCGTTTTCATCAAAAACAAGCTAGGAGAGTCTCGAGCTGAAAAATCTCTCGTTAATACCTGGTTTAGCATCTGTCACACCTTCCAAGACGACCAGCTGTGGTGGTCGTTCACAGGCAACATCACAAAAACGAAACTGGAGCAGGAAGTCCCGGCTGTACTTATGTCTGCCTGCAGGGAAAAATACAAGTTAAAAGAAGAAAACAGCTGCAGCAAAGTCACATCTACAGGGAACACCTACACACACTTTGGACCTTTAAACCTCTTAGACCTCTTTAGTTTGAGACAAGTTTTTGTGCTCAAGCACTCTGATACCACGAGAATGGGAATCACTTAATACCCTAAATGTAGAAGAAAACAGACACATAAATGTAGAAGAATAGAGCACAGTTATTGCTGTCCCTTTAGCCAATGCAACAATCATGGTCAGCACCTTAATGAAACAAATTAAGAATGTCCCCTCTGAGACATCACAAGTTCAAGTGACTTTTACGCAGATCAGCTGGTGTGCAAGTCAAAGAAATGTCTGCTGAAAAAGAAAAAAACAATTCTGGAGATCAGGTTGAATACAAGTTCTACATTCAAGATTCCAATAAAAGCTATTTAGTGTGGGCTGCTTCTTTTTTTAATCCTCCCTAAGGAGAGTAGACAACAGTCATGATTGTAACTGGGCTCTTAGGAATGATTTCCTAATAGTGGTGTGCAAATACTGCCCAAAACCGCTCCCACAAACACCTGCAGCTGAAAGCTGTGGCTGCTGAACACAGTTTACAACTGCACAGAAGCTTAAGTCTGCGAATATGAAAGAGGCACCTAGAGCAATGGTTACTGGTAGGGGAACATTCAGCTTCTGACTAGAGAAAGAAAGTGACAGAAACTGGGCTACAACAATATACTACAGAAAAATTTAATTTAATTCATACACCAAGGAAATGGATAGAAGGGGAGAATCTTTGCTGAGTGCCTCATTCAACACATGCCCAAGGTACTCAGACAGCAAGACCCACAAACTGTTCATCCTCAGCAAACTCATGTTCTCAGTACATGCTGGAGCTCACTTGATTTCTTTGGCTGGCACAGGGTGATGTATTGGCAACTGTCCGTCACACCCAGCGAGCTCGGCCACAGGGGTGCCAGCAGTTTCCGTGAATACAACTGCTGGGAAAAGTCTTCCTGACCAGACACCTGCAAGGAGGTCAGAAACAGAGAGGAAAGATCAACAACAAAGAGCAGAACTTTTGCAGGCTGTAGACAATGTATATACACTTGCCAAGCGCAAGACAGGAGGATGCCCTCATAGAAAGGCATGAACTAAGCTATTCAGAAGATGGTGCAGACACAATAAACCTTCAGCTGTGTGGGATGAATACGATTAGCCAGAAGTACCTGACAAGATACTTTGCAGGTATCTATTATCCAAGGTGTGACTTAGCTTAAAAGCCGACAATGTATTTGATCATGGATACACAGCAACAGGTAACCACAAGTGACCCTAGCATACGTGCCCATTTCAAACTGTTCTCAGATCAAGCATCCACATAAAATTTCGGTAAGTCTTGGTGGAGTTGTACTCTCCTACACTTCCAGCCACCCAGGCACAAAAATCCCGTAGCCAGGGAGAACCAGGACCTGAAATTCAGTGCTCTACTACCACTGGTCTGCCTCAAGAGAAAGCAAAAGAGCAGCAGTGGAAACAACATGCACACATTTGTCTGCTGCTTTCCCCAGCAGTGCCGGAGGCTTGGGGAAGACGGACGAATAACTGAATTCAGTATTCGGACTACTTCCACACGAGAGAAAGAATGCAGCCATGCACTTCCCTAGCAGCACACAAGAAAGAGCTACCCAATCCCAGTCTGGCTGGCACCTACCTTCCAGGCTGGCATCCCATGGTAGGAAAGCTCACCGTTCCGGATGAATTTGTATAGTGGAGAATCAGGTACAGAGTTCAGGTCTCCACACAAGATGACAGGATAGTAGCTGCCTTCATTGGCTTTTGCAATCTTGTCGATCTCCGCTAGCAGCAAGGCCATCTGGGCCAGTTTGATATCTCCTCGCCGGGGATTGAACAACACATGAGTGTTGGCCACACACAAAGGACTGACCGACTCCAGATCTGGGCCCTCCGGAAGCAGAGGCTGTAGCAGCAGCACCAAGCCCACGTTATCCCGATTGAGGACGTCCAGGCCAGGGCGGAAGTATTCTACGGGGCTGAGGCTGATCAGCTGGAACCTGCTGTGCTTATAGCACACTGCACAGCCATCAGTCTTTGTCCCGGTTCTCCGTTTATAGCAGCACGCAAAGCCTGAAAAGAAAGCATCACCTATGAAAAGGTCTATCCACTCACTGCTTCAGGCCCCATCCAGCTGGGGAGTTCAGCAAGCCTGTGTAGCAGAAGAGGTTCCTACTACATTTGGGTACAGCATTACACCCAGTTCTGTTCCAATAACCACAGTTTATCATTTATCATTGAGGGTATTTTGTCTCTCCTTGTCCTTCTAGGACCCTCTCAGTTTTGTTGCTCTGATCTGTCAACTCCGAGAAAGATCAGTTACAAAAGAAAGGGCAAAAAGGCCAGTCAGACAGCTCAGAAGTAGGGCCAGCAGCCACCTGGCAAACAGGAAGAGCTCTCTCAAGACCAAGAGCTTTGAAGACGTGAAGCAGGAAGCACTGCTTGGCCAGTCCCATGAGCTGGAGGTACAGACACACAAAGCAGGACATACCCATCTCCTTGAACGTCGGTTCCAGCTGCTCCCAGTAATGGTTCTCTTGTACCTCCTGGAGACACAGAACCTGGAAGGAAGGCAGAGACCTCACTCGCTCCACCAGTATCTGCTAGTTACCTTGTTTTGGGGAAGGAAGAAAGCATAAAAGTGCACTCACATACCAACCCTGCAGCTAGAAATTACTGCAACTCTGTCCTGTACTTTTCAGATAGAAAGCAATAACTTTCTAGGTCACATTAGCTGATCATTCTGCTTTCCAGTGATGAGGCAGAAGAACCTTCATCACAGAAAGACGACTCCAGGAGTAGAGAAACTCACAAAGTCCTCTTCTATGCAGGCTTCCCCTCCTGTGCTGCCTTATAAACCTAGTCTTTTCCTCCCCAAACACACATTCTCTCTTCTTCCTCTGCTTCTGCTGTTTAAAGAAGTTAAGCCCTGCTATCAAAGTATGACTAGTTTCTACACAACACAACCAAAGCAAGACAGACACCAAAAAATGTATGCATAAGGCTTCAAACACTCTCAGAGGAATCAGTGTTCAGTTACCAAGCAGGTAGTATCTTCCTAGGACTTCCCCTCACCCGACCCCCTTATTTTATTTTTTAATGTTGTTCAATCAAACAAGGAATCCAAATTCTGGTGACACTGATGTGGGAAGGGCTTGTTAATACTCACATCAGGATCCCAGTGCTGGATCTCCTGCAATAGGTTTGGAAGGCGGTAGTTCCAGTTCAGGATGTCTGGATGACAGTGGAGATACAGATCAATGCCCTGCTCCACCAGGTCCTGGGCAAGGATGTTGTAAGACATAACTCGAAATTCAAAGAGAGGAGTGTTTTTCGAGACCTGTTCTAGCACACAGGGCTGAATAGAAAGATCCTCCCAGTCTCTCCATAAAATCTCTATATGCAAGAGACAAAAAGCCAAGTTACAGCCATGCCGGGTACGCTGCTGATACTTCTGTTCCCCTGGGACCCAGAAAACAGCCATTCTCATTCTCAAAGCTAGGGTGTTCGAGCCTCTGAGCAAGCCCTCACCCACTCTGGTTTCCAGGTGATTTTTTTGGATGCCTTTGGGTAGTCATCAACACAGGTGGCATAACAGAAGACCAGAGTCAAGAATATCGAAACACTCGACCAGCTTTTGAGTGCTTTTTATATTATAAAGGCAGCACTTGCAAACAGTTCCTGGGAAATGAACACATACTGATGTTCAGACCAGACAGTCTAACTAGAGACTATCTACAGACTACTAGCTGTGGCCAGCCCTCCCTCAGCAAAAACTCACTTTAGAGTTTTCACTAGCAGATCCTGTCAATTCTGCATGGACAGATACAATCAATGTCTTATGGACAGCAAGCCCGCACACAATGGCCTGACCACATTCACTACAAATGCCAGTCCCAAACCGAATGTTAGTGTCAGAGCTGTGACTACTGACCATGGTAGGGTACCTCTGTCAGGAGAGGACAAAATTGTATCGTATCCTGAATCGGCCAGGCTGGGGGCTCCGTTGGCACGATCTCTGCATCACGCGCTAAACTCCAAGCCAGCACAGCTGGGTCTTCATTTTGCACGTCTACATCGATAGTGGCACAGCCAGCTATCTGGTGATCCGTCTGTGGCACCACAGCTGCCCAAGGGGCACTGCCTGCTACAGCCACTGGTTCTTCCGCTGGTAATTCTGCCAGTTCAGTCACTGCATGATCTTGTGGTTCTGAAGAAGCCAAGGCGTGTAGCTCTGTGAGCTGCTGACCAGCACACCTGGTGACTTCTGGAGCCAAATTCAGGTCACTGAGGCTAGTCATCAATAGCTCTGAACCTTCTAACCAGTCACTAGTGAGTGTAACCGATACCTTCCCCACTGCTGGAGCACTCTCACTGGCTGGCAAATCCCCTGCTCCTTCCTCCAGCCACTGCTGGAGAAGGGCTTCTTGCTCTTCTGGGACCGACCGTCCTCTGGTGGCAGCAAAGATGTCTTCTACCTGGGTGGACGTGCTCTTCGCCAGAAGCACATTCTTTCGACAGGTAAAGAAAGCATCTGCCATTTAAAAACAAACAAAACCAACATAAAACAGACGGAAATCACTTCTCATTCACTTTTTTCTTTTTGCTGTGCATTTGCTGTAACTCAGTGCAATGCAACCCTTCAGTAGAGCAACCCGAACAACTGTCTTCTCTGAAGAAAAACAGTTACTGTCTTGAGTCACTCACCCTGCCTCCTCCTGAACACTAGGCCACAGTGCAATTCTAGTTACGTTAGTCAAAGTCACTGAAACTGTACAGGATGGCAACAGCTTTAACAACTCTAGGAAAGGCAATCCTAATTTATGCAGTGCCACAGCCAGTCAGCCAAGCTAAAAGGCCTTGTGGCAAATTATCAGCTCTCAGCAGCACGTGTAAAGGCACAGTCTTTAGAAGTTAGCTGATGGGGTGCACGAGCTAAGAAGCCAAGATCTTCTAGATGACCACTTGGAGCAAGTTTCTTTCCAGGGATTGAGTAAGAAAGTAGTGCTCAGCTAAAAGGATCAGGAGTCAGCAACATCCACGTGTCCTTTTACTGTTATCTTTTGCGTCACAGCTTTCTGTACGTGTCAGAAAGGGAGCTTTAAGAACCGCACTCCTCCCTGTAGTTCTGTAATTAAGTTCATGAACGCCAGGAACACCAACGTACCGAGGTGAGATTTTCGCACACCACCAGCCAGGCACACCTAGAGCCTGGTTTAGTCACAAGAGCCTTCTACTACAGGAGAGGAGCTGCCTTCGAGAGGACTCGGCTAGCTGCTCGCTGTGCTCGCGGCGTGCCAGCGGCCGGGGGCCGGGTCCAGGCCAGAGGGCGGCTTTACTTCCCGCACTGACGCGCAGCAAGAGCCCACCCACGGGTCCCCCGGCGCCGGTGCTCGGGCAGCCGCAGGCCTCGGGGCAGCCCAGCTCCAGAGACCTCCCCGAACGCGCCGCGCAGGGCCGGCCCGGGCGGCCCGGGCCTCCGCGCAGACCGCCATCCGCCGCTGCAGTACAACGGCCGGCAGCCGCCCCCTCCGTAACCC
>Ga0065711_1044790_pt1 | contig 13877 bp, 9 predicted proteins | sample Hoacrofraction12_FD_59098 | JGI IMG/M metagenome (GOLD analysis project Ga0065711, IMG submission 59098) | Hoatzin crop microbial communities from Cojedes, Venezuela - Epithelial fraction 12 v2 (version 2) | ecosystem: Host-associated > Birds > Digestive system > Esophagus > Crop | place... | reverse complement strand
GCCAGGGCATACTGCTGGCTCATGGTTAACCTGTCGTCCACCAGGACACCCAGGTCCCTCTCCGCAGAGCTGCTCTCCAGCAGGTCCACCCCAAGCCTGTACTGATGCATGGGGTTGTTCCTCCCCATGTGCAGGACCCTGCATTTGCCCTTGTTGAACCTCCCAAGAGAACTTCCAAGAGAAGTGATGATGCTGAGATCGAGCATTGGGTGAAGGTATTTCTTCCCTTGCATGACTGGTGTATTTCTTTACTAATCTGAAGACAGATTACACTAAACTCTCCTTTGGCAAAAACACTGAAGGGAATAGAAACTGAAACGGGAGATAGAACTTGTGCTAGATCCTCTCCAGAACCAAGAAAGAAAGTCTAAGGAAGAGGAGACAGCAGGGCTCCTCCAGCACACAGACCGGCTCTCACCCCTGCAATTACACATTTGTGTCTGAACTATTTTATTTCTTATTAGCCACAGGACCAGTATCCCCAGCAAGATGCTTCCAGAAATGCCCATCTCTGCTCTCCCCACCTCCCCCTCCCGTGGCCAAGCCCAAAGGCAGCAACAGCAGAATGTGCAAACTCAGGCTGTGCAGGGCCATCTGCAGCCCCAAACAATGCCCAGCCGAACAAATCACTCACTGTTGCTCTTTTAGGCGCTGAGTGGGAAAGCGAAGTGTAGAGGTTCAATCTGTGGGTGCCGCCCCTCCCCTGCAAATGGCACAGCTGCTGAAATGCATTTGTTTTTAGAAAGAGAGGAGAAAAGAGGTTTTTTTGGTATCCAATTCACAGAGCTTTGCTTTTTCCTTTTTTTTTCTCTAATGTGAAAAGTGCTTTGTGAATGGGCCAGCTAAAATTATTTATAATGAGCTAATTTCCATAAAATTGGGCTAATTAATTTCCATGCTGCCTGATGAAAATTGCTAACATCGGCTTTTTACTGACAATCAAGGTCCTGCAGGCAGTCTCACACCCATCTGACTGGAAGGAGTTCCAGGCTGGATCCTCAGCTAGTGTAAATCAGCAGATACCTACTAAAACAAACAGAGCTGTGCGCTCCTTTACACAGGAAAAAAGCAGTTTGGGCCATCTGACAGCTTACATGGGGTTAAGAAAGTGTTATTTTCAATTAAGCGCATACCTAAATAGAGAGGCACAACAAAAAGCTTGATCTTCAAGCTCCGGAAATCCAAGCAAAGACTCAGCTCAAGTAAAATGCATTTACACTGCACTGAACTTAGGCATCCAGAAAGCGACAGGAGGGGCAGCTCCAAGCGAAAATGAAAAATAACCTTATGGGAGTGCTCCGCTGCCTTGAGGTTTCACAAACAGCCGAGGGGTATGTGCACTCATAACTGATTTGTATGTGAAAATTGGCACTGAAGGGATTAATATTACCCTTTTTAAAACCATTTCACACTGTATTCATGGACACAACTCCAGCTATGGCTAGTCCTGCTGAGAACAGTTGACTCTGCAAAACAAAATGATGATGTCTTACATCACTGAGATTTCACAGGTATAATCAAAGGCAGTATTTGGCTGGTCTCAGAAGCAGGAAAGTGTTCCTCGTAGTGTCTTTGTGTTGTGGGCTACACTTTGACAATATTTTCTAAATCACATTAAGGTTTAAGTCCCTAAGCCCACACACCACCAAAGGCAACTACTATTGGCATTTAGAAAGGTATTACTGAGTTGTAACACAGGCTTGAGATGCTTCTTGGACTCCTAATAAATATTTTATCAACATTCTCTCCCATCTGAACTCTCTCCTGTAAGCTTAGAGGTGTAAGTTTGATGCCTGTCACACCTCCTGCAGTGTCAACATCCACACCTCCGGCCTCCCTGACAACACAGACCTTCCTTCCCAGATAGAAAAATCTTTCAGGTTAACACTCTGGATCAACTTGCTTATTATACTACATTAAACCTAAGCAAAGCAAAACCAAACAACTTGTTTTTCATGTCTAAATACTGCTAAATGATAGTGTATTAAGCTAATTTTGCCTTAGGTTCATTAATGGAAAATTAATTCGGCGCTAATCAGATACCAAGTTGGTACGCAATATGGAAATGTGTGATTTACACTGACTGTTGTAAAATACAGGAATTGTATTTGTGCAAGACATGTATCTTGTAAAAAAACCCACAATTATTAGTAGTCACACAATAGCGGTAACATAATTTATAGCTGTAACTTAATTTATCTGCTCTTGGCCTCAGGCCTACACTTTCAAATGATCTACATAACTTAGAGGGCAGATGTTTCAGCTTTTGTGTTTACCCTGCGCCCCCTCACCTTCCAGACCTCAGGCTCTGCATGGGAATCTGCGGCTTCCAGAACACTTCTTTCCAGAAATATCATGAGAAACATGTGGATGTCTGACTGTGGACTACCATGGCCACTTCTACAGCGAGGATCTTTGAAATACTCTTTGTTGGTCAATGGGATGAAGCACGGCAAGTCTGTATGCTGAGGTGTACAGGATGGGATGATCTGCCCTTCTATGGACACCATCCTGGGCAAAGGCTGCTCTCTGTATGTCTGCCAGCAGTTGCAACATGGTGTCCACCTCCAAAATCCTCATGGGCAACCATGCAGGGTGATGTCACAGCAGGAGGAAGGGCTGAGGGATGTCCTGTTCATATCATGGAGCCTCTGTGCACTCCGCTGTCTGAAAAGGGCCCAGCTACCCTGGTGCCTCTGAGGGCAATACTTTAAACTGTGTGCTCAAGGCTGACATCTCTTCAGCTTAGCCTACCACAAATGTGGACACTTTAGTTATTCATATAAATGCACAATCCTTTTTTACAAAGAACAACCCATTATAAGAGGACCAGAGCTACCTATTGCCTTGTGATGCAGACATATACATATATTTAATACATTGCATTCATAACATTTTTAAAGCATTGCATTAAATTCTTAGTTTGAAAGTGTTTTAGACTGTCCCCACCAGTAGGAAATGCAACTCCATGACTCCGGAAACTTTGACATCCAAGGCTTATTCCCATCTCTGACAACTGATGGAAACTCTTTAAGAACTCATTCAAAGGCTTCATTTCTGTACTGCTTTTATGCTCCCTATTAGTCGAACATGCATGCTAAGCACAACCACAGTATAGATTTATACATAATACAGCTAAAACCTTGATATCTGTCAAGCTAATAACTCTTTCTCCTTTTGTTTCCACTCTTGTCCTTATAGAGGCACTTCATTCTACTGAAATACTAATTTTGATTTTTCTTTCCCTGGATATGCCTACATTTGTCTTTTGCTTCTATTTACTGCTTCATGACAGCTCATGCAAAGACAGTCAATAACCCTGTTTTTCACTCCCAGGCAATTTGAATGGATGATGTGCAAGAAAAGAAAAGAAATTAAAAAGGTGTATGGTGCTGAGGAGGAGGACACGAATATTAGGCCATGGTTGTGAGGGATGACATTTACCAAAGGGGATCCTCTAATTACTTTTTAGTTTTTAATTCAGCGAGGCATAGTCTCAGACTGGCTTTGGTGTCAATAGCAGAACGCGTGCTCTTTTAGAGAGGGAAATAAGGCCCACCGATGTGTTTGTATTTCTGCCTCAACACGAAACCTCCCTGGCTGAGCTTTTAAACTCCATGTATGGATCAATGGGGAGGAAACATCGCTGGAGCATGGCAGTACTGGGAAAACGAAAATGTTCTGGTCACTGTTTCCTGCAAAGAAAATCTCTATGAATGCAGCTATGACAGGCAAAACCCTCAAAGAATTCCAGCATAACTCTGGGTGAAGTCCTGAAAGTTTGCAGCATCTATAATACCTCGCAGCCCAGGCTGCCTTGCAAGGCATTTGGGGTGGAATTGGGATGACAGTACAGCAGGCGAGTACACATACAGCACGAGCAATGAGGTTACGGACAGAGGAGATGAGCACGACTTCATATGCACCTCACTGTCCGACCTGAGGTCTTAACTCCCGTTTGCAAATGGCAATTGAGTACTTCTGAACAGGTCAGTCCTGGATACTACACAATGCATAACCCCAGATCTAAATGCACTAGCAACCAGAAAAGAATGCAAAATATTAGGAGGATTAAAGGGAGAGTGAATAAATGAGAGATGCTGTAACACACCACTTGTATAGGCAGTCCGGGTCCACGTGGGACATAGCGTTCACTACTAAAAAGGACAAAGCCAAAACAAGGAAATACACAATAAAAGGGTGACTGTGGAAAGGAAGAGCAGAAATTATAAAAATACTCCCATAACCAAGTGTTGGGGAGGAGGTGGATTATAAAATTCTGTTCGGCTTCCTTCCAAACGCATAACTGTCAGTGAAAAGATGCAAAAGCCACCGAATTTAAACATGATAAATGAGCATAAAAAATTAATTCCAATACCCAGTTAGCTGTGGCTCTCACCACTCTAAGGTCCCATTAAGTTGCAGGATTTAGAAGGATTTCTGTAAGCATCCCACAGCTCAAAGGACAAAAGTATTCTCAGGTATAACAATAAACCTTTTAAAGGCATAAATACAATCCTTCCAGACCTGGGGCACAGAGCTATACCAGCAATCAGGAAGGAGAAGGAGCTTTGCCTGCAGGACAGGATGGGATCCTTCCCGGTCCAGCCCCGTGGGCTCTGCTCCACTGGGCTGGCAGCTCCTCGAAAACCACCTTTCCTCTGCTGCTCCTGATGTTTTCTGCAAGGAATAGCCTACAAACAACCTTTCCTATTATGAATTTCCACATTTCAATTGCTAGGTTTGGCCTGAAACCAGAAATGAAGAGGTAAAGAAATGAATGATGATGATTTTAGAAACAAACAAGCTGAACCCTCCAGACAGAATCCACTCAAGTTCTGAGAAATGTCTCTGGGTGGATTAGCAGAACACTTGTTATCAGCTGAAGCAGCTGAAACACAGCAGCCGGGTTCACCCCATTAGGATTTGCAGACCCCAAACCAAGAGCAGATCTTCCAGCTGAGATAAGTGGTGGCAGTTCTGAAGGGGCCCCATCCTGATCAGAGAAATGGATTGCCCCTCTTGGTAACATTGTACTGGGTTAGTCCTGAGCTATTTGCACAGTGTCAGCCGCAAACCAGCAGACAATACTCTATGGCCATCCATCATTACCACATGCTCACAGACTAACCTTCCTGTTTCACTTGAAGGAATTTTTCTAGAGAGCTATTGATATCACACGTTGTGAGTTGATGGCCTTGCTGGACTTGTGGATGCCAATGGAAGACTTGCTCGGACTCGTGTGTCAAGCACTGAAGAGTTAACACCAGGGAGAGGTTCCACTTGAACAACGAGCTTTGCTCTTATCAGACAGAAGTCAGGAGTGATGGCCCACCACTGTGAACTAAGTGATACCTGGGATGCGACGACAGCTGCACAGCCAGATGTTGCTTCAGTTAAAAAGCAGAAGGCCCCCATAAGCACGTACTAAGCTCCCTGCCCCAAGGGCGTGCCGAACCACTGAGTTCCCCTTCTGATGACACAACATGCTATGCCAAGAGATGATCGACACACAATAATTGACTTAGTCCCACCTCACCAAGATCTGCAAAAGATTTTTTCAAAAGTATAAAAATTGGCATTTGAAAACCCTCTTTTGGAGGATGAGTCAAATGAAAACTTTACCTGATGGACAGGTCGACGGGCCAGAACCTCTCTTCCCTCCCAAGAAGGGACACTTTTTTGGTAAGAGTCGCACCTCCAACCTTGTCGGATATTTCCCATATTATTTCCCGTATTTTCCCATATCATTAACTAAAACGCTAAGCTACTAACTTGAGCTCCATTTTTGTGGACAGTGCATTTATCAATGGCAATCCTGAATCTGTGATACCTGTCACTTGAATCAGTTACCTATTGTTTCCACTTTGTCAAATTGTTTCAGTGAAAGTCCCTGGGAGGGCTCTGACAGGCAAACATTGACTTTGGTAAGTGGCTACATACTTCACCCCTTAGACATAAACCGTTGACCAAGTCTGGGACTAGGAGTGGATCCAGCCACACCTAGGCTCCTCTCTGAGAAGTTTAGAAAGCAAGGGGGTCCACTCTGAACCTCGTGACTCAACAGGAGGTCTTTCACCTTGCTGCTTATCAACCTCCTTGAAACCCTTTAACGCGACACATGTTGAAGCCTAAACAGACAGACTTGTTAAAATAACACATCTTCTATGCCTGCAACAGAGACACTCACGGAAATATAATGAAATCCTTACAAGACAGAGAAATGCACTTTTTACCAGGGAACAAACTTCCCGAACTTCTAACATGTAACAGGAAAGGGCCAACTGAAAGAATATATCATTCTGCTCGTAAAACTTTTTTTCTCGCAGACTGAGGCAAATACATTCTAGAAAAATAATAAAGTGTATTAAAATCCTTTTTTTTGATGTAGTCACTTTTTTTTCCATTTTGCCTATAATGTGTTGCATATAGGATGTATCATTTTAACTGTATTTTAAGGCTAATTTTTTCACAGATATTCAAAAGACGTAGGTGTCTGATTTTCATTCATTTTTAAGAATAACTGAAACTCTACTCAGCCAGGCTGAAATGCTCAGTCAGAAAGCACACTGCGCTGAGTTAGCACATATTCACTGAAATGCAGCATGCTGCATGCTACATGAACTTAGTATACACTATGTTATTAAACAATAGCAAATTGAGGTCCTAAACAACGGCATTTCAGCTAAAGATATAAGGGACTTTAATCACATTTATGTACTTTGCTCCCAAGGCAAAGTCAGCTTAACATACATGCACATCCCAGTGCAGTCATTGCAAGCTGCAAGAACTCCATCTCCTCTCTCGTGCCCCATCAAAAACCCCAACATTTTCTGCAGGGCACATTTGGGTTGTGCTGGACCAAGGTGGAACAAGGTCCCTTGAATGCAGGACCTGAAGTAGCCTCCTCTTGCTGGCACTATAGCATGTAATCCCCCTTACAAATTTAACAATCTCCAACATGAAACTCCACTTGCCATTATGACCGGAAGGTTGTTCCAAAGCCTCTGGTACTCTGACACCTTTTTTTAACCTGAACTCAGTCCATCCACCCTTATCTAATTCTGCCATTTTAGCCATCATAGTTCTTTTTGCTCTTTTGTGCTTCTGCCCTCCCCACCGGCAAACTTATTTCGTTTCAGCCCTCTCATTACTGCACTTAAGTGACTTCAACTCACCCAAGCAGGTTCCCAGCTTGCAGCCAGCAAGTGCACTGCTCTGGCCACCTTTGCAGCCAAGCTCCTAGCAGCTCAGCGCACCCAAATCTCACTTGCTTACACTGATCCCACCTTTCTGTTGCCATATAGTATGTATTCCCACATCCTTCACCAGAAGCACAACATCGTCCTTTCTGCTGCATGACATTTTTTGCCTTAAAATAACATTTCAACATTTTATTTCTTTCTTACTGATCAAATGCTCAGTACTTTAGCTGGGTATAGTACTACAGCATTACGCCTGCAAAGCCTCCAAAAAGGCAAAAGGATACAACACTTAAATAAAAAGTAGTGAGGCATAAACCTGAACAGCAAACCAGCCCAACACTAAATGAACTGACCAAACCAGTCCCGTTGTTGCCCTAATTTCATCTGAAATTACGCTGTTGACGGTGACAACCAGTTTGAGGTGGTTTGATTTTCAGTAGAAAACTATCCTGAGGTGAAGGAGGGAAGTTAAGCCAAAAATAAAAAAAATTATGTCAATAATATCATTAGCTCTCCAGGGAGGCGTGCAGACTGCAGTCCTGCAGAAGGCGTCCATGCTGAGGGTGTCCTGACCCACTACGGACAGGCGACAAATCTACCCTGAGCTATTAGCCTGTTCTCTCTCTCCACTTGTAATGGTTTAGGTTTAGACTTGACTGGGAGGCACCTTGACAAAAAATATTGATGTATTCAAATTTGGACATTGAGAGGGGAATAAGGTCTTGCAAGTTAGTATAGGCACGTATGTAAGTACATGTTTGTGGTTAAGTGCACCCACATGTTTACAGCACTGGTCTAGTAACGTAAAACATTCCTGTGGGATGTAGGAGACAGGGAGAAACTCTACTCTGTTGTTTTAGGGGGGAATAGAAATAAAGCTGGATATTTTAAAGTAATGTCTATGATGCTATACCTTTCTCCTCAAGATACAAGGGCTTCCTCATGAGTTATGTACAAAGCTGAAACCAACACTCAGTCCGTTTCATCAGCAAATGAAAAACTAAACCCAAATTCAACAACCCCCTCAAGCACTGTTCCTTAATCCTGAGCAGCTTCTTACTACAGCGTAACTCAAATTGCACAGGCAGGACCGAACTCACATCCCTCTCTGGGGCACATCCATATGAAACCACCAATTAGTCCTTAAGCCGTACGGCAGCAGTTTTGCCCCCCGACCGTGGCCACAGCTTTGCAGATCACGGCAAGTTACGCTGTTGGCTGCGGATGGGGGTGTGCCAGGCAGCACCTCAACACCTTCCCCACTGGAGACAAGACTGCTGGGCACAGGGCAGACTTGAACAAATTAAGCAAAACTCCCAGTCTGGGAGTTTCATAGTCAGAGCCAGGTTAGGGCTCCTTTTCCCCAGGGCTTTGCAGACAGCAGGAGCGAGATGCCATCAGAGGAGTGGCAGAAGTGCAAGGCATCAGCTCTGCATTTCTATTTGTGCCCAGGCAGGGATGCCCTCAGTGTTCCCTACCACCCCAAAAGCAGACACGTGGGTAGACAGGAGAAACTCAAACGCCCTTTGGGCAGTGGTTTCACTCCAGCACTTTCCCTGTGAATCAGTTCTGCCTGTGCTGAACAGGGATCTTCGATCAGAGGTTAATTTGCAGCAGCATCCACTGCCCTCTAGTCCCAGATCCTCATCTGCAAACTGACTGCCTCCACAGCAAGGAGGGTCAGGGAGGGTCTTCAGGACAAATGGCTTAAAATAACAATTTCCATGCTGACGGTCTATTTTGCTGCACGCACCCCAACAACTTTCCCCCACTCGATAAAATACATACAAGGCAATAAGAAAATAGCAGTATCAATGCAAAGTATCACCTTCTGCGGCTAATGCAGGAAGACGGCCCTGGAGCGGGGAAGGCATGTCCTTCAATATTTAACTTCTTCACTCTTTGTTCTCTGTCTCAAGTTGAACAATACGTTAATTACCTGATGAAGCGTTATAATTACTCTAACAGCTCTGCTCTTAGTTATAATTACTGCATCAACACTTTCTTTTTCATATGCTTCAATCTATACCTATTACATTGTCATGATGAAGACACATTAACATTATAATACCGTATAATTAGCTGATGAGCAATTAAATTATTCCACTGCTCTTGTTCCTCTTTGGCAAGAGGTTGCTTTCCAAGCGCTATTATCTTCTTTGTCTCTGGTTTGCTTCAGAGGTTGTCTTTTCCCTCCATTTTAAAAAAGGACCTCATATGCTTTATTCAAACAATTTCATTTAAAATTCTGAGAAAGTACAGTAGTTAATGTCCTAGGAGAGGCCAATTTGTTTAAAATTTTTTAAACTTATTTTCTCTTGAGTTTCAACTGGTTTTGTTTTCCAAAAGCTGCCTAGAATAGGAAAGCGTCAGAGAAATATTTGTGTAAAAAATAAATGAATCATTAATTGTTCCTTTAAAACACTTCGAGCCACATCATGGCTTTATGCTAATAATGAAGAAATGGAAAAAACCAAAAAATTGCTTTTGTTTTTATCCAAATATTTATGTTACTTTAAACCCAAAGGAAAAAATCCGAAGTATTTATTGCACTTTTTTTTTTGTAATATCCTGAAGAAAAACGTTGACAATAAGCTCAGCATAACTATTCGAGAATCCTGACTCAATCTAGAAAGCAGTGTCGGCAAATGCTCATGGTGCATAGGAAATCTCCTAACAAACACTGCACAGTACACGATACTGCTGTGCTGGACTTTTTTCTCTCTAGCACTTATGTTGATTATTAGCCTGCCTTGTAGGTCTCGTTTGCTTTGTCCTTTCACTTGATTTTTGTGGCTGAAAATTGCTCATTTGGTTTTCAATCAGTGCAAGTGACTTGTATGTTATTGTATAGCCTTTCCCCTCTCCCTCTCCTGGCTAAAATCATTCTGATGTGGTTGTAAAACATCTACAGCACCGCATCTCTGGAAATACCAGATGCATCAGTTTTACATGGCACTGGGCTGCCTGGTTTCCATTCTGGGATTCTTACTTCCTTTCAGCCATGCTTTGCTGTCACAGCTGTTGCTCTTCAATCAACACTTTGCAATCAAACAGTTCTTTCGATGTAATAACACAGAAATATGAGCAAAGCACCTGGGTACGATGACAGAGCAGACTTTGGTGATGCAGTTCGACCCCACATGCTTGGGGAGCAGTCTATCACCAGGCAGTCCAGACTTCCCCATCTACCTACCAAGCTTTCCACAGGGGGTTTCTCTATCTTTCTCAGTACCAGAAACCCTCCGTTTCCATTTGAAGACAATTACAACTGCTTAAAATCACGCCCGTCATTTGTTAATGTTGATTAAATTCCTCAGTTGCAGACCTAGCCACTGAGTTTTCTGCCATCTACCATAGCAAAGCCAAATTTCTCATCTTCGTGCTCAAGCTGTTACTGGGCAAAATTCCTCATTTGCTGTAGGCACCAGCCCTTGAAGTGCTCAAGCCTGTGCTTGCCTTCATCTCTACCCAAGAAAACCCTGAAGTACCTGAATAAATTTATCCCAGTGAGAATTACTAAAAACGTATGGCGTCTGAGTAAACATTCAGAGGACAGAAAATTGGCATGAAGGATTTTTTTTCTTTTTTTCCACTCTCTCCTGAAGGGTCCCTGTCTCTGCAACACCTGCATCCACCTCATTACTAATAACGCATTCAATGGTGCTCAGCATCCAGCCCTTGAACTCTGCCTTGGTCCTGGCTCATGCCCATCCCTGCCACCCCTCCAGCACAGGGACAGGTTTCCACGTAAGCAAGTCTGCTCACATGAAGGGTTGGAGTTTGCTCGCCTCCTCCCTGTGTTGGTCCTAATGCTTCTGGGTGAGGTGTGAGACTTTGAAGGCTTTGTCAGATGGTAAAGCACCAGGAAAATGAGGATTTATCCTCGCTGATGCTGCGGCTGCTTCCCACGGTGCTAAGGGCAGACTGTGTTAATCCCAAACAGAGAGACTGACAGCTCTTGTGGCCATTCAAACCCATGATCAGTTTTGGAAGTTTCTTAGCAACTCTCCTGCATTTAAGTTATTTGTAAATCATACACATTGAGGATGTGTTATTTGTTTTATCACCCTCTTATTTTCCATGAAAACTCCTTGCTATTTTCTACAAAGTTCTTCACAGAGATACTGTGAAAGCACAAGACAGCGCTGCAAGACAATAAATAGAGCTGAAAAGAAGCACACAGGGGCTGATGCCTTCCCGTCCTCTGATCCACCCCACAGCACCATCTCTGCACACACAGGTCACAGCATCGTTCACACACGGCTGCATCTCTTGAACCACAAACTTGTCGAGGTCCACACCAGAACCGACGGAGCCACGGGCTGGTGTTGCCATCTGGGTGCCTGCAAGCTGCATCACATGTGAATAAGGGAGAACAGGAGCATCACAAATGGGCAGAGATCAGCCCAGCGCATTATCTTTCTTGATATCTCTCTTTGCTGGAGCAGGGATAGAAAGTTCAACACCTTGGCAACATGTTGTTTTGGGCTTTTTTTGGTGGCACTCTTTCAAGAAAAAGCCATTTGGCAGATGTGGCAGACAAACAGCCAGCCAGCTCACTTGTTTAGCTTCGATCCTTATTCATCATCCAAGGACTTTGCACGAGCAACATACATGCCTCGGACAGCCAGGCTTTATTACTGAAAATTCATTTTTAGCAGAGCTTCCGGAGAGACTGCCTCGGCATACAGAGCTGGCGCGGGTACAACCTGAACACTAAGGGACCCAGCGCTTCACGCAGAGGTCACCCCACCAGCTGCATCCAGAAGGAAAGTTTGGCTTTTAAAAGTTTTCCAGTCTCCCCCTGCCGTAAACATCACCCTGGCAGTGCTGGGGTCCTGCTCTCCCAAATAGTCAGTGATATGGCTTTTCTTCTAGTACTGGCGAAGTTCAGAAAACGATTTACGGGCACATCCCGGTGCCTGCTGGGGTCACCACCCACAGCTGAAGAGCTGAACGTTTTGCTTAATTTTTAGAAGAAGGGTCAGCTTCAGTCTCTGCAGCTACGCTGGAATGATCTGACCTCTCTCTTCCTCCTCCCCAACATGCTTTTTTTCAGCGCTCACAGCCTTTCGGCTTTAAAAAACATCTCATCATTTTTGCCCATGTCGTTTATTTCCCAATGTTGTTTTAAACCGTTTGCACATGGCCCTGGTATCTCAGCGGGTGAGCACTTTACAAATAAAATGATGAGGAGGGTTAAAAGGATGCGACTTGATAATTCCCACTAGTAGCAGCCAGATGTCTTATTGCCTTAGAAAGAAACAAAAAGGAGCAAACAGATCATCCTCATGTGGGTTTAGTTGTACATAGAACACTTTAAAAATGAAAGCAAAACACTATGGCAGATGCAAAAACTGAAAAGCTTAACACAAGTGAGCTGAAAACCAAATGTACAAAGAAACGACAACACACGTGCTTCCTCACTATTCTCCATCATTGGTACCCACACTGAGTAAGGTTTTGCTAGCTTAAACCTCTCTTCAAACAGCTTCTGCATACTCTTTTGCTAAAACAAGACAGATTTTTCTAGTTGCTAATGAAAAACAGGATATGTACACCTCTGTGGCATGGGTTATAGGAACAGAGAGATGGCATGTGAAGGGCGGTTACTGCCTTAGTGCACTTCACTGATGCCCCTGCATTACTTTTACTGTACAAAGCGGGGTTTACAGCTTGTCTTTGCAAAGAAAAAGCAAAAAGGGAAGAGAAAGCCACGGGCTGGATAACACCATGCTCCTCTTGCAAAATAAGACACTGCCGTACTATGGCGCTTAAAATAAAACTATCACACGTGGTATCAAGCTAAGTACAATTCAGAGCAGAAAGGGAGCTACAAACCCCAGCTCTCCCACAGCGTGGTGGGTGGGAGAAGCAGCAGGCACCACGCAGGGGCTCCAGGCTCCAAGGAGGGGAACCAGAGGGTCCTTTGCATTTTTACATGATCCTCTGACACTGAACTGACCCGGAGCAGCAAAAAGTCTCATCTTAAGATCACATAGTTCAGAATCATTTGATAAAACACAAACTGAATGATTTGAAAGTATCACTCCCCATTTCAAATCCCCAACTGAGCTGCTGTTTGGGTATACCATACAATGCCTGATATTCAGAGTATCTCACCCCTGTTGGCAGCTTGGGAGAACTGTGACCCCACTGGACCTTGGAGGACTGGATGAAAAAGTCCACCTCTCCAAAGACCCTATGACAAAGTCAGATGAGGCTGCAAAGCTGGCCTTCATGCCTCCATGCCACCGAGACACACATGCATGCCCAGGCACTGTGAAAAATTATGCTGCCACCTCACACTGGTGGGGGCAAACCTGGTGGAGACAAAAGTCATGCCAAAGGCTTTGCAGAAAAAGATCTTTTCCTTTATAGGAACTATGAAACGCCATAAAGCATTTCCAGGAGCACACATCTGAGAGAGCGGGCCTTAGCTGTAAGGCATGGAGGGGGAAATGGCCATGCACAAATCTTGGGACTGTAAATGTGATCACCTTCTAAAAACCATCTGGAGCCTAGTATTAAGCCTAAATCTAGTTCTGCCTAGATTGCAATAAATAAAAAAATAAAATACTCCAGGTAGTAGACAAGTTCAAACTTGTAGGGAAAATTAAAATATTACTTTAGTATCTAAAGGTGCTCTTCTCCTTCCCCCCCCCCCCC
>Ga0065711_1044789_pt1 | contig 13877 bp, 8 predicted proteins | sample Hoacrofraction12_FD_59098 | JGI IMG/M metagenome (GOLD analysis project Ga0065711, IMG submission 59098) | Hoatzin crop microbial communities from Cojedes, Venezuela - Epithelial fraction 12 v2 (version 2) | ecosystem: Host-associated > Birds > Digestive system > Esophagus > Crop | place... | reverse complement strand
TTTTTTTTTTTTTTTTTTTTTAATTTTGCCAGCAGTGCTGTTCATTTTGAGAAGTCTGTAGTCGTCCTGGTTTCAGTCTTAAGAAATACAAGGCATACACAAAGAGGGGGAAAAAAAAAATTCTACTCCTGAATAATTTTTTCAAGAACCATACTTACATTTCTAACAATTACATGCCATACATATATTCTCTAATATAAAAAAATGACAGCATATCAAGAAAAACGTTGCAGTCCACACAGAAATGTGAGAAAAACTTAGTGGATCCCTAAGCTTTAAAATTCCTATTTCCCTTTCTGATCACAACTGCAACAAATTCAAATCAATCTTTAAGGCATATTACAACAGCATACAGTTTGCATAAGAAATTTGGAACAAATGAAAAAAGCAAGATAGCAAATTTGTATTTTGCTCCTGGAAAGTCTGTAGTTCGCTCCTGGAAAGTCTGTAGTTTAAGGTTTCCAGGCTCAAAGAGCTCTCAAAATTCAAGTACAAATTGTAATTCTCATTTTTCTCACTGCCCCTATTGAACAACACAGAGACTTACAGAGAATTTAAAACCATCATGCAAAAAACAAGTAGCTATACACAGGCACTACCTATTAACTGTATCCCTACAGATTTTTAAACCGAGTACTCATTGACAAGTGTGAATATACTTGGAAATAAAAGTTTAGAGACTGCATGACATACTGAATATCGCAGAGCGGGCGCAGCCCTATGTGAACAGCCATGATTGCTGGATGAAAGCAATCAGAGATGAATTAGGGACAGAAAAATCTTAGTCCTCATACAAGAAGTGGGAGAAACTAGGTATTACGGAAGGAACAGGGTTTATCGTTGTACAGTCTGTAAAGACTCCTGCGTTACTGAGCAACTCTGAAACAGTGTAAGATCAAGACAAGCAAAGAAAGCTATCCATCCAGCGTAACACTGGTAAGAATCAACCTGATGGGTTGAAAATTAGCAAGAACTTTGACATCGACAGTCTCAAACTAGTGCTGAATCGCTTTTCTTAAGAAGATGCAAGGGTTTGAAAATACGTAACATGCAGTTAGTGCATCCTAGCAGCCTTAATGTCATTTCCTCAAAAACCTTAACAAATTTCAGAGTGAAACCGGAAACATTTCAATCTTTAAGAGATAAAGTGGTACAGTGGAGTAAGATTTTTCAGATAATTCCAAGGTAACAGTAGCAGATCTGAGTTGTGGTTTTCAAGTACATTACCTTTACTGTATACTGTCAGGAACTGCAAGAGCTTTTCTAAAATTTAAACTTTGATTTGTTCTTACTTTCTAAGGTTCCAAGTTTAACTGCTAGGATTATATATTCACATGCAACGTCCTCAAGCTTAGCTTAGGTTAACATTTCCTTTCAGTGGTCAAATGCTAAGCAAGCACACACATTAGCAAAGGAAACAACTATTTGGCAATAAAACAATCAACAGAAGTGATGTCAGAATCCATATTTAAGATTCACATTAACAAGGGCAAATGCAACTACGACAGAAATGAGGTCTACATTCCACAAGATGAGGTAACAAACAGAGGAAAACAAGTTCAAACACAGATAAGATGAGCTTAAACCTAAACAAGAATGGAATCATGTAGAGAAGATGAAAGGGCACAGATACAAATAGCACAAGATCTACTCGAAAGTTTAGGCACAGAGCGATGTTAGAATGGTAACTAATGGCTTTGCATTTATATAGCACCGTCCATCCAAACAAGACAAAGCGCTTTACAAATATTAATGAATTGAGCCACAGTGTCCTCAAATGTATCCATATTCAATTTGAAGTGTGGTGTAACAGTATTTTAAAGAACACCACTGACATCTTTATTACTTCTTTCCTATGCAGGCATTCCCCTATGAAACATCACAAGTATCCTCTTCCAAAGCATTTCTGAATTCCATGACACATGCTATACTTTTATACTCTAGGAGAAAGAAGACTCAAGAGGTATATAATCAGCATCTATAAATACTTCTACAGTAACAATGGAATGACAGAAAATCACTCTTATTCTCAAATATCAGAATGAAGGAATGGTCTACATTTCAAAGAAAAAGCACATTTAACCAGATATTGCAGCAAAAGCTTTCCATGGTTAAGTAGTGGCAGCACTAGAAAAAAACACTATCAAGGAATAATTCTAAGACATTAGCACTGCACACATTCAGAATAACTTTACACAAAATAATTACATCTTAATAATTCTGTAAGAAATGCGCAGACTCAGACTGCACCTTCTAGCCCATCTATCATTCTGCAATACTAGAACCACTCTGAAGAGAGAAAAAGAGGGAGGAGACAAAACAAAAAGCCTTACCCTCTGAGCTTTTGCAAGTTCTTCTTTCAATCTTTCATAGCCCTTTTCTCTTACTTCCAGTACAGATGGGCTCCGTAAGTGAGATAAACTGTCTGTACTCAACCCAAAAATATCTTCATTTCCTTCGGCAACATCTGCTACTGTGGCACCCTGCAAAAACTCTCTCTCTGCGTTATTGCTCTCCTTTCTGGAATTATTGTGATTGAATGACCCACTCTGGGGTCCGGAGGTAGAACAAAGTACTGCGTCGGTAACATTGATGCTGTAAAGAGAGTGATATATTTTTATTTATGCAATACATGAAGAAGACATATTTTAGAAATGGCAGTAGTGATGCTGAATGTACCATTATGGACACAATTCAATATTACAACATTGAAAGTAATATTAAAATTATATCTTTAGCAAAACAAGCAGTTCATACGCAACAAACATCAGCAATTTAAATAAAAGGACACACAGAACTTACCTGACACCTGATACTTCTCCACAATTCAGTTGTCTGGGAGACGAATAAACAGGTTGCGTGGGAAGGTCAGAAACATTTAATGCATTGGGTTGGACTGGTGCGGAGGACACAACAGAAGGATGTGGCCGGTAGATGACACTGGGCGAGGTAGTTTGTTCCTGAGTCCCGGGCTCATTTACTCCGAGAAGATCTGGTGTAGTAGGCGAAGCGAGATTCACTTCATGAAAGCCTTCCAAGGGGTCACTGGCCATAATAAAAGCCTCATCATATGAAACCCTGAATTAAATAATCACATTATCAGAATGGAAACAGGAAATATTTAATTATATCTGACAACTACCAGAATTACAAAACCGCCCAGAAAAATACGTTCAGAATACTTCATGATATAACGGAAACTGTTGACTAATCTTGCAAAAGTATCAACATCAACCACCAAAAATGGATTTTGCACATACTGGACTGCTAAGTCCAGAAGACCTAATAGTAGATTCCACACCTAAATGGGGTGATGAAATCAAGAACATGCTCTATATCATAAAACAAAGTCATCTTGAATATAGCCTAGAGCTGTTTTGTATCAAAACACAAATATTTTACATTCATGAAAGCAGGCACAACCTGGAAAGCAGTAAGAGAAAAAAAAAAAAGTTTTTTAAAACTTAAAGCTTCCACTTTTAATCTCAACGAAGCAAATAACCTAGACAGTCAAATCAGTGAACCTTTAAATAAATTACAGCCCACAGCAGTTTTGGTTAAATTATACATCTTATCTTGCAACAGTTCACCAAATGATAGAACCAGCCCATAAGACTTCTCATGAAGTATCCTGTGTATTTAATACATCACATGATTAAGTGATGATGACAATTGTGAATAAGTACCATACAAAAAAGGTATTACAGATAAAAGTGTACTATGAATTGACATTTAATTGAAATATTTTGGGTTTTTTTTAATTCCATGTTTTTCATAAGATCAACAGAAACCAAGTACAACACACAAATTTTACAAGCCCCAGTAGAAAGCTCCTATTTTCCAGCAGTTTATGATCAGAGATCACAAAAATTTTTGCATTATTCAAAACTCCAAATTGGAAGCAGTATGGAGAAATTTGTGAAGGAATTGCTCAGCAGAGATTATTCACTGCAAAAAACATTTTCCATGTTATACAAATAAAGAAGACAGAAGATTAAGGCTTCACAAAGGTACTTAATGTGCAAAAAAAGAACTGTAGCATCTAAATGAAATAATACATTGCATTTTACAGAGAAATCTGCTTGGATCTTACAACAGAAAAGACAAGGCAGAGAAAGATCTAGAAAGATGACGGTCATAACCATGAAGAGATGATGCCATCTACTTACATGTACGTCCTGTTAGAATCATAGAATCATTAGGTTGGAAAAGACCCCTAACATCATCAAGTCCAACCTTCAACCCAACACCACCATGCCTGCTAAACCATGTCCTGAAGTGCCACATCTACACGTTTTTTTAACACCTCCAGGGATGATGACTCCACCACTTCCCTGGGCAGCCTGTTCCAATGCTTTAGAACTCTTTCAGTAAAGAATTTTTTCCTAATATCCAATCTAAACCTCCCCTGATGCAACTTGAAGCCACTGCCTCTTGTCCTATTGGTAGTTACTTGGGAGAGGAGACAAACGCCCACCTCACCACAACCTCCTTTCACATAGCTGTAGACAGCAATAAGGTCTCCCCTCAGCCTCCTCTTCTCCAGACTAAACAGGCCCAGCTCCCTCAGCCACTCCTCGTAAGACTTGTTCTCTAGATCCTTCACCAGCCTCACTGCCCTTCTCCGGACACGCTCCAGCAACTCAATGTCCTTCTTGTAGTGAGAGGCCCAAAACTGAACATATAATTTGAGGTGTGGCCTCACCAGTGCCGAGTACAGGGGCATGATTGCCTCCCTACTCCTGCTGGCCACACTATTCCTGATAGAAGCCAGGATGCCACTGGCCTTCTTGGCCACCTGGGCGCACTGCTGGCTCATGTTCAGCTGGCTGTCGACCAGCACCCCAAAGTCCTTTTCCGCAGGCAGCTTTCCAGCCACTCCTCCTCAAGCCTGTAGCGTTGCGTGGGGTTGTTGTGACCAAAGTGCAGGACCCAGCATTTGGCCTTGTTGAACCTCATACAACTGGCCTCAGCCCATCGATCCAGTCTGTCCAGATCCCTCTGCAGAGCCTTCCTACCCTCCAGCAGATCGACACTCCCACCCAGCTTGGTGTCATCTGCAAACTTACTGCAGGAGCACTCAATCCCCTCATCCAGATCACTGATAAAGACGTTAAACAAGACCGGACCCAAAACTGAGCCCTGGGGGACACCACTCATGACCGGCCACCAGCTGGATTTAACTCCATTCACCACCACTCTCTGGGCTTGGCCATTCAGCCAGCTTTTTAGCCAGTGAAGCAGACACCCAGCCAAACCATGAGCAGCTAGTTTCTCCAGAAGGATGCTGTGGGAAACAGTGTCAAAGGCCTTACCAAAGCCCAAGCAGACAACATCCACAGCCTTTCCCTCGTCCACTAGGTGGGTTACCTGGTCATAGAAAGAGATCAGATTGGTTAAGCACAACCCACCTTTCACGAACCCATGCTGGCTGGGCCTGATCCCCTGGTTGTCCTGCACATGCCTGGTGAGCACACTTAAGATGAACCGCTCCATAATCTTCCCCGGTACCAAGGCCAGGCTGACAGTTTCCAGGCCTGTAGTTTCCAGGATCCTCCTTCCAGCCCTTCCTGTAGATGGGCGCATGTTGGCAAGCCTCCATCCATCTGGGACCTCCTCTGTTAACCAGGACTGCTGATAAATGATAGGGAATGGCTTGGCCAGCTCCCTCAGTACTCTCAGGTGGACCCCATCTGGCCCCATAGACCTGTGAGTGTCCAGGTGGCATGGCAGGTTGTTAACTGCTTCCTCCTGGATTATGGGGGGTTTATTCTGCTCTCTATCCCTGTCTTCCAGCTCAGAGGGCTGAATATCCTGGGAATAACTGGTCTGACTATTAAAGACTGAGGCAAACAAGGCATTAATTAAGTATCTCAGCCTTTGCCTCATCCTTGGTGGCAATGTTACCACCCACATCCAATAAAGAATAAAGGATGGAGATTCTCCTTGGCTCTCTCTGTTGTTAATGTACTTGTAAATTCCAAATTTATTTTGTAAAATTTTTGTTTATCCCTTACAACCGCGGCCAGATTGAGTTCTAGCTGGGCTTTTGCCTTTCTCATTTTCTCTCTGCATGACCTAACAACATCGCTGTATTCTTCCTGAGTTGCCTGCCCCTTCTTCCAAAAATGCTAAACTCTCCCTTTTTTTCCCCCAACTCACAGCAAAAGCTCCCTATTCAGCCAGGCCGGCTGTCCTCCCCGCCGGTTTGTCTTGCAGCACATGGGGACAGCCTGCTCCTGTGCCTTTCAGACTTCCTTCTTGAAGAATGTCCAGCCTTCCTGGACCCCTCTGTCCTTCAGGACTCTCTCCCAACCAGTGTCCCAAACAGGCCAAAGTCTGCCCTCCAGAAGTCATAGAATCATACAATCATTAAGGTTGGAAAAGACCTCTAAGAACATCAAGTCCATCCATCAGTGGCAGTCGTTTTGCTGACTCACCTCCTTACTTCACCAAGAATCAAGAACTCTATCATTTCACAGTCGCTAAGCCCAAGACTGCCTCCGACCACCAGATTTCCCACCAGTCCTTCTGTTAGTAAACAGTCAAACGAGGCACCTCCCCTGGTATGCTCACTTACCAGCTGTGTCAGCAAGTTACCTTCCATGCACTCCAGGAACCTCCTAGACTGTTTCCTCTCTGCTGTGTTGTATTTCCAGAAGACATCTGGTAAGTTGAAGTCCCATACGAGAACAACAACTAGCAATTGTGAGACTTCTGCCAGCCGCTTGCAGAATGTCTTATCTACCTCTTCATCCTGGTTGGGTGGTCTATAACAGACTCCCAGCACGGTATCAGCCTTGTTGGCCTTCCCCTTCATCTTCACCCATAAGCACATCACAATCACTGAGCTCTATACAATCGAAACACTCCCTAACATACAAAGCTACCCCACCAGCTCATTGGCTACTTCACAAAACACATGGAAAATACGAAGAATGGAATCCCCAAAACAGCACAGGCAGTAATGTTTTAGTTATATCAACACTTTTTGGTCATCTTAAAGAACACTGTTCAAAACTGATTTGCATCTCAGGTATTGTACTGAGTGTGTATACATCCGTGTTAAACAAGTTGCTTTAGCACATCATCTGGTACATGTGGAAGAAATTCATTTGTTCAGACAGCAAAACTACATTCCTAATTTTTCTCTGTTACTGTTAATTGTTCACACAAAAAAATCACCCCCTTCTAAGAAACCACCCAGACCTAAGGGACAAAAATGACCTTACATGGATAAAAAGGGATGTTTTGGGTTTCTTCCTGCTTTGTGCAGAAATTTGCTTTCATTTGAACTAGCAGCAGCAGTTGCACAAATACGATTTACACAGAAAAATGCTGCCACAGTTTTGTGTTTTGGAGCTTTTCTACCGTAACACAGAGATAGTTTAAGTAAGTTTGAAAAATATTCTTTTTTCCCTATTAACTATTATAAGCATTCTAATTACATGCTCTACGTAACGATAAAGCCTGTTGAGTCAACACATTAAAATGGAGGGACTGCCAGAGCTACAGGACATTTCTTCAAGATTAAATTTAAAAAATGTTTTCAACTCTACACTGCAACTATTACATGTCACTGTATCACAGTTAATAAGCTAAAATACTGCCATATTGAAAAAATTAAATTGCAGAAACACTACTTTAAAGTTCATCAGCCCAGTTGAAAAATAACCAGTTCATCAGTCTCAAAGTCAGGCTCACATCTACATAAACACATTCGCTCTCATTGTTCCCACCACCCCCCTCTTTCTTGACCATCAAGTAAGCCGTACCAAATACTACTATACTGGCAACACCACCAAGATGTCTCTTCATATTCCTGACTCTTTAGACTCAAGACTTCACAATTAACAGAAGATGCAGGTTTCTGAACACGAATGTACAAAGGCCGCCTAGATGCCTTGCCTGTTCTATGTCTGCAGCACCTAGAAGTGCACCAAAAGCCACCCAACGGAAGCAAAGACTGAGAACATAACTTGGAGTAAAATGGGAACAACTCTTCCGCCACATCTTCCCCTCTGCTGATTAAGTTCCATTTCAAGTTTGAAAGACATGTTCCTAGTTCCACTGAAAACTCACAATCTGACTTGATGTTCAACAGTATTTCACATCACCAGTACCACTGGTTGTTTTCAGTTACACACCCCATTGGGCTGAAGCTTCCTACAAAAGTTTTTTTCCCCCAAAACTGAATTTTAAAAAATACTATTTAGCCATTTCTAAGAAAAAAGGCTCAGGAAAAACATCTTTGTCAGCTGTTAATGCATTTTACTATTTTTGTAGAAACCTTAGGTCTATCTAAGCCCAAAGAGCAAATACTTTAAGTACATAAATGACAGGCTCAAAGACGCACCATTCCCTATCTCTATGATAATTCATGCAAATTCAGCTATGTTACAAAGTGCAGAAAGTCATCTGGCTCACACAGAGAAAAATTATTAGAAGCTTGCTTATTACATTCCAAAAGTTCAAATGCATTTCTAGCTCCTCCTCCAGACCATCACATCAAACTACGATAAGCAAATTAGTATGTTGGGGGGGGGGGAATAAATAAATGTATCCTACCTACATGCTCCTACTCCTATGAGTAATGTTCTACTTAACTCATTTCCCACAACTTTTCCACCTAATCTGCCTATATTCTGCAGTGTTTTTAGTAGTTTAAAAAAAAACAAAAACAAAAAGATGATGGAATTCTATTTACAAGACTATCACTCTGCTTATACATTAAGTATCAATCTCAGCCTAAACAGACAGGAGAGATTTACGAGTAAATTAATCCACGCGTAACTTCTTAGTTATCAAAAAACGAGCTCTTTCTGATAGAGCAAGTAAAAAAGTTACACAAATTATTCCTGGAAGAGCTGAAATTAAAGTACCTCAGCCAAACTTTTCCCACAGCCTGTCAAATGGGCACTCGTAAGCACACCATCTGTGCAGAAAACTTTCCATTCACAACTTTTTTCCTTCCTAGCATTACTTCTCACTTAGTACTGAGCAGGCAGAAGCTGGGTACACCCCCCATACAAGACAAAGAAGCCCATATCAAGTATCTCTATTTCAAGACTCACCAACGCCATCATGTTATTACCAAGACGTCAGCTGAACACACACTATGCATTCATGAAACCAAACGTACATACAAAAATCTAGGCGGTCCTAAAAATAAAAGCTCTCTTTTGGGAAAGAGCTCTTCAAAGTAATGGTAAACAAAGGGAGGGAAAAACCCCACACTAAATTTCAGTGTCATTAAAGATTACAGGCCTGGTTAAGGCTTGGGGGGGGGCAGTATGTTTCATGTTATTGACTGAGGCATCAATGAACAGCTTTGCTGTGAAGGAACGTGAAGCGCACGGTAAGCGGAGAGCTTTACTACGAGCCAAGCTGACAGTGTGTAAAAAACCACAGTGTTGACGCAGCACTCTTTAGTAGTAATTCTGCTACTGTGAACAAAAGCTGATATTCTGACATTTCAGAGCAGCACACTTACTAAACAAAATCATGAATTTTCTTAATACTTCTTCTACCACATTAATACATGGTGAAAGCTTGGAATAGCATTAGAGCCCACCAAATACATTATTATTTTTGTCTTAGTTGATAGTATGTAATTTGGATGATGCACAAAATTCAACTATTGTAATAAATCAGGATGAAAAAACAAAATAATCTGCTTTCATCTGGAAATAAAGCAAATTTGGTTGAAGCTGTCAAAATAGTGCAGCTTTTTATTACCTCTCCACTGCCACACTTGCATTGCTGACTACCCACAAAATTTCACAATGAAACTATGCTCAAATCTGTTATTTAATCTAATATTCAGTGAAAACGTACTACAGAGAAATCAGTTTAACAACAGCTAGTTTAACACGTTTCTATAGCTTCTAACAGGAACCAGGAACCATGAACGTTTTCAATAGCAGTCAAATCCAAATACTTAATCTAACATTCCTGTTATTACTCTAAGTGGGGTTCAGCTACTTGTCTGAATCAAAGCAGTCAATAACTAAATACTAAAAAGCTCCCTGAAAAGCATTGATTTATTGTGGCTTGTTTTCTTTTTTTTGGGGAAAAAAAAAGTATTATTGAAAACTGCCTACTACAAACCCTGGAGTTTGTCTTTCACAGACTGCTTTTAAATACACGACAGGTTGAAGATGACAACTTTGAACAATCTCTGAGTTGTTATAGCCCATTTAAAAGCAACGCCAGCACTAAACATTTAAAGCAGCAAAAATCTCATTTTTAGCTTTACTAATAAAGAGGACTATCACAACAGAATGGTTACCTGCTCAAGTAAGAAAAAAAAATGACATATGGAAAAAGTTGTTACTCTTTCTGTACATTTTGATGAAAATTAAATTCTAGTTAGCATTTACCAAAAAAGGTACCTATCAGCTATATTGTTTTATTCTTCATGCAGTAGGCCTTTCAAAATATAATAGAGTCTCAAGGACATTATTAGACTCCAACATCTGCTTCAGTTAATTTAGGAAGGGATAGGAAAGTGGATTTTTTGTAGCAGTTCCTCAAAAGGACTGACATTAGCCCACCACTGTGCTTGCACTCTTCTCAGTATATTTAAAAAAAGTTTTGAAATCTTTAGCATTATACAGTCTGGAATGTAATATGTTTTAAGCTCTAAAGAACTCAGTAGGGAATTAGAGTAGAGAGCTAATAAATACCTTTTAAAGAAGCAGTTCAATTAAGTACTGCTACTCCATACCTATACCTATCAGATGCAAGCAGGCGGTTTAAGAAGTAAAATTGTTGTAAGATGTATGTGGACATTAATTTAAAGTTCAAAACTAATTCAATTACATCTATCCAGCATGAGATATTCATCAGATATTGGCACTGGAGAAAGAAGTTTGGCGGATTTTTTTTTTCCCTAAACAGTTTCATATTTAAGGTTAGCCACAGAATTCAAGCAAGTTTAAACACTGTTATCGATGCCAGTTCATTGCACAAACAATTCAAGCTTTGGCACAGGAATTCCCTTACGGTTTGCAAAAAAACAACTCCCTTTACAATTTTGCAATTATGACAGAAATTTCTACTTCAGAAGCCCAAATATGCAACAATATATTTTTCATTAGGCAGTAAGATACAAGAGAAAAGAAAGCATTGAACTACTCCACGCTTTATTCTACTTTTATTTGAGTGACCTTGCACTACGTATTTACCAACTGATGGTAAATTAGGCAAGATGGTAAACAGAAGGTAAATTCTAAGTTATGCAAGTCTACAGAATTTAAGAGCTAGCAAAACCACACCTGGTCCAACATGCACCTATTTTTCTACTACATTCGCACCAGTGTGGTCATACAATGCCATGATATGGGTCTTTTTCTATTCTTTAGCCTCGTGTTAGGCATCCAAAACATTACCTCACACTGTTTTAAAAGAAACTTGTAGTCTATTAGATAGCAAGATTTTATAAAGTTAAAAGAATTTTTGTTCTGCCGAACCAATGATTAAAAAAAAAAAAAAATCTTTTCAAAACTTTATTATAGGGATATCTTCAACTAGAATAATATCGGTGCAGACAGTAAGTGTCTCTCTTACAGAAACCAACGGCACACAAGATTTAATGACCTATATGCATGAATGCTTGTGAAACCTATAAATAAACACAGTTTAGAGTCTGTTAGATAGTACACCTCTTACTAGAGAGAAAAAGCAGTGCATTGCAAGGTAGAATACCGCAAACTTTTATTGTAAACAAACATTCAGAGAGCCGTGTTTGGTTCACAAAGACTCTCTAAACCAAGTTAATTTAACTGAAAATACGATTCTCTTTGCAGACGCTGTTCTTTTTAAGACAGAGCACTGTTCTACCTTATCTTGCAAACAACTTCACAACCCCATCTCAGGTTTAAGCCTGATCACAGTGACTGTGACTACAGTGTCATTCTTGCAAAGACTTGGACCTAAAGAATCTCTCATTTTCAGTTAACAGTGAAAATATACCACTAGTAAACTTATGTAAAAATGATCACAATTTTCATATGTAAAGCTTTCTAAATGTACTTGCAAATTCATTTAAGGAAATATTTTCTTAATTTCTGAAAAAAATCATTACAGTATTAGTCAGCATAATTAAAATGTCTAATACAAGTCTTAGTCAAGGTACAGTAAGAGGAGATTTAAAATGCCATATTAAAAAGGGTCTTAAAAATAAAAATACAAAGTACACATTTCTTTTCTGGGAAAATCCATAAACGTAAGTGGAAGAGACCAGTTCATTTGGCATTTTACGTGAATTTGAAACCAAGTCAATAAAAGCTATGAAGATAGCTGCAGTCTATAATCAAAAGGCTTATTGTGACTGTTTTCCTACAGAAAAAAATTCCTTTTACATATAGTGTAACAAGATGGATATTTCAGTCACAGCTGTGAGGTGCACTGCATTTGTTATTTATTAAAAGCATAATGAGAATGGTAAATTATTTATCCTTCTTTGCTCACGAGGTAACGTTAACCAAGCACACTAGAAGAACGACTGCCAAGACACAAATACAGAAGGCCTGACTTTAGCCCACCCCAGAACTCATTAAACAGAACTATAATGAAAACAACAATAAAAATATTAAAGCAACAAGACCTCAGGTTCTGCTCTATATTTTACTGAGGAATACAAATATTTGAACAGATGGTAGCTGCCAATACATGCTTCTAGACTGAATAACCTTACATCTGCTTCAGCAGAGTAGGTGATAATTCCACAGTTACAGCAAGTCTGTGGAAGATTAATTATTTCAGCTATCCAGATCACTGTTTTTGAGACTTCCTAAGAACACGCTTACAAACGAACACGGCAAACAAATCAAGCAATATAGAGCTCAGAATGACATCTGCAAGCAAAACAGACACCACTCTCAAACCGATGAAAACACTGTCGCTTTTTGCCTGCGAGATGAGCACCGAGGGTACCACCCAGGCTTTGCCCACCCGGTATTCCCCTGCTCCCCGCGCCCAGAGACTCTCTCAGGCAACCAGCGGGCCATCAGCGCTTCGGCAGCACAAATTTCTGCACAGCTCAACACCCGCAATCAACTTCTAACCAGAATTTCCTTTCTGCGCCTTACTCTCTAACGCAACTGCGCTACGAAACGAAGGTTAACCGAAATCCCTGCTACTGAACTACTACAGCTTACAGGACTACTTATGGGCGACCGGGTATTAACCCGAATATCGCACCAAGACCTTCAGGCAACCAGAAATGCCTCGGGCGAGCGCAGCTCCACAGCCCCACAAGGCAGCACTCCCCTCCGGCCTCCAGCCGCGCCGCTCCGAGCGCCCCTCGGCACCCCAGCCCCGGGCCTACGAGCAAGGGGGCGAAGCCTGCGAACCCACCGAGCGGCCCGGCCCGGCCCGGCCCTGCCCCGCCCCGCCGGCCGAGAGGTCTGCGAGCAGAGGAGACAGCTTCAGCACCAGCTCAGCCTCTCCTCGCCTCAGCCACCCCTGCCCAGACGCCCTTCCCCGCCGGCCCCACGGCGCCTCGCAAGGGCCGCCCCGCGCAGGCAGCCCGGAGGAGCGGACGGCCGCCCCAAGCCGCCGGCTCCGGGAAGGCGAGGGCGGCTCTTTGTCCGCCGCCGGCTCTCCGGGGTGACCCCCGAGAACTACTTTCGCCCAGTTCTGGCTCGGACGGCGGCCAGATTCGGGGCCAAGCGCATCCCCGCCGCCGGCTGCTCCCTCCGCACCCACGCAAGCCCCGACAGAGCCGGGGGCGCCCGGGCCAGCGGCGCCTTCCCACCGCGGACGGCACAGCCCGCGCCGCCACCTGCCCCCGCGCTCTTCCGAGGGGCGGGGGGGACGCGACACACACGGACCCCCAACCCAGCCCCCGCAGCCGAGGCGGCGGGTCCGGC
>Ga0065711_1044788_pt1 | contig 13878 bp, 5 predicted proteins | sample Hoacrofraction12_FD_59098 | JGI IMG/M metagenome (GOLD analysis project Ga0065711, IMG submission 59098) | Hoatzin crop microbial communities from Cojedes, Venezuela - Epithelial fraction 12 v2 (version 2) | ecosystem: Host-associated > Birds > Digestive system > Esophagus > Crop | place... | reverse complement strand
AAGCCGAGAGCGAGCTGCGGGCGGGTGGCGGCTGCGCTGCGGGGGACCGCCGCTGAGCTGGGAGAGCGGCCAGGAGCGACTGGCCGTGACTCCGCGGGACCCCCCCGCAGCGCGGGTGCGGTTTGCTTCTGAGGGGGTTTGGGCGGTAAATGCAAAGCTCTGGTAAGATAATTCGTAAATTCGAGCGTTTAATTTAAATTCTAAGGGCTTTCTGGAGGTTGCCGTATTTTCCAATTTGTTATTTTTTAATAAAGCAAATAAATAGGTTTGGATGCTCAAAATATTTGAAGGAAGGAAAATAACATCCAGGCTGCTTTGGCCAGGTAAAACTGTGCGCCCTGGCGCGCCAGCCCTGAGGAGCACCGCCAGCCCCGGGCAGCAGAGCCGCCAGCCCTCGACGCCAGCCCTGTCTCTCCCCTCGCTGATGTCTGCGGTGCCAGATCCTGCGTCCTCCATCACGCTTCCCCACGTGCAGAGCCGCTGTCTCGTCCCAGGTTCGCTCAGCCCAGTGACCCCTATGCACTGGCCCCCACGCCAGCACCCCGTGCTCCGCGGGGCTCAGCGCCTCGCGCCAGCCCGGCCGCGCCGTCTCCTGCCGCGTGCCTTTGCGTGGGGCGGGGCGAGAGCCAGCTCTGACTGACGGTTGGAGGTGATGGAACTGCATTAAATATAAATAGAAACAATGCCTGGGGCTGGCAAAAATAGGTATTTGTTAAAAAACGTATGGAGAAGTTCTACGCCTTAATACAATTTTGCTAAAATCTTCAAAAAATTAATGGGATGTTGAGACATTCACGGAGATGCCAGATGCCTCTCAAATGGCGTTTGGAGCCCACCCCATTTCTATTAGTGGATTGGGTAAACTATTTGGTCCTTCTCGTTTATTCTCTTCAATGGAAAAAAACGTAGGCTGGTGCGTAGTCAAGACACAGGATTAAAAGTAAGGAACGGCCTGTTTCTTCTCAGCTCTGCTGCCGTTGTCTGTGCAGTCTTGGGTGGCTCGCTTCACCTCTGCTAGCTCCGTTCCTTCATCAGTGAAGAGGCAACTGCAACGTGTTCCAGCCAGCTGGAGTTTCGGGGCACCGCAGAAGGAAGATGCTGCTCACGCGATGCAGACGGACGTGGTCTCGGCAGAGGGAATGGCTGGGGCTCTCGTGCTTCAGTTAAACAGTGCTTTTAGTAAGATGGTGCTCGACTTTGAGGGCTTCTCCCCTCTGTACGCCTGTAGCTTTATGCGTTGAAATCAAGGGATCTGGGTGGTTGTGACACCTCGGCATCCAGATCTGTGCTTTTCATAGCCCTCTGGCCTTGTGGACAGGAACGACCTTAGAGCTCCTGACATAATCAGCACTCCACCCACTTACTAAAATCTGCTTGGGAATCGGATTTGTCGACTGTGAGGTGGAAATATTCAAAGTACCATGACTGACCGGCTTAGTGGGATCCCTGCTGGGGTCAGTCATGGCAGCGAGGTGCCCTGGAAGGATTAGATGGTGAGTAATGCTAACGCTTCTTCTCATCCAGCTCAGGCTGGGCTACCTTGAAAATCTTTTTCCCCTATTTGACGATATACATCTTTGCCCTCCAACCCACACCCCATACGCAGTACTTGTGCCCATCTCAGTAGGTACAGAAAGCTTTGCTGGATATGGTACAAGGACAGAGGAGCGAGCTGCGCTCAGAATCTTGAGCTGTGGGGTACACAGCCTAGTCGATCAGGTTTGGTGGAAATTCCACTGTTCCCACATATGCACATCCCCTGTTAAAAACACGCTCAGGCCCTGGGTAGGACTTGCACAATGGAGAAATTCCCTTTTTATTCTCCCTCAGCACAGCAGAAAAATCTACAGTAACAATTAGAAAACTGACAAATAAATTGAAATCCTCCCTCTGTGGTGCATCCCCCATGTCGCTGGGATGCGTGTTTGTGCTAGCCTTTTCCCTGACTATGATAGAGTAAATACAAGAGGGAAAAAGAACCTCACCATCCTTTTGGATCCATGAAAGGAAAGATAAATCAGTGCTTCAGCCTTGTCTTGGTACTAAAGAGCCTTTCTTAATCCCCCACCCCCCCAAGAACAGGTTGTAAAACTGATATTGGTATTTATGAAACAATATCCCTGGCTTCGTGTCCTTATTGAAATAGTGTCCAGTTTCTCAGTCTTATAAAATTTCCAGCACATTAATTTGGCACAAATGATTTATAGTTGATGAGCAATTAAAGTACAGGGTTTTTCAGCATCTCAGGCTTTGTGACTAGACTACTAAATGATTTTGCAAGCTTGCTCTATCATTACATGATAGAAGTGGGATGAATTCACAGGAGAAATTTATTCTTCCTTGCAGACCCAGCATCTGCTCTTACTGCAAAGCAGAGCACTGCTTCCATTCCCCAGATAATTTCCTCAGCATATCTTTTGTACAGTCTTTCTTTGGATCTACAAGAGAGCTTTACTCTGAATTTCAGTGACAGTTTACCCTGACATTACAAAGTCCTTCTAAAATACCTTTGGAACCTTTGATGTAGAGGAGTGATGCATTGCTTAGACCTGCCAAGGTATTTCAAAACTAGCAGCAAACCACAATAAGGTGTTGGTTTTTTTCTTTTTATGTTTGGAAGGGTAGCTACCAGAGGCAAGCGTGGTGGAGAAAAATCAGATTAAAGTACTGGCTACAAAGAATCCTCACCTCCAAACTGCCGAAATGTCACTGGATGACATTTAGCTAACCACGTCTTGATTCTGCTATAATGCAGGCTGAAAAGAGAACCAGAGTAGCTGCATGTAGGCATCTGACCTTTCAGGAAGGGACATGACAGGTAAGAGTTGTCAACCCTGCTTGGTTTGGGGAGGAACAAATAGCGTGGAAATGAGCGGAAAGGGAAGGCAGAAATCAAGAGACCCGGTTCTGACAGTGTAGCGCAGAGCTACGCTAGGCTACACTGCCTGGAAGATCCTTGTGGGATTCCCCGCGATAAAAATAATTGAACTGTGCGCTGACCAGTACGCGTGAGATGATTCTCTTCACTACCACCTAGTGGGAAACTCCTTCCTTAACTGAACTCCCTGCTCCCCAGTCTCACCCGCACCCTGATGCCAGAAACAGGGAGTAAGTGCGGGGGAGCAGAGGGATGACTGGGAAGAAGGACACAGTCCTGTTTCCCCGTACAGGAGAAGGAATGGGGAGAGAGAGACAGCCTGTAATTTAAACCCATTATGCCCTCTGGCATTACTGCACCATGCCTTCTGGCTGCCTCTGGGCCAGTTCTTAAGGGCCTCAGTTTCACTGATACTCTCGAAGCTTAACAAACACTGGAGATACAAGAGTAAAAGATATGTTCCTCTGAATGCAGCTGCGTTCTGCAAACAGCGGTAAGGGGGACGGCACTCCGGTGTTGCAGTCAAAAGGTGGCCTTGCCCCCTTCTTGGCTCTGAAAGTTGTTGTTCTGCTGCTGATTATACTACTGAAAGTACACAAAAAACAGCTTCCTTCTCTGTAAAATCACATTTTCAATTATAATCACATATTTACAACAAAAACTACTAAATTCGAACATAAATGGGTATTTATTTGGAACATTAAAACCATCTATTCAAGTGAGTCCTTTCCCACTGAGATACTCGGGGTTTGCACAAATAGCTGAAATCCAGCCCTACAAAAACAACATATAAATGACAATTATCTCAGATTTTTCACGCTCCTGTGTGCCATTTGGGACTAAGCTTCCGATGCACAAATGATAATCAGTTTTGGTACTTGCGTAGCTTACTTTTCCCCGACCATAGAAATAAGGGTGAATATTATAATAACAGCTCTCACATTTCAAGGAGGGGATGATGTTAATGTCATCCAGGCCAGTAAAGCATTTAGCAGTCTCAGCAGGAAGAACAGTGAAAAGGTAAAGAATTATTAAAAGAACAATTTCTCTGTGTTTCTTTTGCCAGTGGCAATTTTACCACTGAATTCAGGGAACTATACAGGCTCCCTGTGCTAGCACTTTTATCCTGTTTAGGGGGTTTTCCTTCTCTATGCTCTCTATGCTTCAAGCCACAATACACTGGCTTTATCCTAGCAAATTACTGTATTTTTCCTCATGTACACTTAATAATGGATATAATTCAGTAAATGAAAACATCAGAGGTAAAAATGGTGGTGATACAAGAAGTCAAGCTTTGGGAGTCTCTTCCGCCTTCCATTCTGTTCACAGGACTCTGCTGTCCATTACTTTGGTTTGCCCTAGTGCAATAAGCAGAATATAGACCAATTAGTCTAAAATAAGAATAATGTTCCTGTTGTATAGTTTCATGCAGTCATTCTCAGCATTAAGTAACCCACTTAATTAGTAATTCAGCTACTTTATTACACGTAGGGGAGAAGGGCTTACCCTGGAACAGTTAATCAAGACAGCCTATTATTTACCAGTAAAACAGAATTCTATTAGAGGAACCCAAGACATGCTTGCCTGGACAGTTATTGGAGAATGACAGGAACCCAGTTTTATGAGATAGGTGTCACATAGTGTTATCAGACTGTCTGCCACTTCAGGAAAAAATAAAATCATAAAGGAAAAAATGCATACAAGTTGTATTTAAGTGTATGTAGGACAATGCAAAGTAGTTGGACTTGTTTAAATAATCTTTATTAAATTTACCATTAAAATAAAATAGAAATCAGACTTCTTGAGATTACTAATTGATATATTTCTCCAATCTGCATCCAAACCGATTTGTTTATGTAACATTGTTCGTGAGCGTGCTATTAAGCTGACCAGTTTAATGTTGTAACACTGGTTACATCTTGTCACTGAATTTGAGGGGTCTCAGCCACCACAGTAGTTATGCCTAAGGAAAACCAAGCAGGGGAAAAAAAAAAATACAAAAACTGACACTGCAAACATGAGAAAACGAAGCGGGTATCACTCTGTGTCTTCAAGCTTCAGAAGTTTCCTGGATCACAATTACCAAGATCACACTAATCAGAGTGACTTGAGAACGTAATTAAGGAAATCAACATATACTAAGCACTGGTAACAGATGAAAATGGGTACAGCAAAACCCAAGACCTTTCCTTTCAAATATTCACCCGCAAGGCAAAATGCCCAAGTACAATTCAGTTACAGGAGAATGTTGTCTGGATTATTGCACTCCACAATTTAGCTCTTGCTCTACTACTAGAACTATAATCCAGCTGGTTAATCTTTGCCGCTTCTACCCTTGATCTCTGCTATTCTTACTACCTCACAACTGCATATTGTGGCACTTGTAATAATCTGAGAAATACAATATTGCAGTCCTTAGTGCCAGGGCATAAAATAGGGGTGCTGGCTAATTCACAGCAGGAGTCCCCTTCCTGCTTCCCAAACGTTCACTCTGTCTGCTAGCAATTTATAACGTTTAAGAAAGACTGAAACGTTTGCTGGTTTTCCCCACTTTGAAGAACCTGAAATCCTGAATAGAGTGCTGAACCACTCACTAGCAGAGTCTGGCAGGTTACAGTGAATGTAAAGATGACAGTGTAGAAGTTTACTCCTTGTTTTGTCAGGCTCCTACAGTTTAAAATGGACAACTCTAACAGACCAAGGGAAAAAGCTCTGCAGGATGAAGTGATAGAGAATATTTACCTCCTCCTCAGTATTTGAAAATTTTCCATATTCAGCTAAGGATTCTCCACACAGCATCCACTTGTAGCGTTCAGTGAGGTCCTAACACACAAACAGATGTTCATTGCTGGTTTTACAGTCTTCAAAGTTCACTGGTTTCAAGACAGGCTGTTTGAAGAGCCTCTGCAGCTGAAGGCAAGCAGAAGCAACAGCAACAGGACTTCTGGGTGCATAAGGAATCCTTTAAACCACACAATATAGACAGATAATTTGTTGCTATGTTTTCTTCTCTTTACAGTCTCCCTTGACAAATATCACTGTTCTTTGTCTAACCTTAATGGTTTGTGTCCTCGTCCCCCCTCAAGCGTACAACAGGTGTATGTACTTACAGAACATAGATTGGACAATCTTTTAGACAAGAACAATGTAATACTTTCCATCTTAGCTTAGATAAAAGAACTCACCAAGCCAAAGAAAGACAGAAGTAACACAGTGTGACAGAATCTCTTCTGTCACACACTGCAGTGAGGTCCTAACATACAAACAGATGTTCATTTCTGTTGTCTGTTTGCAAAATCCTTGAATTATAAGGATGTAGCGTGCAGAAACTGTATGTCATGGTTGGATATTGTAATTACAAGTAACACTGTTATCAGCCAGTATTGTTGGAATATCTACTGGGAGGGGGTGAGGAAAATTGTAATAAAACCTAAAATGCATTGAAGTTGTACCAAAACATTGATAGGACAATGCCAAAAAAGCTCACCATTTTTAAATAATCTTTCTTAAGAGTATGGCCAAAAAAAACCCCTCAACTGTAGAAACTAAAGTGTTTTTGTGTTAACGTTCACGTGAAAATTTCTTACATTAAATGTTTTTACGCAGACTCCAACTTGTCACTTCTCTTTAGCCACACACAGAGAGTCTTCTGTATCCAAGTGAGCTTTTTTAACTCCCTGGTACTCTGGGTGCAGACGCCACCTGAAACAAAAGCTAACAGTTAACAACAGTCCTGGTTAAATGGTCAGCCCAGCAGCCCGACCGCAGCTTGCTGTGCCTGGAGGGAGGAGGGGGTCCGGCCTGCAAAGGAGCTCTGTCCTTCAGCTGCTGACTTCGCGTGTTGTTGCATGAGCCCGGAGAGCATGGCTAATGGTGCCCACAAAGGGAAAACGGGGGCCAAGGTCTTGCCTGCAGCCTTGTCTGGGGACATTACTCAGTTTGGGGACAGTCCTGCTAGGGTCCCCTTAGCTTGGGTTTGACAGGAGCGCATAAAAAGACACAACTAGCTGCCCCTATGAAACCTCCACCGAGACAATAGTTTTAAATCGTTCTCCTGTTGATCACACAAGGAATCCTTTGCATGAGATGCCCGTGCGTCAAGTCCACATGCGCACATCAAGTTATTCCCTTATTTAGCCACTCAGAGCAGACAGATTCATTCATACATTTTCAGACCAGAAAAGACAATCTCGTCATAAGGACTCCCCGAGACCTGCACTAAGCGACTCCAGCCAAGCCAGTAAGCATGTTTTAGGAAGCCAGCCAACAGGTGGGACCAGAACCTTGGAGCAGCGCTGGTATCAAGAAGGGATGGAGGTAGATGATAAATGGGAGCCACAAGCCTGCCCAGAGCACTTCTCACAAGCGGGGCAATTGATGATAGGGCAGGGACTTTCAGCATGAACCAACACCCAGGGTTATTCTTTATCATCTGCTTGAATCACAAGCTGAGTGGGGCAAGCCACGTAATCCCCGACATTATGTGGGTACACGGCCGCTGCTCATCAATTAAGCAATAAACATAGCAACTTATAATGGAGGTACTAGTATTTGTGCAGCAAGATACCCAGCAAGCCAAAGCCAGAAGTGAAAAAGTCATTTAACACTTGATGCTCTGCTGCAGAAGCCAGCTGGAGCTCCAGAACATCCTGTGAGTTTTAGGAACGTTGCTATAAGCCCAGTGGTCACACTTCTCTGCTGGGGCCGTTGCACAAAGGCTAGGGAAGCTGCCCGCATGGCTTTCTCTCAGCCCCAAGCCTTTGGCAGGGCGGAGACTGGTTGAACCTCACCACTGCCAGAGCTCTGAGCAGGCTCTGCAATCTTCCAATGGCAGCACCTTCTCCTGAACCGCACGCAGCCAAACGCAGCTCTTCCTTTTGGGTACTTCACTTCCTTCCTTCCCCAAAACTAATGGGGCTAGAAATAAGCCACATTTCTCCATCCTCATTTTCCTAGTTTTCTTTCCACTGCTTGCTTTCCTTTTCCACGCTGCAGACCTCCTATCCCTTCATTTTACTCTCCTTCTCTCTTCTGCTTCCCTCCCTTTCCCCCTCCCCCTGCTTTCTCTTCCTCTGCACTTTGTGAACTGCTGCGGCAGTGCTGAAGTCCAAAGTTCAGTAACTTGCTAAGCACACAGATAAATATGAACCTTGGAGAATTTACATTGCTCCAATGTAAACAGATAGCCAAGGGTCCCTTTATCAGCACTGGCTCAGGACAGTCGTGGGGGGTCTGAAGTGGCTCAATTTTGTATTTTGTTTTTTTTGGGGGGGCATAAAGGCGGGAGGCTGTGCTGTGCCCACTCTCCTGACAGTCGGGCGTGTTACCTCAGGAACATGGTGTAGGGAAGCTGGAAGCAGGATAACCCGAAATTCAAACCCAAGAGACACCAGCCTGAAGACCATGGTCTCGAAGCTGAGTCATCTTCAAGTGGAGCTGCTGGGAGCGCTGCTGGAGTCGGGGCTAACCAAGGAGACCCTGATCAAGGCGCTGAGCGAAGTGGAACCCTACGTGCTCCAGAGTGAAAGTCAACGCGCTATCAATGCCCTCCAGACAGAGAAAGGGGAACCCTGTCCCGACATCCCCAACCTCCCCAACGGAATGGGGGAGTCCAGGTTATCGGAAGATGAAACCTCTGATGACGGGGAGGAATTTACCCCTCCAATAATGAAGGAGCTGGAAAACTTGAGCCCTGAGGAGGCTGCTCACCAGAAGGCTGTGGTGGAAAGACTATTACAGTAAGGACAGATTTGCTGCTCCTCTTTGCTGCTTTCTTGCACGCTTCCCTCTAAATCTCTTTTCCTTTCCCCTCCACTCAGCGTCCGCGGTATTCACAGTTGATCCAGCTGCACAGAGACAGTCTTCATCCCTGCCAGGACTAGCAGCCTCAAAACACTTCCCCAATTTCTTTATAAATGCTCAGACTTTCCTTTCGTGCATTTTATGAGACGAATGGAGCCTGATTACATATTTGAAGTGCTTATATCATCAGGCTTCATAACAGTCCGAAGCCTGTATAACTTGCATCTCTCTCACTGAATGTTGGATTTAAATTTTTAATAGGATTCACAATTTGAGTCATCAGGGGAGAAAAGAAAATAAAGGAAAAAAAATCTGATCACTCTTAACTGGTGCTATATTTGCTTGCGGATGTACGGTAAAGTGAAGATGTAATGTTTCCCTGCTATATTTAAGGCGATTAACATTGTTAATTTTAGTGGGGTTTGCTATAGATTATTGGCCAAAGAAACCAAGAGAACTTGTTCTTGTTGTTCGTGTGAGTGCAAAGTTCTCCTGACTTCAGTGGGGATTTTTCTTCTAGAAGGAGCACACACCAAACACATGCAGAGGTTAAAACCTGGGCAGAACACTCTATGCTACCATCCACTGCCTGTCACAGCTACAAAGTACTTCTGCAGCAACAATTGCAGGTTTTACTGCCACACAAATTTGCCCTCGCGTACAAGCGTCTTTTGAAATCAGAAGACGTTTAGAGTTCCCCATAGCAGTAAGCCTCATTACAGACTTAGAGAAACATTCACCAGGATTCCCATTTGGAATTCTTGCTGGGATACAATTCCCGTGGGCAACTTCAGAGGTTTGTCTGAGCAAGGATCAGGTCCATCCAACCTATCTATCGCAACAGAAGCAGAATCTCGCCCATCTGTTTTCGAGGTATTTTGAAATGGCTGGCTGATAGCAGCAACATCCTGCATGTGAAATCTTCACTACAACTAAAATCCATCTAGAGAATTTCTCAGGCTTTCTGATCACTCCCTTTCATGAGCAAATGAAATGAACACAGAATGTAACTACAAGAAGCAAACATCAAATCCCACCTCAAAAGGCCAGAACTAGGAAAACGGCCTGACAAGAGTTAGCCGTCACGGTAGATACTTCAGGAAGAAAGCTCCCTGGCAGAGTGGGAGTTGATGACTCTGCAGTACCCAGCAGAGGAAAATGCACTGGGTCAGCGCTTACCTGGGTGGAGAGAACATTCCCAATAATTCAGTCTTCTTTGGCCCAGTATGTCTCTCATCTCTTCCCCACTTCCAGCTCTGTCACATCTTTTAGTCTTCTCTGTTCCATTTACCTCTTTCCCATTCTTTTTATGTATTTCCCTTCTCTCCTCACTTTTGTCTCTGCTGCTGTTCCTGCCATTTTGTTGTCTTCTTGGCTAATTCTTTCTCTCCTTTCCACTCTTTTTCTTCCCCTCATCCTTGTCTCCTTCTCATCTCCCTGAGTCTGCGTACAGGTCTTGGGGTAGTTTGAGCCCAGTGGCACCGGGCGGGCCCTGGCTAGTTACTAATTATCCAATGGCTTTATTATTTCTCTTTTGTCTTATAAATTTATAGATGAAAAGACCCTGATAAGCTTTTTGATCATTAACTTCTGATGGTTTATCAGGTATCTCTCCGCAAAGGAGGCCATGGAAGTTGAAGAAGAGCACCTGGCTTTGTCCCATTTTCTGTAATGAATGGGTGAAGCAGGACTGAAGTGCCATCCTCTGTGATCTAAGAACAGACACACAGAGGGAGGGAATTCCTTCCTGCCACCCTCACTTCAGCATGAATTCTGGTTTCTGATCCTCCCTGCCTTTCCAGGAGCTTGCTGCCAGTCTTTCCTGTGCTTACTACCAGCCTCAGCACAGCAGTCTCAACCTCTCTTGCAAACCTGAGATATTCATGCTTTCCGATGTCTCACACCTCTCTCTAGACCGTCAGTTGAGCAGCATTCCCATTTAACAAACGGCAACCGAGGTACAGAGACATTCTGTGACCTACCTGAAACCCTAAGACAGCACAGAGAGGACTGGGCAAGAACAAGGATCTCCTAAGCCTCATACTGGCTCTTAATTGCAAAGCTTTATTCTGAAACATCAGAGTTTTCTTTCACCAGTCCCCTGTGCCACAGCTTACAGCGATTAACTTCTGCTGTTGAGGACAGTATGGGGGGACCAGAAGCCTCAGTTTCAGTAGAAAATTCCAAGTATACTTGTGGAGGAATATAATAGATCAAAATTAGTCAAAGTAAAATGAAAATAGTAGGAAGTCCCTATTGACATGTTTCAAATCTCTGGTCAAAGATTAAAAAAAAGCAACTGTATGTCTGAGAATCTATTTGAAGCATCTGAACTAGTATCAGGGTTTGATAATACGTAAGCAGTGGTTACCTACTAATAAATTTTGTTTTTAAGAATAGACCTCTCCATTAATAGATGCTTAAAGGTAATAGCCTTAAAATAGTATTATAAGTATTGTAAGACAGGGAAGAACAGTCCATAATGAAATTAATTCCCAGCAATAGATAAAAGGCAGACAGGCAATCAGCTCCATGCCCAGGGATTCCCAGTAAAACTTCACTCAATGCTTGCAAAGCTATTTCAGCATCTACACAAGCATTTCGAATCCAGAAACCAGATGGAGGCCCTCCTGCCTTTAGGCAGGAGCCTCTTTGGGCATTATTAATGATTTCTGGTCTAATACTGTAGACCACATTTTAACAGAGAGATTGACTTGTGGGCAGCTATTAGTGAGACAAGAAAGTCTTTGTGGTAACTGCAGCCATTGCTTATAGAGTAGAATCAGGAAAGTGTCCATTGCTAGGCTTTCCAGGAGCTGGCACGGAAAAAAATGACAGCACCTAGAGACCAAGTATGTCCTCAGAGAACCACTGAAGTTGAAACCACAATTTGGAAACCACTAGCCAAAGCTGAGTAAAGCAGGAGGTAGAGAAGATACACCCACGTGAGTGGGCACATCTGTGGGCATTGATTAGATTTTGTCCCTACAGGAAAAAAAAAAAAAATCCTAAAGACGATTCAGAGAAAGGTTTCTCTAGTGAGGAATTAACATAATTTCATTTTGTCCCTTAATCTGGCTCACTGATCTTCCATAGATTTACAGTTTGAATAAAAACATTCTTTCCATATCACTCCACACAGAAAACTAATTGTGTCTATGATAAAGAATAAATAACTCCATAGCATGGTAGAGCTGTGTGGAGTAATTCCCAGATACTCCCCACAGTAGAAAGCAAGAGCCAGGCTGCGCTGGGGGAAGGGGACAGATCATAATACTACACAGGTACAGCAAAAGGAGAGAGGCATAGCAACAATTCACCTGTAGGGCAAGGGGTGAAATTCCATTAGGAAAGAGAGAAATTGAGATAAGCAACAGATTTCCCCTGGAGGCAGGGATAAAAGCATGTTTTCCATGAGGAAAAAAGAAAACAAAGGTATAATGATAAAGATTCAGTCTTTTCCCTGTGTAAGCAGTGTCTTAGAACGGCTCTAGCCGGCGAATCTGGAGATGAAGCTGCCACACCCCTTTCATTTCCACATATCAACCCAGATGAGGCAAACCAGGCCAAGTTCAGTAGAAAGGAACCCTGCCGGGATGGTCTTACCTTCCCTGCGCTCTGCCTAGCCCGGCTCCAGGCTGCGCACTGACATCAGTGAGGGCTGTCTGGCAGGTCCAGAGGAAAGGGCCAGAGGATGGTCCTGAGTACTTCACAGCTCTGAACCTCTGTTTAAGCAAGGGCTGGTCCAAAGCAGCAATGCAGAACCTGCCTCGAGGAAATGAAGGGTCCTCTTGCCTGAGAACAAGAAAGGAGAAAAGGAAAGACAGAGACAATGAGGAAGAGGAGGGGAAAGCAAGGAACAAAGGAAAAAGAAAGAAAAGTCAGGAAGAGTAAAGTAGGGAGAAGGTCCCCTGAATGTTACATCTCCAGCTCTCTGGAATGGGTTTTCTTTAATGCCAACAACTTGATATTTACTTTCCATTTAAATTTGAGATGTTGCTATAAATTATCAACCAGCCTCTTGTTCCCTTTGAGTTTATAACTAACTACCTGGGTTACTTATTGTTCAGGTAACAAAAGGGAGGTGAAAACGCCCTTAAAAAGTGACCTCAGAACTAAGAAAATGGGAAGCTGGCATGGAGAGAGGACCCAGGCCCCTGTGGCTGAGATGAGCCAGGGAGAGGGGCTATGCTCAGATGGCACTCAGCAACTGACAGCAGCACAGCGAGACTTAGGAAGTAAAAACTAATTGTGGGGAAAGAATCTGGAGATTGAGCTTAGAGGTTGGAGAACAAGAGAGGAACAGGGAGGCAGCTTGCACCTGGGGAGAAAGGGAAGCTAAAAAGCAGAAAACAGGCCTGAAGATAGAGAAGGAGAGCTTGAGGAAGGCAGACCCATTTCCGCAGTTCTGACTCACTGAAGCAGTTGAGATTGTAGTGCAACTATAAACAGGAGAACGAGGTTTAGAGTGAAATCCTACCCTCTGACAGTCAGCGACAGCCTCACTGCCAGTGAAAGAGCAAAGATTTCACCATATGATGTCTCAGTCCATGGTGAAGGCTCTGCAGCTGGAAATATGTATTTGGGCAAGGCTTCATGCAAGAGTTCAGCTGACCAACCGCCATCACTTGTTCTGTGATGTACCCTTGGGCCTAAAGGAATTGCTGCATTGATATTGCAGCCTGTGCTTTGATAATGTGTAGAGTAGTTAGGATTTCATACAACTCTCCTATGAAACCATACTGTACTAAGATTCCTCTGCACTGCTTTGCCTCACAAAGCTCCCTGCTTTGTCCCAAAAGACGACAGAAAAAGCACAGGGCTTTAACCACCGTGAGAAGAGACTCCCAGATACTTCCCGCTTTATTCCTGCCACAAAGAAGCGAGGATCTCGACAGGGGACACAAAAGTAACTCATGGTTGGAGTGCAGGAAGGAAATCAACATGTAACAAGGTTTCCATCAGTGCTAACACAGTCCTTCCTCTTCCCATCTGAGCCAGAACTCAAATCTAAGAGACAGGATCACAGAATGTTTGGGTTGGAAGGTACCTCTGGGGATCACTGCCAAAGCAGGGTGACCCAGAGCAGGCTGCACAGGACCTTGTCCAGGCAGGTCTTGAATATCTCTAGAGAAGGAGACTCCACAACCTCCCTGGGCAGCCTGTTCCAGGGCTCCGTCACCCTCAGAGGGAAGAAG
>Ga0065711_1044787_pt1 | contig 13878 bp, 10 predicted proteins | sample Hoacrofraction12_FD_59098 | JGI IMG/M metagenome (GOLD analysis project Ga0065711, IMG submission 59098) | Hoatzin crop microbial communities from Cojedes, Venezuela - Epithelial fraction 12 v2 (version 2) | ecosystem: Host-associated > Birds > Digestive system > Esophagus > Crop | place... | reverse complement strand
GCTTGCCACACTCCTCTTAATGCACCCCGGAATGCCATTGGCCTTCTTGGCAGCCAGGGCACACTGCTGGCTCATGGTCAACCTGTCGTCCACCAGGACACCCAGGTCCCTCTCAGCAGAGCGGCTCTCCAGCAGGTGCGCCCCAAGCCTGCACTGGTGCATGGGGTTGTTCCTCCCCAGGTGCAAGAACTTACATTTGCCTTTGTTGAACCTCATCAGGTTCCTCTCTGTCCAACTTTCCAGCCTGTCCAGGTCACGCTGAATGGCAGCACAGCCTTCCGGTGTATCTACCACACCTCCCAGTTTGGTGTCATCAGCAAACTTGCTGAGGGTTTTCAGTACTCTTTTCAGTAGTGCCCAGCGACAGGACAGCGGCAATGGACACAAACTGAAGCAGAGGAAGTTCCGTCTGAACATGTGGAAGAACTTCTTCCTTCTGAGGGTGACGGAACACTGGAACAGGCTGCCCAGGGAGGTGGTGGAGTCTCCTTCTCTGGAGATATTCAATACCCGCCTGGACAAGTTCCTGTGCAGCCTACTGTAGGTGACCCTGCTTCGGCAGCAGGGTTGGACTAGATGACCCACAGAGGTCCCTTCCAACCCCTACCGTTCTGTGATTCTGTGATTGGCCAGCCTCTGCATTTCTGTCTTGCAACACATGGAGCATTTTGTTTGATTCCTCATGTAATCACAGTATTGAAACCTTCACAGTTTTCACCTTTCTTTTGTCTGTACCCTTGATTTTGCAACCAAACAAAACTACAAAACCTAGAAAACAGGAGAGGCAGTTCCTAGGCACCACTTAATGGAATTTAGGGATTAAGAATGAAAAGGATATGAATGACAGAATAGTGAAGTGCGTTTACAACAGGTGTTTTATTTTTAAACCCTCACACTGTTTTCCAAAAAGTTTCCTGTAACTGTGTCTTTCTTCATAGTATCATCACTCTCTAGATAAATTAAATGTGTTATTAGCATAAAATATTTTACTTTCTCTATGCTAATGCCAGCTCTCTCCCACTGACTTAGAAATGGTCTTAAGTATAACATGGCCTTATTATGACGACGAAACACCCACAAAAATAGCAACCAACAAGCAAAACCTGTTTTCAAAGAAGTAAAATTTTGCAATAGTCTGTAACATTTCAAGGATAAGTAGAAAAACACAAATAGTTCACAGGACCCGTGCAACCGTACCAGATATAGAGGGAGAGTCCCTATTACCATATTTGGAAACTCTGTCGTCATATTTCTTAACAATGAAAATACACTGTATGCGTAGCAAAAGTAGGTGAAGATGTTACTGGAGCTCATAGAGTCTATCAACTCCAGTAAAACAATAGTGCTGCTTTGTCATAAATCTGAGTTTCTTTGTTTAGTTTTAGCGGTCATGGATAGAGGCTTTTGTAAAGTAACTCTCTACTATGTAGAACTATAGAATGGTTTGGGCTGGAAGGTACATTATAGATTATCTAGTTCCAACCCTCCCTGCCATGAGCAGGGACACCTTCCACTAGACCAGGTTGGTCAAAGACCTATCCAACCTGGCCTTGAACACTTCCAGTCATGGGGCATCCACAACTTCTCTGGACAACTTTCCAGTGTCTTACAAACATCACAGGAAAGAATTTCTTCCTCATATCTAATCTAAATCTACCCTTGTTCTGCTTGAAGCCATTACCCCTTGTCCTATCACTACATGCCCTTGTAAAAAGTCCCTCTCCAGCTTTCTTAAAGGCCCCCTTCAGGTACTGAAAGGCTGTTATAGGTCTCCCCAAAGCCTTCTCTTCTCCAGGCTGAACAGCCCCAACTCTCTCAGCCTTTCCTCACAGGAGAGGTGTTCCAGCCCTCACAACATTTCTGTGGCCATGCTCTAGACCCACTCCAACAGCTCCATGCCTTTCCTGTGTTGAGGGCTCCAGAGCTGGACACAGGAGTCCAGGTGGGGTCTCACCAGAGCGGAGTAAAGGGGCAGAATCATCTCCCTCCACCTGCTGGCCACGTTTCTTCTGATGCAGCCATTATATAGTTTGTTTTCTGGGCTTTGAGCACACACTGCTGGGTCTTGCTGTGCTTCTCACCAGTCAGCACCCCCAAGTCCTTCTCCCTAGGACTGCTCTCACTCCATCATCCACCCAGTTTATATCTGTGCGTGGGATCTCCCCAGTCCAAGTGCGAGACCTTGCATTTGGTCCTGTTGAACTTGATGTTCGCACAGGCCCAGCTCTCAAGCGTGTCAAGGTCCCTCTGGATGGCATCCCTTCTGTCCAGCATGTTGACCGCACCACATAGCTTGGTGTCATCAGCAAACTTGCTGAGGGTGCACTCATTCCCACTGTCCATGTCTCTGACAAAGACGTTGAAGAAGAATGTGGAAGAATTCAAGACCCCTCCACAGCAAGACCAAAGAGTATTTGTTGCCCGTGTGCACCATAATCTTCTAACCCTCTCTTCCTTGGCCCTTTTGATATACAAATGAAGCTTTTACCATGTGAGAAGGAAGGCTGCCAGCAGTTTAAACACAATTTAAAGGCAGAAAGCAATTCCCAGTCTTCTAAAGTACACAACAGAAGGCTAGGACTAGAGCAAAACAACACTAAGCACTAATACGCCTACTACAAAACTCCCTGATGAGTATTTCCCGGCCAGGCAGCCATCAATGAGGTGGTGGCAGCATAGAAACACCTTTGCTGCATGAGACAGTGTTGCTGAGTTGCCATCTTTCTGTTCCCTGTTTGATCTTTTTTACCCTAGGTGTGTCCCAGGAGTGCTTTTCCTCTTGAATCCTTGGACTACTAACTAACCCTATCTGAATAACCTCAAACTCTGTCTGAAATGCTACCTGTCTTGTCTTATATGGGTCTCCTGCACACATTTCCTCACAGCTCAGTAATTTCCTCAGTAGCCTAAGCCAAGGTTACACAGCTAAGCCACCCCAAAACTCATCTTCAATGACAGACAGCTGAAGCCCTAACAGGACAGTTAATGTACCCTGTTGCCTCTACAAAATGAGCTTACCTTCCAACACATACAACTCAGAAAAGGACTCTCACTTCAAAATTTGTTCCACAGCTTGCTTCTGGATTCATCTTAAAAGGTGTTCCTAAAGGTTGCTGCTATTTTCTCAGGTCCCCTCTATTGTCTATACATGGTGATTTTAATACAATCGGTGATAATATTTTGGGGTTTTGTAACAGAGTAGCTGACTTGCTTTAGCCTGATTGCCTCCTTTCTACTCCTGTTCAACCAGATTGCTTGGATGTGAAGCTGCTTGTTTGAGACTTGCTAATTGTTTGTCATCAACTTATTTGCCTGCTGTAATTGTTTCTGTCTTACAAGACCGAAAATACACATGCAGAAAATACAAAACAAACTGGAACAGATGCATAACTAATAATTCAAAAAATCTGCTGGCAATGACTGGTTGCTTTCCCCATCCTTTCTTGTGACAATATGCTCATGATCTCCCCATCTAGACATATGTGCCCTTACAGAATGTAACTCGTTGGCAACAGCTGTTTCTGACTGTTTAAAAGACCTGAGTAAGAAGAAAACATCTGCCACTGTCCTGCAGGGAATGTCACCCCTAGGAAATTGAAAAACCTTGAGGTCACACAGCATATGCCTCCTATAACCCTAGGGTATAAAAGTGACTAGTTTATGTTCTATGTGCTGCAGTGATTCTTAATTTGGAGTAATACTCTTCTTTTGCCTTTGCATCTGCCTGCATTTTGTGCTGAAGAGAATGTTTTTTTCTAGTTGCCTGATCAAAATGGATAAGAAGAAAAATCCAAGTTTAGTGTGTTGTAGTCAAACCAATACATTAATGAAACAAAGGGATTTGATGAGCAGAATGGAGGTGGTACTCACAGCTTCATGAAGTTTCCTACTCTTTCCAATTTTTATGGTTTTTTTTTCTCCACTCCTACATTCCTGCCTGAATTTCTTTAGTTTCATACATATCTAGGCCTAGAGTGTCTACTGATCTAGATTCAGTAACAAAAAATAAAACATAAAATGCAACACTTCTCATGAGGTCAGTCATACCTGATACACAAAAAGTTCGGAAAGTGAGGGTTTGAGCTTCTGATTTCTTTGAACTGGAACAGGTACCTGTTGCTTCAAAAAAGTATCACAGTGTATTTCTACCTACTCTTCTCGTACAGATGCATTTGAGAAGTAATGGGTTATTAAATCTGAAAACTTGTATTTGTGATTTTGCACTCATTCTATTTACTATCTGGTTTTGACAGTAAGAGCAACCTGAAAAAAAACCCCACAGTAGAACTTTATTTGTGCACTTGAGTTGTGTTGATATTTTGATTGTAAAGCATAGCTTCCCATATTTCTGCCAGAAACACCAAAAGGCAGGGACATCATAAATTTGACAAAGAGAAAAACATGTAAACATAATATCAAATTATAGTAATGCTTAGAAAAATGGAGCAAAATTTAGTGACTACAACATGATTTTTTTTTAAAGCATATTTACAAAAAACAGTGAAGGAAGTCATTCAGCTTTTAGAATGATAAAAAGACAAAACCTTAACACTACAATATCAATATCTGTCCTAACTTTCTGTCATTCAATTATTCTGTGCTCATCTTATGGAAATTTATCCATGATATAATTTATTCTGCTTTATTTTTAGCAAATAGAAAAAGGAAGCATTCAAGTAGTTTTACTTCTATGCAAATATTTCTCCCTAACTGTAAAGGAACCTAGTAGAAATATCTAATATGCTTTTTGGTGAGGGTAAATATTGTTATGGTTCTTCACTTTATTTTTTCTTTTTTCGAAGTTTATTAGATTTGTTTATTGATTGAATTTCGGAATATCATGTTAGATCATGTATAACTTGCAGGGCAGAATATTAATCTTGGAAGTTTTATAAGCAAAGAATATACATACCTGTCAAGAAGATACATCATTTGTCTGCATGACAATACTGTATCTTCTAGACCTTGCAGATTTGAAATGTGATGACCATTCAGAAATTGTGTATGAAAACTCTGGAAATCACTAGCTAAATGCCTCTAAATGAGACATAAAGCAAACATATTCTGGAAATGTTTCTGACCCTTCTCAAGAAAAAAAATAAAAAAGTTTATTAGACTCTTGGACAAAACAGAGAACTTTACTGGTATTAGGGTCATCATATTTACTTCTTTGTAAGACCAGATTTTAGTAATTATATATTAACTCTAGGCATAAAGCTGCAATACACAAAAAATTGGAGCAGTGTTGTCACTTGTTATGTAAGTATTCTCACAGATTTGCTTTTCTATTTGTTTAGAAATTGAAATCATTCCAGATCTTCACAAAGCTTTGTCCAAACTTCCTGAATGGGAATTAGTGCATTAACGCATATTTTCTGACAACTCAGAATCACAGAGAAGAGATTATTTCTTTCATTTTTTCATAGTTCCTACTAATGATATTGTCCAATGTTTCCTTATTCTAATTACAAAAATAAATTCCAGCACGTATATAGTAAGCTATGGGTCATTTTTGCTTGCTGAGCTTTGCAGTAGCATTTAATGCAACCACCCCTACTTCAGAGGAAATGTTAGGATTTATGGCAGACGTTCCGAACATCAAAGTTATGAACTTAATTTAGTATAGCATTTTCTCCAGCATTTTTGAATATACAAAAGTTGCTCATTCCATAGTATTTTTATCACATTTATTACTTCTTTTTTTTTCCTAATTTATCAGTATTTCCCCTCATTTTAGAACACCACACAAGTAAAATATAGATTTTATTTTAATAATCACTATAGCTATTCCCTACACACACAAAAATATCTCACTGGTTTGCTCAGGAATTAGGCAGAGGCAATGTTCCTAAATATTTTTGTGCTTGTGCAACTGATATTAAGCTCTTATGTGCATTTTGTAAATGTACCTTTGAAAAATATCCTAAGGTCAATTGCGGAAAAAAAGTCTCTCATCACTCTGAGATAACATGGTCACATTTTCTGAAATGTACTGAAAAATGTACTGAAATCTACTCCTTATAACTTTACTATCACAAAAATGATCCACTTTTTCTTATGATGGCAGTGTAAAATGTCTGTATAATTAAACAAAACATTCTGTGTTGAATGAAAATTATCTATTTTCATAAGACTGGCCTCTCTTTCGCAGATGCTACTTGTGCACACAAAATTTGCAACTCATTTAATATGCTTTCAGTTAAGTTTGTCTCCCTGCTGATGTTTGCGAATATAGTCAACCACTCCAAACATTGAGGATAAAAATTAATTTCTCAGGTATAAAAAATAGATATCAGTCTTAAAGTCAAATATTTTTTTATGACTTCCGACCACAGTACAGAACGTCAGGTCTTAGTCTTAATTCTTTCATACATACACTCTCAAAATCTGACCCCCAATTTCTAAAATTATACTTTGATTAATATGGTACCTACTCACATTCCTACTCATGTTTCTTTACCAGCCAATAATGATACGTTATCACAGAGTACATACAGCTATGGTATGCACATATTCATACAGCTTAATTAGTTCTTTTTCTAATATTTTCAGACTTGATATGAAGTTTTCATATCAGCCAAAAAAAAGGGATTATCTTTAACAGAAGCCCAGAGGAGAAGCCTGCTTCTCTATCTTAGCTACACGTTAGCTGAGGTGTTTCCAGTCTTCTAATTCTGAATTAAAAAAAAAGGCATGTGAGTTTCCATCTCCAGCCCATTGTTTATTTGGCAACTGCAGGAGCAAAAATCAGCCCACAGTGAAGCAAGTCATGCTGCATTTATTGGTAGGGTCCTATAAACTGAGTCATAATTGAAACTATGAACCTGCGGAGACCCTTGTTAGAGTTTAATGGACTGGCAAGGTCAGCACAGCTTTCATAGTCAAAATGAAAGTGCTGTCTAGGAGTTTAATGAGCACAATGACATTTCTGCATGCCCCCAAAAATTCCTGAGAGCATCTGGAGCTGGTTTGACTTGTTGCAACATTAATTTTTCTTTTTCTTTCTCTCCCCTGCTTTTTTCTTTCTGAGGGCAAGCTTGTTTGTGTATGTCTGAAGAGGGGTACTTGTTTAGGGGTAAGAGTGGGAGGCTTTTTCTTAAGAACTGGTTTTAAAGCTAACCTCAGTATCTTCCTCTGGAGAAAACTTATGTCTAATGCCACCTTTCAGCTCTCTACCCCATACAGGGAAGAGAAAGGCGATAACCAGAGTAACTGTGCAAGGTTTAGAGTTAATATTGTCAGCACGATCTTACAGAGTTGGATTATTTGGTTTGAACTAAAGTGACTGTACATTCCTTACTCGAGCATATGGAAATAATCTCCAATTTATTCCTATCCATTAACAAAGACTTAAGTCACCAGTCATGTAGTAAATGCAGACAGAGCTACAAAAAGGCTCTTTTGTTTACATAATAATAATAATAATAAAAAAAAAATTAAGAAGAACGGGGAATAAAAAGGATCTTCTTGCCATCTACAGTATCTTTGATTCCTTGGAATTTCTGCTATCTTTATCTCATTAACCAGTCCATTCAGAATCATTAGGACTGGAGGGTTAATGAAGACTTCGCTCAGACTTACAACACCTATTAAATTAGTCAACAAATCCTTAACGTTGTGTAACTTCCAATTAACTTTTTAAGGTCAGCCTGTCACAGTGCAATCAGGAGAACAACCACTACATACAATTCCATGGACAACCAGGCTGTAAGTTGCTGATTAGCTAACTATTACTCTTTTTGTGCGAAAAAAAATCTGTTCCTTGATGCCACGTTAGTAAAATGTAATAGAGTATGAGCAAGGATATGTCAAGAGCAATCGCACATACAAAGAGTTTCTCACAACTAGATAGGTGTACATGGGGGTTTGAAAGACACAGCAGAGCAGAAATGTCAGCTTAAAAGGCAGAAAGAAATGCGCTTTTTTGTGTCTTTTCCTCATGGCTTAATATACCATTATTCCACATACTGAGCCCCAAGGGAGGTTTTCTTTTCTGGTATACTGACTTGGCTGGACAGAGCTCCACTCCCCAGTGTGTCAACACACTGTTATTACATGCCGTGCTAGTTCAGTACTTCCCATGCAGGATAAGGTATCTTATTAGACAACTACAACTATTAAGAGGTTTACTTACCAAGGAAATGAAAAACTTTGGGGAAACCTGAACTACGGTAACAATCCCTTTTACTTTATTGCAATTATTAAGAAGCTTATTGCGCATTGCTAATAGAAAGAAAAACAATATTTTCCTTCCAATTGGTGCTCTATCTTCCTAAAGAGGCCTGTTATTTCTCAAGAGACATGTGCTTCCTCCAGAGTGATTGCTGTCAGAGACCCACCACCAAAAAGTATGTGTCTTGTTACAGTGATTAATGACAGAGCTAGTCCATAATAGAATGCATTTATGTAATTTATTGAATACAGTTCTAGTCTGGAACGCTTTTCCTCTGAGGGCCAAAATGCCCGTTCTTAAAAATACACTTGTACAAGTCACTGGGTCTCTCTCTGCCCTGCTGTTGCTGTGTGGTGGCCGATTTGATATGAATTCCCTCGCTGGTGGCAGTAACCTTTCCTATCTGTTCCTGTTTACCTTCAGGCAGGAAACAATTCCAGGCCATTCTTTACTTTAAATACCAATCTCTAGTCTCTAGAAGACATCAAAGTGGAAGATGTCTTTAAATGTGACTACATACTATTCCAATGTTCAGGGCAAAGACCTACAGGTCCGGGGGAAAGGTGCTACACAAACACCATAAAGCCACATATAAGTTTGTATGCAGCACATCAGTATGTGTCTCATACCTAAGTTCATGGCAGAAGAATGACCAGATATTGAGTATTAATTCCTACCAACATCTAACACTTAAGTGGAAGAAATAATGTAAAAGCCTAGTGCATGTGAATGTACTGCCCACTACCAGCAGCCAGAGTGGAATCCATACCAGTAGTAGCTGATAGAGACATTTTTCAGTTGTGGAGGCGCTGCTATCTATTTTCATGGCCACATGACCAGCTTCTGACTGAGAATCTGGAAGTCCATAGCTTACATGTCCTTGACGCATTTAATCAGGGTGAAATGAAATGCTGTTTTTTTTCTAAATCTTTTGTATACACTTCAGGTTAAGAAGTCAAGGAGAATGAAGAGATATTTGCTTCTTTAATTCAGGTTACATCTGAGATAAACCGAAGAGCTGCAGGCAGAATCTCTTTGTGCTGTGACACTCTAAATGCAATGGAGATCTTCTTGTGAAACTTTATTTTAAGTGCTTTTTCCGTAACAGTAACTAAAGTAGTGCATAAAAATAGAATAACTATTCAGTAGTGGTGCAGTTCAGGGAATAAACTACAAAATATGGATAGCCTTAGTTAATGTATACTCTTCTGGCTCTTTCTCTGGCAGCACTTAGTAATTCAAAGTGATTAAATTAAATTGGTTTTATATCTTTGTAATAAAGATATACAGCCCTATTCTCTCAGTATAGCTTGGGATTTTATTACTTAGCTTCATTCCTGCTTATAATTGGCCTTTTTTGTTCTCAATGAGCTGTGAACAAAATCTGAGATGTTTCAGATTATGTTAAGGAGGATGCACTTGCGAGTGAAATGCATTCAATTTTATGAGAAAATGATGAAGATTATGATTTCACTGTATTTGAAGTGCAAAGTAAAAAGCCTTACATGGATAATCAGGATTCCTCTGTGTTCTATGTTAATGAGTATTGGCAGCTTCCAACCTTATTATTATTAAAATTCATCAGATGAGAGTTTTTTTCTTTTTTCTTTTTTTTTCTTAAGATAGAACCCTAGGATGTTAACTAAGTTTCTTGTGCAGATGCCTGGATGGAAAACATCGACTTGTGAGGTCAAGAACTTTATTTTATCATGTGGACATGTGGAGACAGGCAGGACGAGTGAAAACATGGACAAATATTTTTTTGTCTTATGCTTTTAATATACATGGTAATTTTTGTGCACAAATCACAATATATTTTAACATACATTGACAATACAAAATTTTGGTATTTCTGTATGTTTGCAATAGAATGTTTTATTTTCTTTACTAGAAAGCTTTAATATTAAAAGAATGATTTGTATTTTCAGCTATTTAACAGCATTTTCTTGTGCTAAACATTACATATTCTTTTTATCTGTGGTGGCTTCACTAAGCTGCCTTCTGTAAAAACAGAATGAAGTTACAACTTCTGTCCAGAAGACTTCATAGTATAAAAGAAAAGACGGTTAAGGTAAATGAAGAAACAGATTGGCATGGAAGATACAGGCAACAATCCGTTTGTAACATAGTCTACCTGTATGTATAATTCATAACAGCATTTATTTGCGCAGGTAGGCTTCCCTTGGGCAGTGCCAACAGGATTACTTACATGAGCATGAATTGTTTATATAAATAAGGTTTATAGGATTGGACTCCTACTATGTATAAATTATGCAAAACTACATTAACTCATGCATAGGATCCATAAAAATACCTTTCACGTCTGGAGACCTTTACTGAGAACAGGATGACATCACTATATAAATGTACATGTTGTTTAGACTTGCTTGATCTTTACTGATCGTTTGTCTGTATCTCAAAATTACCACATAACATATGAATTGGCACAGTCATCTCTGGGCACACATGGGAGGCCTTAATAACAGCTGGTGTTGCCTTGGCAAACTTGTGTGGAAAAGCTTCTGTGAGCACTAAAGTTCACTGAGTTTGAAAATGTATATGTTTATATTCCCCAAATTGCCTTTTAAGAAAGACTGTTCAGACAGTGCAAGTCAAAAGTGGACTCATATAACATGGGTAATGAAGCGTACCCTTCTCTCTTTCACATACGTAAATTGGAAAAGGCTTGTTTTAATATAGTCTCTTTCTCTCTTCCTGGAAATTTTATTCCAAAAAGAAGCAATTTAGGTCAGCCTCCTACTGGTGTACAAATTAACAGCATAAGTCCATTATATTTATTATCCATTTGCAAGTTGTCAGACTTCAACTTAAGAACTAGCAAAACTAGTATGACCTCAATTTACAGAAAATTGTGGAGTGTGAATGTTCTTTGTTTTTTCCAGTAACTTGCTCCTCATTTTACTGTACAATACTTTTAAATATTGTTGAATTTAAAATGTCCAGATTTTGCCATTTCCTGTACATTTTGATGGCCCCATTTTGCATTTTCAGTGACTCTCACAGTAGATTAATGTTCTAATAATTACCGGAGGTCTTTGTGGTTAGGAAGCTGTCATGCTGAACACTCCAATAGAAATCAGATTTGCCAGTTTTTCCTTCTTTTCTTTTGCCCTTAGTCTAAATGATAGAAATCACTGCACTGAATGATGCCCTTCTCTCTCACATCTGTTTTATAAAGAAATAGCACCTCTTTGATCACTATGATACACAAAGTAGTAAATGGAAATGCCTTCATAAAGTACACTTCAAGGGTATGATTTGAAAGAAAAAAGAATCATTGGTGATGTTAATGAGAGTAATATGAATGTCCCAGATAAAAAATAAATTACACAGAGTTGAAAGCACACCATAAGAGCCAAGGGTTTCCATAGTAACCAGGTAAATTCCAGTGACATTTTTCCAGAAAGCATAGTGAGAAGGGGGGGGAGCAATCTTAAAAATACATATAATTTAAGAAACATACCAAAGCCAGTGAAATTTGCCATTATTCTGTCCTTAACACGTACATTTCTAGAGGGCCTTATTAATGTGAAAGAAAGATCAGCATAGCATAATCAGTACCCTGGATAGAGTCTTTAACCCCCATTTCTTTCTCTTATGAGTAGGATGACTTACTATCTTGTCTGAAGGGACTGATGAAAAAATAAATTTGTAAATGTCTGGTAATTGCCTATATTCAACACTCATGGGTCTGAACCAGATGCTTTCTTATAAACATCACAGAAAACAATGGGCAGTAGGAAAAATAGTTTTAAAAAATAATTTCAAGACAATGCTAGAATGTACTTTGAGTAACTTAGTTTCATAAATTTGGAAGAAAATTTACTGGAAGAAAATAAAAATATTTTTCTTTTAATGATCATTCTAGTAAAGGTTTGATTTTTCTGGGAGAGACCAGAACTTGTTAAACAAAGCAGAAGGATAGTTTAGGTATACACACAAAAAAAAATCTGTCACCTTCTTATTACAAACATAAAAGACCTGTGCGTAGGCACTGCCCTCCACTGAACCTTGATATATTGCAAAATTCTGTGGGTCTTTCGTCAAAATGAGTTTTTTACATTCTGTTGATGTGTGGCTAACAGTGCTACTGCTGTATAATGAAGACCTTGCCTACGTCATTCATTCTAAGGGTGACCAACAGCTAGCATGAAAAACTACATTATGCTTAAAATATCTGAAGGATGGGTGTCAGGAGGATGGGGCCAAACTCTTTTCAGTAGTGCCCAGCAACAGGACAAGGGGCAACGGGCACAAACTGAAGCACAGGAAGTTCCATCTGAACATGAGGAAGAACTTCATGACTCTGAGGGTGATGGAGCACTGGAACAGGCTGCCCAGAGGGGCTGTGGAGTCTCCTTCTCTGGAGATATTCAAGACCCACCTGGACAAGTTCCTGTGCAGCCTGCTGTAGCTGACCCTGCTTCGGCAGCGGGGTTGGACTAGATGACCCACAGAGGTCCCTTCCAACTCCTACCATTCTGTGATTCTGTGTGATTCTGTGATAAAGAGAAAAAAAATAAATACAAAAAATACAGCAATACTAATATTGAAGCAAGAAAATATATCAATACTAATACTGAAACACGAAAAAGGAGTGGGTGATGCAACTTTCACAAGGTAAAAATCACTCTTGTATTTTTGTTTTGAACATTTCAGCTCTGATCAGCATTACTGTAATAACCAGCAGAGCATCAGCTAGTGGCACAGTGTCAAGTCATCCATTTCTTCAGCTTTACTATCAGCAGGAGCGCCCTTTACTTCTGCAATATGAACTTCGTATATGTTCAAGCAGGTACTGGAAATACCAGTACACTCATGACCTGTGATAGCAGCAGGCAGCCACTGCTTCACCTCCCTTGCCATCACAGCACCTTAATTTATATCATTTACATAACTTTTAAGCAAACAGTTAATTCAATAAGCGTCCTGGGTTCGACCAGGACAGGGTTAATTTTCACCAGAAGCATATGTCGCGTTAAAGGGGGGGTAAGGGGAGTCTGATATTCAACTAGCCTGCCAGAGCCCTTCCAAGGACTTTCACTGAAACAGTTTTGCAAAGTTGAAACAATAGGTAATTTATTCAAGCCACAGTTATCACAGATTCGGAATTGCCGTTGATAAATTCACTGTCCACAAAAGTTGAGCTCAAAGTAATTGTTTAGCACTTTAGTTAACAATGTGTTCCCGGAGATACGTCTGACAAAGTCAGAGGCGTGACTCTTACCAAAAAGGCGTCCCTTCTTGGGGAGGGAAGAGAGGTTCAGGCCCGTCGACCCGTCCGTCAGGTGAAGTTCTCGCTTGGCTCCTGCTCCCAAAGAAAGTTTTCAAGTGCCAATTTTTATAAGTTTGGAAATCTTTTTGCGAGGCGGGACTAAGTCAATTATTGTGTATCGATTGGCTCTTGGCATGGAATGTCGTGTCGTCAGAAGCGGGACTCAGCAGTGTGACACGCCTTGGAGCGGGCATCCTGGTATGTGTATTCGGGGGCCATCTGTGCTTTGTCCAAAGCAATCTCTGAAGCAACCTCTGGCTGCGCAGCCTTCGCGGAGACCCACAGATCACTGAGTTTACAGTGATGGGCTATCCCCCCTTACTTTTGTCTGATAAGATAAGCACTAGTTATTTACTTCCTTTGTTAGCTCTTCGGCTCTTGATGCCTCAGTCCGTTTGTCTTTTGTCTT
>Ga0065711_1044786_pt1 | contig 13879 bp, 2 predicted proteins | sample Hoacrofraction12_FD_59098 | JGI IMG/M metagenome (GOLD analysis project Ga0065711, IMG submission 59098) | Hoatzin crop microbial communities from Cojedes, Venezuela - Epithelial fraction 12 v2 (version 2) | ecosystem: Host-associated > Birds > Digestive system > Esophagus > Crop | place... | reverse complement strand
GGTCCTGTGCAGCCTGCTGTAGGTGACCGTGCTTCGGCAGGAGGGTTGGACTAGATGACCCACAGAGGTCCCTTCCAACCCCTACTATTCTGTGATTCTGTGATTCTGTGTAAGTGTTACACACTTAACTCGATTGATCTCTAGAAAAGATTTGTGTTAATGTTGTCCAATATTATTTTTATTATTATTAGAAATACTTTTCCTGAAAATGCGGGGGCGTAGATGATGGGGAGTGCTAGTGATGCTCTTTTTTCGTTAGAGTATGGGAAATGATACATCCTGTTGTACCTTGCACAGTTCCATAAATTCTTGCCATTACCAGGCTGCTGCTGGTGATAATAAAATACCAAAGTAATCTTCCTTTCAGAAGTTTTAAAAGATCATAGTATTAGTACAAATAAGGGATTTTTTTTCTAAAAACAGAAAAGTTGTAGAGACTGCAACTTAGTCATCATTACAAAGCAAGAGGGCTTTAATCTGAATCCATGGTGATGCTTAACAAAATTTCCGTTCTGTTGCTCAGTAAAGCATCAGACTTCAATGCCAAAGAAGTGGCGAGCAGGAACAGAATAAAAGTTCCTGGTTTCTTTGTCCTGGCCTAACCAGAGGACCAGATTTCCAGAACAGATGTGTGGTAGTTTGAGATATAGTGAGACAAGCAAGTTCTGCCCTTGTGTGTCACCTGCAAGTTGTACACGTTCTGTGGCTTTGAATCCTACTTGTGGAACAAACTGATGCTCCTGTTTTGGCTGCCAGTGTGACTAGTCACATTAAAAGTTTGTTCCTTTACACCAAAAAGAAACAGTTGATGTAAGTTCATTTTCTTTTTTTTTTTTGTCAGAACTTTGATACAGCATTCATACAAGAATATACTGACTTGTGTAGACCTATATGAAGACAATTGATATTGAATACTGTTTTAGACTGTGATAGTTCTGATCTGGACCTCACTAGGACAAATATAATTCCAAAACACTTTTTGTACGCTAGAGCAATAGGAAGGTGAGCAATTTAAACAGTGACTGAGGATATATAATTGTTCCTCAGTCACTGGCTGTATTCCTATTTTGAACTCATTTTTCCTATTTTGAACTCATAGAGAATACTAATGTTAATCAATGTTTTAAGTTTGGCCGTTCAAAACAAACAGAAAATCACAAACATACCACAAGTGCTAGTAATGTAGCAGCAAACATAATTAAATATGGAATGTGTGCAGAAGAATTGCATGGGTTTTTAACAGGTTAATTTAAACTGGGGTAGATGTATGAATAAACTAAAACACTGTGACCAGTGGATTTTAATATTTATCTTCAAATGGCAAGCCCTTTATTTGGTGTTTTCCATTTATTTTCCTAATATAGATACACACAGTTTTAAAGTTTTGCATATGATAGGGGACAGAGCTGCAGTTTATTTCTGTTCTAAAGTAATAAGAGTTTGTAAGGTGTTTAATATAAGTGTGTGTGTATACAGATATATATATATGTGAATATATCATTGTATACATATACACAGAAAAATGTTATATATATAAAAAAATACATATATAAAAGTATATATAGCCTTTTATATGTATTCTTCTACTCTAAAGAGATATTTGTTTGTGTATGTATTTTTACAGTCCTGTGTGACCTTATGCTATTTTTTGAAAAATCATAAATTATATTATTATTATTATTATTTTCTACTTATATACATTAAATGGAGACATGTGCCAATCCGCAGTAAGCCTGTTCTTCAGAACGTCTTCTATGCACAAAATGCTACACCTTGCTGAATGAAGGAGTAAGCATTGGTCTTGTTTCTGGTGAGTTGTGTATCTGTTTGTAGTACCCCAGCTTTTCTTGTCACATAAGCGTCACTACAGAGGATGGAAACTGTAAGTGGAGTTTTCTGTTGTACCAAGAAAGAGTAATAAGTTGTGACAGTGATTGGATCTGGAACACAAAGTTGTGAATTGTCGTGGACGGTAGACCAGGTTTCTTTCCTTCTGCTGTGTTCTGCAGCTTAGTGGCAAAGGAATCCTGTAAGAATCAGGAGGCAGATCTTCGTCAAGTTGTTGGCCTTGTAGAATTTTGCTGCTGAGTGGCAGTAGTTATACTAGATTTTCCCCCTGCCCCCCTCTTCTGTTTTTGGTTGGCAGGGAGGAAAAGCTGACTGCAAAGTAGCCAGGGGTGTCACATCACCAATAATATGAATCAGGATCTTAATCTATAAGACATTCTTACACAAAGAACTAAGGGCAAAGGGGGCTTTCTCCCAGCATCATTTGCAGAAGCGAAGAACAAACCCCTAAATTTTAGCTGACTGCTTTTGTTATTTATTTATCCATATTTATTTTAACAAAAGTCAACAGGATTTTGGATGTGACCGTTCTGATATTGAGAACATCTGTTGAGGCAGAAGTCGGAAGATTTTTGCACTTTTACTTGGCTTGAACATAATATGTATAAACTAAGTTTTGTCCACATTTATGTTTTTTAAAATTAAATAAATAGTCGTAAAAGAAATTCACCATGGGAAATGGTGTCAGTTCCAAAATAAGAGATTGCTCAATGAGAATGGTATGGATGCAAACTCCTTCTCGTAGCTGAGGACCAGATTCAGCGATCAAGAGGTCTTCTAGTAGTATGTTCCTGTGAAATTTAAGAATAGCAAATGTTCTTGGAATTGTAACTCGCCGAGTCAGGCACCATCCCTACCCTTCCCCTTGTCCCAACGACCCATATTCAGGGAGAGTGGTGTTGCCATTTATCCCATGCTGACAGTTAGTCACCCCCAATGGTTTGTTAATTTTTGTCACTTTAGGTAGGAAGAAACTGAATAGGGAGAATATAAATGTTTAGAGCCTGGTAGCTAATGAATTGCTTGAGCAATGAAACACACTCTCTCAGCTTATCACAGAGAGGTTTTTTTTTGCCTTTTTAGATTGAATTCTGATTTTAATGAACTAACAGAACTGCAGAACATATTCTTAAAGCAGTAAGGTGTTTATTTTGGTTTCCTCAAAGCTGCAACTGTCACAGCCCAACAGTGGGAGAAAATTAGGAAGCATTTCAAAATAAAGCTATTATTGGCAGTCTTAATGCTTGAACTGTAATTTTTGTCGTTGTTGAATTCCTTTTTTAATACAGCCAAGCAGAATCTATCTACCTACCAATCTTATGTGCCAACACATTTAGCATTTTAATTGGTGCTGAATAATGTGGGTATTTTGACAGATGTTTGTAATAGAACACTAATTAAAATAAATGATTTTTCAAGAGTGTAACAGGCATGTCAGACCACTCCAAAGTTAACAATTCTTGGATATTTGTATGCAATTCTCAAATTTCTCAGTTTCTGCAGTTCCCTAATTTGATTCCTACCACAGTAAATTGTAAAAATCAATTGACTTAAGTACAAAGTTATGCTAGTGCTGCTAAAGCACTTATGGAAAATGCCACCTCTGAACTAAGCTCAGCAGCACTGAGTATTGTTTTCACCTGGATGAACTGGACAGCTCGTCCAAACCTTCAGCGTATTACTAATGCTGAGCATTGAAATAGCAGAGTGTACACTTTTGCTGCTTTTACCAGGTATTAAATGAAACCTGATAAAAACACTTAAAATTGACTTTTCAAGGAAAATTTTGAAGCTTCATTTTATCCTTATGGGAGTTTTCTGTGTCACTGTTGTAGAAGATTCTGATGTTCTTGTCAAACATTTCTTCATCATCTATTATAGGCATAATATTTTATAAGTAAAAGCCTTGGTCAAATGCTGAGGGACAGTGTTCCTCTACTACATAGTAAAGCATTTTTTTCCTGGCTATAGTCACAAGATTTCAGTTCCAAGCTGTGAAATATTGGGCATCTTTTTTTTTTCTTCTCTCCATATTAGTAGCATCTGGCTTTTTGGCAAAATCTTCAAGCAATTGTGCTGGCCCTGTTGGATTTAACTTTGGACTCTACTATGCTAGATTGCTAAGTTAGTTTCTATTGATTTTTACTCTGATATTTTCTTATAAATAGTTTGAATTGGAAGAGATTGTTTGCTCCCTAGAAGTAGGAGTAAAAATACAATGGTATTGTTGGTAGCCACCTGGTCAAGCGGTATACCCTCCTGTTGTTACCCCTGCTCTGAAGGGAAGTCAAAGCTGCCAGATCTCCGCTAGCAAGAGAAGATTTCTCTGTGAAATCTTTGTGTAGACACCCTGCCCCACCTAGCATCCCCTAACGGGAGGCAAGCTAAGTTTGTCTATGCAACGATGTTTTGTTGACATGAGTTACGTTGGCATGAAGTACAAAAAAAATTAAAAAATCGTACCATAGCACTGACACTGTTATCCTGACAAAAAACATTGGTACAGGTGCAGCTCTGCCAACAGAAAGGAGCTTCTGTTGGCTTTGCCTATAACTTTGCAAGAAGGTTGTGTGTAGATAGGTATACGAGTGTATACTTATGTATGGGCTTGCAAAAAGACCTTACGTGCAGGAGGCTCTGCCACCGTAGCGTGTGTGTGTGCACGAAGGGAGGCTCTGTGGCGTGAACCGCTCTGCCCTGGTTCTGCGCAGCAGCCTCCCACCCTTGAGAAGCCCCAGACCCCTGGCCTGTGGAGACTGGAGCACAGGGACTGCAGCACTTCTCAGCTTTCTACAGGGTTTAGGAGGAGGTTGCTCACGCCCTTTAATCCTTCTCCTTGTCCTAGCAGAATCTGTCTCTTCAGGATTTTGTCTCCAGTAATTTTTTGTTCATTGTTATGGAGAGGTGGCGTTTAAGACAGAAGCGTGTTTCTTTAGCTCTTCTCATTTACATACAGTGTAACTTGATCAAGATCAGTTTTGCCCCAACAGGTTAAGTATGAGACACTTAAGTGAGAGAAATCAATTGCATATTGTAAAGTGTATGATTTAGTTTGAAAAATTAAGCAAACTGGCTTTGGTTTGGTTTTCCTAGGAGTAAACATGCCTTCAAGAAGGAGAAATTCCTTTGAGTTGGTTGAACAATCTCTTTTGATTGCAAATTCATTTTGAACAATACTAATGAATATAATAGGTGACTATACAAGTCCTAGGCCTTATATATAATTTAAGACTCTGCACAGTAAATCATACTGTTACCAGCTATTGTTTCTTTGTGAAGTTCAGTTAGACTTTCTTCTATTCTTCTTCTTCTTCTGTTGGTCTAAAGCAGAGACTTTCAGTCAGTCTCATAAGTAGGGGGAAGAGGGCAGAAAGAAGTCATGAGCAGGCAATCCAGAAGAACGGCTGTCGTTTCTCTGAGTAGATGTGTTCTGGTGAGGTTGCTGTGCTCTCACTCGCACTCGGAGGTAACTCTGCCTCCTTCCCTCCATGTATTTAGTGTGCTCTGTGAACCTCCGAAGCCTGTTACTTGGAGTACAGGGCAGATGTGCTAGGAAAGTCCTAGGGTTTTTTTTACTTCTGTTTTTATTCCTTGGCATTTGTAGTATCAAATACAGCAGAATATTCTATTTATAGTACTAGAAAGGAGGCCTTGTCCATATAGGGTTATTCATTTGCTATTGTTATTTCATTTCTAGTATCTATTTTGTTATGTTTCCAGTTTCTGTTACAAGTATTCATCCTGCCCTTCTTCAGCTTTTCCCTGCCCTAGTATGGATAAGAATTTCAAGCAGAGTATGTAATATAAATTTTATTAGGACTCTATATGTGTAAAAAGAAGTCATCACTTGAAACTTTAGCATTGATTTTAGTTTTAAGATGTTGTCTTGGATGTGCACGCATGCAGTTCAAAGTAATTTGCCTAAATTAAAATTGGCTGCTTTATAATTGTCAATAGCAGGAATGTTTCTATGGCTTCATATTATGTCATCAGCTTTACAAAGCTTCTTGTTGAAGATATATTGAAGATCATTTATTACCTTCCTTTACCTTTATTCCGTGGGGTACATATTGTTATTTTTAGTGTGTGTGGTGCAAGTATTTTTATAATTTATGAAAGTGTTTGAATATGGTCTTCCTGAACTGTTAGATTTAGAATTGGCTTCCTGGCAGGGAAATTCTCATCTTTGGAAATTGAACCTCTAATGATTTCTGTCTAGTTTGTGTCAGATGTTCATGACATTTATTTTTTTATTTATTAACTTTTCAACAGTATTGCTTCTTTTATGGAGAGAAATACTCAGTTTTCTCTAAATGCTTAAAATGCAGTGATTTAATTAGAACATGTTTGATTAGAACATGTTTGAGGGGACTGTGGTTTTTTTTCTTTCTTTACAAGCTACATAGCTACTGTATTTAGGTACTGTATTTCATTTTAAGGGTTAGTTTTATCTAAATCCAGTGGAAACAGAGCATAGCTATTCATTGTTTTTGGATCACTTTACTGAGTCAGATTCTGACTGTGCTGGGAACTATTGATGTTATAAATTTACATTAATGAACAAACTCATTTTCAGGTTTTAGGTAAAGCTTAGGTGTTACTGATGGTCAAAGAGTTTAGAAAAACATTTCAGAAATATTATTTTTGTTCTAACTGGATGCACTCAATTATTTGTGAACTTCTATTAGGTTTTTATTAAGGAAATAAAGTTTTTGTATTTCTTGGAAAAAATTGCTTATTTTTGGTTCTGTATTCTCTTGACATGAATGCAGTATGAAGAAATTTTTTTGTTCTGTACACATGGTGTTGCAAAATACTCAGTGCCTTGGATAAGCATTGTTTTACAGTGCTTTCTCAGACTTGCAGCAGCAATGGCGAATCAAACTTGTGCAAAAAAGCTGACATAACAAAACCACATACCCAGTTTCTCATTATGTGTGTGAAAACACTTGTAAAGTATGATATGATTTCTTTACATAAAACTATACATTCAGGATATCTTGAGATGTGCCTGTGAATAGAAGAGTTTATTGTTTCATGCCATCATAGCAGTGCTAAATTTAACATTGCTGTAATACTGATAGAAATAAATAATCTGATTAATCAGACCATAAATAAATCTGATTAATCAGACCATAGGCATAAGTGCATCAGTACTTCAGTTAATTTTGTACTGATATTTTTCAAAAAACAGTTTAGCAACTAGTTTTTTCTGTGCTGTACTGGCCTCATGACCTCTGTAAACTCAGCTAGCTTAAGGCTGAATTTCTTGTTTTCAAGACTAGCAAAGTGCTATTCTATTTTAGATGTTTTTTTTGCGACGCAATACAGTCTGATATTCTAGCTGGGCTTGTTGGCTGTGAGTTTGTATCCTGATACCATTACTCCTGGTCAAGTTCTAAACTGAAGGATGTTCTGTGATCACTTCAGTGATGATACCTGTACCAGAGAGGAGGAATATTTTCTTGTCAGATTGGGTGAGGTGCACTTACATTAAGTGCTTTCAGTTTTTGGTTTTAGCTTGGACATTCTTTTAAGAGCTAGAGAAGACTGAGCTGCGTGAGAAGCCATGAAAGACTTCGAATTAGGTATGAAATAGTGTGTTACGAGTTGTTCTGAAAGAGGTCTGCTCAAGCTAGAAATGCTTGGTAGAACTTTATTTTAGATGCACTGTGTAGTTTATCTGTATTTCACTGCTTGAATGCAAAACTTCAATTAACGCTCGCAAATAAATGATACCAGAACTACCGTATCAGATACCAAGGGGCAGAAAGCTGCAGTCTGGCACGTGGCAGGTTTTGCTGTGCCGATTCATGTGCGTGCGAGAAGAGCGGAAACAAAGAGTGCTGTCATCAGCTGAAACGACGGAGAAGTTTTCTGCAGTAGAAACTGATAAAACAGATTGTGATTTAACATACTCAGTGTTAGCCTAACAGATCAGAGAGCTCTGGTTTACGTGGATCACTTATTGACTGAAAAAATAGTTTCAAAGCAGTAGAAGCGATCTGTGAATAATTACGGCCTACAAAAAAAACAGAGGAAAAAACATCTCCCGAATGGTTCAATTTAGCATATCCACAGTGAACCATTTTTGTTCGAGGGTGGGCTCACAAGATGGAGGAAAAAGCAGTGATAGTAACAGTACTGTTACTTCTCCTGAGAAACTTGCCATGATTTCAAATAACCAAAAAAGATAGGAAATCAAGGTCTGGTGAGGTGGGAGACTACTCTGTTATGCCTTTCCTCATTGGTCCATTTGAGCTTAATGCCCTACTTATGACTAATTGTTTGTACTTGTTTTAATCGCAGTATCAGAAATGTTTTAGTATTAGTAGGCAAATGTACCATGTGTTCAAAATTTAAAGGATTATTTTTAAAAAGAAGACCATGCCAATTTTTTGTGATTCATTAGGAAGCTTACCAATGTCACTTTTTCATATAAGCCCATCTTAATTATAAGATCATTAAGATACTCATTTGGAAGCTGTTGTCTATATTTTCTGAATTTGAAGCTCTTGGAACATTGAAGACTAATGATTTTCAATTGAGCGACAGAGGCTCATATTTTTTCATATTTTTTTCCTCGAGGGAATTTTTTTTTTCTCTATAAATAAAACTGCTCACACATCTTTAAATATGGATGCATTTTACTCAGATTCTATTCTTATACACCATGAAGTGAAGGGAGACTGGGATGCACTGTTTGTTTCTGTCTGATCTGTGAATGTTTCATGGGAAAACGTTTGGGAACAGGCAGAGGTGATAAGGTTATGTGTAAGGATCTTTCACAAATTGATTAAGTACCACCCACAGAGTTTTGGCTATTTTGCTTGACAGAAAACAAAGATGAGCAATTATGGTTTTCTGTTTGTGACATCATTTATAAGCTAAATTTAATTTTCTACTGAACATCCGCTTGGTAATGTCATGGTAATAACTTCGTATTGATTAATTAAATCTGTTCCTTCTCCTTATTTATAACTTGCATGAAGTTGCCCAAATGTGAGTCCGTTATATTACTAAGGGGCTGTGAATGGAAACACTATACACATTTTAATTTTATTTTTAGCTTTGCTCAGAAGTAACAATTTAAAATTGATTGCCTTATTCAAATTTATTCTCTCAAAATCTGCTATAGCTCTGAAATATTTTAGAATGGTTTTTTTGAACTATGAGTCCTTTTTACTACATTGCTGGCAACCTATAGAACTGTTGTTCATGAATTGGTAGTATTTAAAGTACTTTAGAAGGGGCCTAATTTGAAGGAAGGGGAACATCTAGTTCTTGAAACACTTTGTGTAAAATAGGCTGTGGGGTAGAAAGAGTTTCTTTAGAAAGCATCTTTTTTATAAAATATTATGCTGAATGAAAGTTGTGGACATATACATATCCAAAAGTAAAGGAAACCTACCGAGACTAGTGTCACTCCTTTATAACAAGGTTTTGACATTTGAGTGTTGCATTAGATTTCAGCAATTTTGGACCCTTCACTGAACTGGAGGAGACTGTAAATTTAGATATGAGGAAAGGTTAACATATAAAAAGGCCCCCCAAGGGTATAGCAGCATACTTGATGTCTGACAACATTTTAAAATCTCTACAAATTTCTGAAATATGATAAAAATATCAACCATTTTGGCACAACTTAGATAAGATGAAAATTTGAAACAGTCTCATTTCATTTCTCTCTTACTAATTTTGAAAGTTCAATTATTTGCTTATCTGTATTTGATCCTTTCAGATTTGAGAAACATCAAGGCCTTTTCTTTATTTATATAAGCACTTTTGTGCTCATTGTCCCTAAATGTCTTTGAGTATGTAACGGAAGAATTTCAATTTCCTGCTTAACCCACAAAATTACAGGACGACTTTTCCAGTACTCTAACTTGGCAATGTTGGTGGCAATTTACTGAGCTACAAAGCATTTTTCACAGCCTGTTTGTGTGATAGATTGAATTCTGGATCAATTTTACTGTAAGAAAAAAATGTTTGGTGAGAATTTCAGTAGCATAGCATTTGCTCTGTTTACCGGAATTGACAGCTTTCCTCCTTGGGTTGGAAGAATCTATTTAGGTTGGGTTTAATAGCAAAATTTGTAATCACTTTGTGGGAGCTTAAACTGAAATCTCTACTTTATTTTCAGTCTGAAATACAGCGGCCTTGTTTGGAAAGAAACTGAGAAACACCAGCCTCAGAGTAGAACCGTTTTTAGAAGAACTTGTCAATGTCTAATAACCTCAGATTGTTTTCCTCTCCTGCTCCATTACTTTAAATCTTAATACTTTACATCACAGACAGCAAATTTTTAGTTTTAGTGCCATTGAATGTTAAATCTATTTTTTATTATTTTAAATACTTGAGAATTAATAGATTATCTGTAGGATGCTGAACTTGCAAAGCAGTATGATGCCTTTAAGCAAAAGTCAGAGAGGATCAGCTGAAGTTTACAGTTATGTCATTTTTGGCTGTGTTATCTAATTCGTCTGAAAACATCAATACAAGTAGCTTTGTTAACATTAGACAAACTGTGCTGTGTTTATTTCTAATGATCTTATTGATCTTGGTGTCTGGGAAGACATGGTTTCCAGCCTGGGTCTCTCTCGCACTTCGGGATCTCCTATCCTTACTCCCCTTTGCAGCTACGGAGTGTGAACTTGTAGAGCTGCGTTAGCCTCAGATGGGAAACTCTGGCAAATGGTTTCCTGAAGCTTTCAGGAGCTTAATTACTTCTGAGATCCCTACTTCTTCGATAGCTTTGATTAAAATCAGCAAAAGGTGCCAGAATTTTCAGAGGACACATACAGGTGTCTACGAAGAATAATTGCATAAGCTTTACAAATTGTTCCTGCACCAGCTGGCTGTTTTTCACTGACGCTTTTACCTTCCCTCATCGGCTGCCTGCATTTCATAAGGCATGTGACAACTGGAAAGGTTTGCTGCTGCCATGCAGAATATATGATGCTTGAGTTCTACCTGTCTTTCCTGCAACGTGTCCCATCTACCCTGCTTCCAATTTTCCTGAAATTTGTTGCAACTTAATCAGTGAGCCTTCTAACTCTCTGTCAGATTTAGCTAATCCTGGTTGAGGTTTGGAAGCTTCTGGGCAAGCAGTCAAGATTTACAGACAGAAGCGAGGTTTCTGTAATCTCACTATCTTTCTATAGAAATCTCACTAAGTAGTCTATTCTAACAGACTCCCTTGCTGTAGTTAAATACAAGGATGTTCTTCATAGTGTGATTGGTTGTAAGGCAGAAATTCTGTAATATACGGCAATATTTTTTCTTTACCGTTTGAATACCAAATTCAGCTTAACCTTTTCCATGTTAATCAGCATTGGAGACTATCTCCATCTTGTGATGCAGTAAGTGTGTGCCAAAAAGCTTCCATTAATCCTGTTTCCCAAGGATATTCTCAGATATAACTTGCTAAGTCAGAAATAACACAGTGAATCTGAGCTTTTCTAAGATTCAATTAATGGTGTCTCATATAATGAAATCTGCAAAGGGAAGATGTGGACAGTCTTACGATGAACTGGTCCTATATACTTCATGCTCATCTAAAAGTACATGGGATACATTGTGATCCAGAATATTCTGACATATTTGGAACACTTTCTTCTGAGGACTTCTAACACTTAAAAGAAAGGAGCTAAAGCAAAGTAAAATTAAATGGGAAATTCATTTTCCGACTATCTTGTCCAAAAATCAAACCATTTGTATTCTATTTCATTTTGTGCTAACAGGTGACTCCTTCAAACTTTACACTTCTCTGGAATAATTTGAAGTTGACATCACAAGATTTTTCATATTGAGAAGAAATTGAAATTCATGGTACTGGAGACAAAGATGTAATTAAACCATCTAGTTAGGAGTGTGGGGAGGTTTGGGGTTCAAATCCTTTCCTCTGTGGAGTTTCTATTCATTTTGTCACCTTATACATAAAATACAAAGCCTCTCGTGGGAGTAGGACTTACTTGCTTCTGATTGAGCATCCTAACCACTGAACTAAAGCTGCTTTGTGTTGACCAGTGGCAAAATTCGAACAGAATGGCTGGAAAGAATATCCTTTCTTCCACAGTTTCATGCCTTTAAAAGGCAACAGCCTAGCTGACAAAGCGTTGCGCTATGAGCCATGGGTTTAAATAGCCTTAGACTGAGAAAGCCAGCTCTCTGTAGTCCACTGCAAATGTTGTAACCATTAGGACATTCTGTAGAACAGCCTCAGATGTTTAATGTTTCAAATCTGTAGTCTGATCTCTAGCACACTTTTATTTTTTGACACAACCCTGTATCAATACAAATCACTGAATTTCAGTATTAGTTGCATCAGACCTTTATTACTTGACATGCTTAGTTCATTTGCATAAATCAGTCACCAAGCACAGAAAAGAGGGCTGAAAGGGAACTGGAGGTATGTTCTAGTTCATTTATCTGTTTCTTTCATCATAATGAAATCAATGAAAGTGACATATCACCAAATACCATGGTACTATCAAATCTTGAGAAAGGTTCTGTGTGGTTTTGTGCCGTTGTAAGTTAAGGTCTGAAATATATGCGTGAGTATCTCCGCCTCTCCCTATCAACCCCATGCTCTGCACTTCATGGGTTCTTGCCTGGGGGCTGAGACCTGTTCTTGCAGAACTTAACTGGACGATGGAGCTTTTAACCCAGAGAGGTTTCTTCTTTGCCCTTCTCTTCCTGAGATACGAAACCCTCTTACCCCACCACATTCTCTGCTTTCAGCTAGTCCCCGTCCTAGACCCACAATCTTCTACTGTGTGTGGCATTTTTGGTTTGCTTTTGTGCTTTGCTAGCAAAAAGAAAAGCCCTTCCAGACAGATGGTGGATGCAACTTGTCTCTTGCTTAATTCTCTCTCATTGGTACAGATAGCACAACCCCAGCACTTAGGGAAGAAACGAGTTTGGACAATCAGAAACAATGAGTCCAGAGAACAGAACATGTTAGTTGGTCAGGACTGTGCAGGATGGCCCTGAAGGCACAAGAATAGTATTGTGGATAATGCTGCAGTAGAAGTTCCTGATAGTATAGATATGATTTAGTATTACTTATATTTAAAATCGTTACATTGTCGTAGTAGTAGTATTTCATCCATCACTCTCTGACTCTGCCTGATTCAAAAGCAGGGTCAGCTACACATGAATCATTCTTGACAGAAACTCATCAACGTGCCTAGGTAATCTTGTAAAGGTTTGCCACTAATTCCACCTAGCAATGTACATTCTAGTTTGTTTTAGGAGAATTTTTTTTTAATGGCTGGCAATGATTTTAAGACTTTCTTTTGAAAATCTGTTCAGCTTTACACGTAAATATCTTCTGGGTGCATTATAAATGTTGGGTATTTTAAATACATCAGGTAAGACTAAAATTTCCCCTTGGATAGCTAAAGGATATTTTCATCAGTTGTTGATAAATTTCAGAGAAACAGTTAAATTGTAAATATTTAAAAGTTTTATTTTGTAAATGTTGTAGATATTTGAAATATAATTAGAGATAATAAAACTTGACTACCTCAGTTTATTTTAGTGTAAAAATAAACTAAAATTATCTGAAGGTATAAGAAGTTTTCAAAGAAATCTCAAAAAGTCATTAATAAATCGGGTGAAGTTGTTATGAAGGACCTTCTAATGAATTAGTGATGATTTAACCTTTCGTGACTCAAAAGTGCCATTAAGAACTTCAAGGCACAAACAAAACTGGAAGTCATTGGGAAGATCATGTGCTCTCACTTACCCTGGAGCAACGTTTATACATCAAACTTATTTCTCTCTTAAGTTTTAATTGTGTGGGTCTTCTCTGTTTTTTCCTTCTCCCATTTTCTGGAGGAATTGGTTTCTCAAAAAGTAATGCCCCTGAATAGAAAACTAAAAACTACTTAGTTTTTCTGTGTTTTTTGTTATTCTGAACGAAGAGGTTAATTCATACTAAACAAAGGTTTCATACTATGAAGTTGGAAGGAACACTTGTGGTCATCTAGTCACATATTGATTTTTTTTTTTTTTTTTTTTAATC
>Ga0065711_1044784_pt1 | contig 13880 bp, 9 predicted proteins | sample Hoacrofraction12_FD_59098 | JGI IMG/M metagenome (GOLD analysis project Ga0065711, IMG submission 59098) | Hoatzin crop microbial communities from Cojedes, Venezuela - Epithelial fraction 12 v2 (version 2) | ecosystem: Host-associated > Birds > Digestive system > Esophagus > Crop | place... | reverse complement strand
AAAAAAAAAAAAAAAAAAAAAAAAAAAAGGTTACACTTCTGTACCTATCTAGATTTCATTCACTGGTGATGGAGATGATATTGAAGGAACTACACTTGGTTTCAGGAGTAGAATTGTTTCAGTTTTTTGTCCCCGCACCCCCAAGTTGTTTATGGTCCAATTGCCCTTTACGTATTTGTCACTGGAGCATGACATTTTAGAAGATAGATTTATTCTTTATAGCAATGAACCACAGCAAGTCTCTTGATAATTAAAAAAGCCAGTGTTTTTTTTACCTATATTACATAAATCTATTATTTTTTTATTTCCTCTTCTTATTCTTTTTTTTTTTTAAATTTTAATATTAATTGTTGGTAAAAAGCTAATAAGACAATGTGTAAGCTGCACATTGGTTGTATGAACGCACAAGAAAATGCAGTCAATATACCAGTCTAACTGATGTTCTAAACAATAATCTACAAATTCTGTTCTACCATAAGATTGGGACCATACTGTGGTCTGAAAAACATTAAAGATTTTTTTTTTTTTCATGAAAATATACATGTTATGCATTTCATAGCTTCCTTACACTTTTCAACCTGTATACCATTGCAATGTGGACATCATCTTTTGTGGTCAGTTGTAATGAAAAAAAATTTTATTCCTCATCTATTTCTCTTATTGATTTATCATCTGAATGACCACTGTTACTGAGAGACAAAATGGATTGTATCATATCATGCTAGAACCTGTAGCATAATTCTCGACATGATTCATAAGAGTTCTAGTGGTTTAGCATATTCCAGGATTAGTCCTGTGTAGAAAGAGCCCAGGTCTTCCCTTAGGCACTGGCACTCTTCTCTTCAGAATTAATTGCACCTTATGGAAATTCTAAACAGGAAAATGAAGTCTTTTTTATGCTAAATATCTTCAAGGGGCTGCACTGAACACAGATGACTTCTCATTCAGTGAACAGGAATTCATGTGTCAATAATTCTACTGTTTTCACCTACATTATTTCATTCTGATCAGGTGAAATTTTGGCTATATGGACAAAATGTAATCATGTTCATCTCTCAAGAAACTTCTAATTTATGCAGCTGTCAGAAATAAATTACATTCTTCCTGAATTTGTTCATCTTTCGCAGGTGCGTGCTGGTCTGTATTACTGACGGGACTTCGTCATTTCCTTAATAGGTTGAAATTTTATTCTTTGAAATAGGCCGACCTTTTCAAGGCCTTAAAAATGGAAAGGATATACAGAGACTTTTAAAAAGTTATTGTTCTTTCAGATATTAATAAATGAAACATCAGCAAAGCTACATAAACTGACAGTCCTGGGCCCTGACAGCAGAATTTAATTAATCAATCTAATTTATTGATCAATTTAGAGGTAAAAACTCTTCAGAGCTAAAATGAGCCTTTCAGTCACTCTGAGTTATGAAATACAATTTATTACATAAAATCCACAAGAAGAAAATTAAAAAAAAAAAAGATATTCGTCATCTAAAGGTCCTACCCAGGCCGGCAAATTTGTTTCTAAAAGCTGTATTGGACTCTTAAATTTACAGCCGTTTCTATTTCATGTCCATTTGTAATGGAAACAAATCTGAGAGATTTATTACTTTCTATACCTTCTAAATGGTATGAATAATAGGTAATTGCAGTGTTACTCATGTTATCCAGTTAGTAGGTTACACAGCCACTCATAGACTTACAAAAGAAAAATTGCTGAGTTATCTAAAGGTTTAAATTGTATAATGACAGAAATGGTTTACAGTACTTTCTCTGATACGCAAAAATGCTCAATAGAAACAATGAAACCACATCTTCCAATACACCTTGACACTTAAAATAGAACAGAGTTTGTAATTTAAGAGAACTTGAGTCCCAGCAGTTTCATGTACAGATGAGTCAAATAAATTGCTGTGCCATGGCTCTTTAGCAAAAATAAGACATTTTCAAAACATGCCTTTTATTGTGAACGCTTATCTGTGATTCAGCTCCAAAGTCCGTTCAACCAGAACAAGATAGCTTTAAGTATCATAAGCAATCCTAATAATACATATAAAGATACAATATAAATGTTTACCACACACATACTCTTACTTATTAGATTAACAGAAAGATAGCCAGATAGCATTTTTTAAAAAATATATATAACTTTCAGCACTTCAATTTAATTCATGGAATTATTTCAGCCCACACTACCATCTTAGTTCCCTACCTTCCTCATACTCTCTTAGCAACACCTACATCTCTGCAAGTCCACTAGCAGAAACTAGCATTGCACTTTGTCTTGGGTTTTTATGCCTTTCTGTTCTGAAACAGCAAAAGAGGAGTCATGTTATTTACTTCTCTCACACGTGTCCTCTAAAAGATACTTGTTCAAGTGTGAAATTACCCTAAGTCAAGACATGAGTCTAACAGCAGTAATGACTCATTCCTTTAAAAAAAAATCATATTTCTCCCACACCTACAGAAAACATAACTTTTTTAAAGCACCGTGATATTTCAGTGAGGTTGGTATAGAAATGCAGAGTTGTAGATAAATTATTCTCCATTTGATGCGAAACATTATTGGGATTTCTTTTATCCTCACAGACTATTCATCTTGAAGAAAATGTGTCAGAAAAATAGCATAGTATAGAAAAATCATCTCTCTCTGTATGTTCTCTTAACTACTTCATTATTCTTTTCAAGATATGCGAACAAAAAGGAAATTGATATGTTGCATATTTAAAATTTGATGACAGTAACTGTTGTTACACAAAGTGAAAGACTGGTAGCATGGCACTGTGTAACAACGAAAAGCATCTAAGTCAGCCAAATGTCTGAAGCAGAAAACAGAGGATAGAAGTACGAATGCATACAAGCACAACTCTGCGTCTCGAAAGAACTGATCAATCAGAACTGTCTTCAGCTTCATGCTCTATTAACATTATTACATGAAACAATGCAGAATTATGGTAGGATTAACTGAAATAACATATGGAATTATTGTATGTATACACTTATTTTCCCAATGGTTGGCTTTAAAGCAGCCGAGTTAGATACTGCTTAGCACAATTCCACCTTACAATCCTACAGGTGAATCAGATCAACCGACAATCAGGAAAGGATCTCACTTCTAGTGTCCACATATGAGCACGGCAATCTCTTTCATTTCACAGCCCTTTTTTTATTCCTTTGGAAGCCATTTTATATAAGTTTCATTAAGATGACTGGAGGAAGGAGAAATGCTGTTCACTTGATAGAATAACAAATTGGAGACAATTTTGCATGCAAACTGAGTTTAAGCTTGATTTTTTTTTAAAGTGAAATTTACAGCAACTTTAATTGTTTAGAAAAACAGATTTCCCTGACTTGCAATCACTTGCATTTGGAGTGTGGGGAAGTGGGAAGAGCATAGCTAAGTAATAATTTAATTAAATGTACCTTTTACTTAATTGAACATAGAGTCCTGAATCATAAGCTATTCTGTCTGTCCCTACTTTTTTCAGGGATCATCTAAAATAATAATCAGGATTTATTTAACATTTAAAATCAGAAAGAAAAACATTTTGGTTGTTTGGTTTTTTTCTTAATAACTGTGCTCTGACACACAATTTCAGTTAAAGCAAGATAAGCACCATATTTGATACACTAGTCAGCACTCTCTACATAACAGGTAGAGACCTGTGCAGGTTGATGAAGAAATTTCCTCTGCTCTTGGAAAGATGCAATTATAAGGCAGAAAGTAAAGGCCAGAGGTAGTTTTCAGAGGCATCCGCAAAATCATAGAATCACAGAATCACAGGCTGGAAAAGACCTCTAAGATCATCAAGTCCAACCATCACCCCAACACCACCATGCCTGCTAAACTGTATCCCGAAGTGCCACATCTACACATTTTTTAAAAACCTCCAGGGATAGGGACTCCACCACTTCCCTGGGCAGCCTGTTCCAATGTCTGACCACTCTTTCAGGAAAGAAATTTTTCTTAATATCCAATCTATCTAACCTTGCCCTGATGCTACTTGAGGCCATTGCCTCTCATCCTATCGCTAGTTACCTGGGAGAAGAGACCTATACCTGCCTCACTAAAACCTCCTTTCAGGTAGTTGTAGAGAGCAGTAAGGTCCCCCCTCAGCCTCCTCTTCTCCAGAGTGAACAGCCCCAGCTCCCTCAGCTGCTCCTTGTAAGACTTGTTCTCTAGACCATTCACCAGCCTCATTAAATTAAATTATAAAAGAACCAGATGACTGTGTACTTTTAGTCATATAATAGATTTACTTAGCAGCCTTGAGTATGTCAGACTGGATGCAATTCTGCTTTCTGTGAGGCATTTTCCTTCACTGAATTGCTTCCACAGAAGGTAGGAAGAAACTGTGGGATGCACCCTTTTAAAACGGAGCCTACAAAGTGAAAAGGAAACTCATTACAACAGAAAAAGTAGCCAGGAAGAAGGAAAGAATTCTACCTTCTGAAGGAAGGTCCTGCTCAGAGCAAAGCCCGAGGAATGCCTGCGTGGTTCTGTGCAGCCAGGTGCCAACTGTACCTGGTGTGTTCCAAGGTTGCCTGGACTCCTACCAGCATCCAGTGGCAGACTGCCATTGGCATAACACTGCACTTAAATCACAAGTCCCTCATATGTCAATATGTGTCTAATCTACTACATGCTAATAACATAAATGCTGAAGTCAGCAAAAACCAATGGGGCTGTGGGGAGAGAAAAACCCAGAACAGAATGTCAGAGGCTGGGGTTCATCTGTTTGTAAAGGAAGGCAAAGGTGGATTCACATCAGGTGAATCTTCTGTTTACTTATATTTTTAATGAACTGTGTCTTTCTCTTTTTTTCCTTTATGTTGTGCTTTCCTTTCTCTAGCTCTCAGCTTCCAACCATTGTCAAACATTTGTTCAAAATGTATGCTCTTCTATATGAAGTGTCAGGAAAAGCAGAACTTGCCTATAGAAGCTAGTCAATAACAAGACTTTCTAGATCAGTTAATGAAACAAAATAACAAAAGCAATCAGGTATAGTTGCACTACTCCATAAAACATCGTTTAGCTCTTACAGTTGTTTGGATATCCTCTGAAGTCAGAGCAAACAACTACACCTGTGTCCTTTTATACAATATGTAGAGATTACCACAGCCCTTTAAGAAGTGATTCTGGATTCTGTGGTTAGAGATGTAAGGAAGAAAATGCTTGATCTTATCACACTTTATACATATAAGAAATTAATATCATACCCCCCAAATAGATTTGTTCTGTTGTTTACTAGTCACTATGTTAATAAAAGCAATAAATAGTAGACTAGTAAATGAAAATTTAGAATGAAAATACTTTATCTTAAATAGTTGGTGTGTCTTTCAGAGGGCAATTATTCAAGTCTTCAATTAATTTTGCTCTTTTCCTTGGAATAACAATAATGAAAGGGGGAGGAGAAGAAGCAGAAAAGAGAGCCAAAGACAGGGTAGAAAGTGAGATTGTATTTTGCTTTCAGAACTCCTAAGGGATTGTGTCCTCTCTAAAACACAAGACTAATCATAACAACTACTGCGTAACTACCATATACTATTATTATTCACACACTACAAAGCTAAGTTAAAAAATACTGGTTTTCTTTTTATTGTAACAGATCAGCTTAGTAATATTTTAAGGCAGAGAAGGAACCCTAATAGCCTATTCATGCTTACCAAAATTGCAAGATTAGATAATAAATATTGCAAGATATTAAATTATTATACTGATATGGTCCAACACAAATTCTTCTTAATATGGAGAAGAAAGCCATTTAAGAGCTAAAGGAAAAAGTCATAGGAAAAATGGAAACTGATTTTTCATTTTAAAATAAACTATCAGTACCACTCTAATAACATTTTTAAAGTGACAAAAAAGAAAGAAAATTCTAAAATTCTGTGTTATACAACGTAAAATACTGGTACTAGTTCATTAGTATATAGCAGATTGCACAAAGATACTATTTTACTCTTTTGCTATTTTAAAGATTAGCGCTAGGACAAAGGTGCTCAAGTTAATATTTAACCCAAACACTTCTGTTTCACATGAAAAACTCCAAAACACAATTTTTCCACCAATTATATTCAGTCTTTTTCAAATTAATTCTATTGTTGATATTCTCATTTTGCCAGCAAAGTTATGAGCTAGTGGAATAGTTTGTATGCAACAGAAAATCAAATTTTGCTTTTATGAATAGCATATTTATTTAATTAGTGAATTAGGTCTTGTTTAACATTTACTTCCTGTTTAATTTTTTATTTCTGGTCCACACACGTATAAAGAGATTTTATGTGTCCCCTCACAATGTACTGCCTCTTGCTACCAGCTCTCAGTTGTAAGCTTTGGTAATACGGTTCTGGCTGTGTCCTGGTTTAACCTGGCAGCCAGCAACCAGGACCACGCAGCCGCTCACTCGCTCCTCCCCTCCCCAGTGGGACGCAGAGGCAAACAGACAAAAAGAAAAACTTGTGGATTGAGATAAGACAGTTTAATAAAACAACAAAGGAAGGAACAATAATAATAACAACAACAATAATAACAAAGAAATGCAAAACAAGTGACACACAATACAATTTTTCTCACAGTCCGATGACTGATTGCACAGCCAGTCCCCAAGCAGCAATTGCGGAACTCGCGGATTTTGCAGATCTCACTGAACTCGCAGAACTCACCAAACTCACAGAAGAAAGTTCCTGCCCCCTGGCCAAACCCATTCATAAACTGAGTGTGACGTCTATGGTATGGAATATTTCCACTGGCCAGCTTGGACTGGCTGCCTGGCTCTGTTCCCTCCCAGCTCCTGCACACCTGCTCCTCAGCTGAGTACGGGACGCTGGAAAAAAAGTCCTTGATTCCTTAGCAACAGCTAAGAACACCAGTGTTATTAACATTCTCATACTAAATCAAAAACATGGCAGCTACTGGGAAGAAAATCAACTATCCCAGCTGAAACCAGGACAGGCTGGTAGCAACATTCTGCCTCTTTTGCTTGTTGTTATTTAGAAGCCTTTTATAGAAAATACCAAAATCAAAACAAAAAAACGACCAACCAACCAATCAACCCCAAAAAAACAAACAGACCCTCCACAATAATATTAACAGTGTCTGTAAAAGGCACTGAAAAAAAAATTATTTCTGAAAAGAATGAGATGAGAATGGGATAATCAACGATGTAGATCATAAAGAGTTTTATACATGTTCTTAATTTTAAGTAAGTAAAAAAAGAAAAAAATATTAAAGAAAAAAAGAAAGGGAGCACAACTTAATACGCAATCCAATACTTTACCTCCATATAACCATCATTCTGTCACAAATATCTAGACATGGGAGAATACAGAAGTTACATTATTTTGTCTGTGTGTTAGAACTGCAGCTTTAAGAAGAATTCTTGAGTAAGGAGTAGCACAGTAAGTATTAAGCAGAGCTACTCCCCAGTTTAAGGAAAATACAGCCAAGAATTGTAAAGATATGATGGCAGATGTCCGCACTAACCTACACATCAGGATTAAAACAGTCAAAGTCCTTGGAGAAGATGAGCTGACAGTTATCAAGAACAGTGTAGAAAGTAATAAGCCTTATGTTGCTTACACAGAAATTTAAGAGGAAGGAAAAATGACCTGGTGAAAAAAGCTGGTGTTTTCTTCTTAATTTCTGATGTTTTAGTTACCTTGATGGGATCCTCTTTCATAGGGTATTACACAAGATACACATATACATATATATACAAACACACGCGTGTGTATAATACAGACAAATGCAATACCTATGCATTTACATAAAAATGCATATTATGTATTACTTATAATACATACATATAGATTTTATATACTTTTTTTTTCTCAATATTGCTTTACCTCCTATGTCATCTTCTCAATTCCAAGGTCTCTTATCGAAAAAAAAACAAGTGATACTGTTAGGAAGTGAGAAAATGTAAGGTTCTTTATCAGTCTATGTAGATTAAAAGGAATCAATCAACATAACACACACGACTTCTTGTTTAGATAGAAACTATAATTTCCACCCTTCTGTGTGTGATAGAAAGAAAAAAAATGTACACATTAATGTATACACAAAATGCCTTTGAGAGGTCAAGAAACGTTCCATCAAACAACCTCTACAAAAAGTTGTTCCACAGAAAAGAAAAATTTTATGATGTCTGTTTTCCTTTATCATGTCAAAAGTCCTTTTGAAGAGAGAAGCTACTTCATGAATGTTAAGATATAAACTGAGTGAAAGATGTAGTTCCACTAGTACCACCAGAAGGAATTCATTGAAATGACATTTTTGGGCCTTTCCCGTTGCTTCTTTACCTCAAGGCTCAGTCTTCATGACTTCGGTGTAACATCTAAACAACAGGGCCCTTCTAATTGTTAAACCTAGTTAAAGTTTAGATAAGTATGTACTAGGAGTAATTATTTCTTCTTCAGTAATGTCTAATTGGGATTTGAACTATTTTTCATTAAAATCAATTTGGCAATTCATCTTCTATACTACAGCACTAGAAACATATATATAGAAACCTTCACATACAGTATAACACTTCTCTACTCCTTCTCCATATATGATTGCTTTACCAAATTTAATATTGTCATTTTTCATAATAAAATGCCTTTAGTTACATACATTCCCATGTTTTTTCATTGTTTCAGAGACCAGCTTACCCTAAGTGTGATTTATAATTAAATTACAAATTAATATGTAAGAAGCTTTAACACGATAACACACAAACTCCTCACATTTACTGTGTAAAGCTAAAAGCAAACACTTTATTTTAAGTTTATCCAATTCTCATTGGAGCAATTATAAAATTCAGTAGTAATTTTTGTATTGCACACTGGACATTTAATATATTCAAAATATGGGCCAACGCGTAATCAGAATTCCTATAAAGAAGAATTTCTTCACAACAAGGTGATTCTTTGAAAAGTACCGTATTAGAGAAATGAGATTGCAGAAGTATTACTTTAAGGGAAAACATGGAACAATAACACACAAAGAAAAATACTGATAGTCTGGTTTTCATAGATTCAGAAAGCATACATGCCTCTGCTATTTGAGATTGAAATGGAAGAGGTAGGGCCACATGAGGGAAAATGCATCATATTTACTTTAAAAAAAATATTTTGTTTTATTTTATTTTATCTTATTTTATCTTATTTTATTTTATTTCCAATAACCCATTTCATTTTGTTTTGATTTCCTTTAAAATATTACAAAGAACATATTATGGCATGAGTTTGACCTATGAATGCATCAAAGTTCTGAGCTTCTCCTTTTTATCTCTAGCACTAATTGTAAAGAATAACACATATTAAAAATCTAGTGTTAGTAAAGATCTGAAAGTCAATCTTAGCTCCAGAAGTATTCAAGCAGATATTTTTTTCATTGCCCTAAGCTATCTGGAATATAACAACATTCTAATCGTAAGCAACAAAGTTATGCAGCAACTTTGGCACAGGCATCTCACCAAATATGTTTCTGAAGTATTGCTGTCATTGCAGGAGATGATTGCCATAGATCATCATCACTAACAATTCTGGAAAGTGTGCATGAGGCAAAATGAATAGCAGAACTAGAAGTGGCAACTTAAGCTAAATCTTCACTGAAGAGAGTTCCATTTTGTTTGCATATTTTACCATATTTTATATACATAGAGCCTACCACAAAGAAGTTGTTACAATTGATTATGACAGCATGACAATAACACTAAGGAAATATTTTTCCAATTTCTTATGTCATGAGAGACCAGCAAAATCAAAGCAAATTTGTACAATCCATTAACAATTCAAGGTTTTATTTGTTCCTAAAAATCCTTTCATATCTGTTTGAATATCACATTATTTTCTCCTACATTTCTTCCTTTAAGTCAGAATATATTTACAGTAATATTTAATAACTGAAGGAACATACTTCTAACATTTTCCTCTGTTATTATTCTAGGGTGATTATTAGCGACTGCAGATGCTTGGATACGGGTATAAGAATGGTTCCATTCTGTAGATATGTAGTCCAAAATTGCACGAAACAAAATATCTTAAAACCAAGTGAATTTTCTGGTTGTACTTTTGACACTCAACATGATAAAACTGAAAAAGATAATGACAAAATACGAGTAAGAAATAAAATTAAATATGCTTTTGTTTGGCCATGATAAAGCTATGCTGGGACAGTGACAGATTAGGCTTACAATAAGCACATCTAAGAAAGCAAAGACTATCAGAATTACTCATCTGTTGCATTACCAATTTTCAAGATTTCAATGCTATGCCAAGCAAAATCTAGACTGTCCTTTTCAAAACCTCTTGGATAATCCCTCATCCTCACAGCTGAATCTGTCACATTGTTTCTCTCAGCTACATCATAAGGACAACCCTGGCATTTCATTTACAAGAAAAGAAATATATCACATGTTAAATACATGAATTAAAAGTAACTGAAGTAAACTGAATCAAATCATAAGTAGAGAATAAAATAATATTCAAGAACATCAGAAGAACACAGAGAACCTTTCATGAACAGTGATGACCCTTCTCTTCATGGTGGGGTACTTTGTCATACAGCAGAATACTACACTGTGCTATTCCAACTTTGGAATTTTCATATTTTGTTTTCCAGATTAAGATGATTTGTTTGTCCTGGTGGTGACAGGTGGTGACAGCCTACCAGGCTGGAGTTCTGCACTCAATTAATTTCAGCAGCTATTGAGCCCAGTCCTATGTCTGTAATTTTCTTTTTGGTATTTTCCCATCTACAAAATGAGTAAGAGCTTAATTTCAGGAAAGAATGCTAGCCAGAGAAATAAAAAATGACTGTCATTAGAGAAGAGATAAAAACAAAAAGGTCTATTGGTGAGGAAGAAAGTAAAGGCAGAATAAAGACACACAGAACTGCAGGACCTAAGGATGTATCAGGTGGCTCAGGAAAACTAAACAAGTGGAAGAGAGGCTTCGAAATTTTCACATTTAGTGTTTGCACTATTCAAATGAATATAGACCCCCACTGTAATGTGGAGGAGGAGGATAAGGAAAAGGTATTCCCTGCCCCAAAGACTTTGCAGAATATATGGAATTAAACATTTCAATTAACAAACAAGCCTAAACAACCCATAAAATTTTGAATTTAGAGGACTAACAATAGTTCTGCAAAAAGGCTTTCAAATACAAACAAAAAAGAGTTTGTACAAAACACAGAATCTCCCAACACTGAAAGAATATGAGGATGAACAGAGCTTTTTTAGTTCATTAGCTTATTTTTTGTTTAGGACATCTGTGTCTAGTATAATAAGCTGTATTGAAGAGACTCCGTACCGTGACAGAAATTTTATAGATATTAATGAAATCCCAGGCTTGTGAGTTATGTATATACTTATACAAGGTACTAATCTGCTACCAGCCCACACAGATACATCACACACAAGCTTGTCACCAAGATGGTGATTAATAGAGTGCTTCTTATTAGCATTGGACCACTAACTTTTTCTGACGCATGTTGGCAGGTGTGCCTCTGTTGCTGGCGGCAACTGTGATAAAGACAGGGAGATCCAGAAGGAGTCATTGAAACAGCCAAGCTTGGGAATGAAATCAGAGATTTGCAATCTGTTATTATGGTTTCACTGATGAAGGAAATAAATTCAAGGATGTGAGTTTGAACTTTTGCATCATTCGTATCTCTTCTCCGTATGAGAACGCAAGCAGCGCAGAGTTTGGTGTTTTCACACACGGGCATTGTGAAGCTTTATTGTTGCTTTCGATAGCGCAGGGACTGTGAGACTCCATGTGGCTCTGCCCAAGAGTCAGGTCTCAAAAGCCCTACTGTCTCCGCTATGAGTCACTCAGACTGCCTCTGGCACTCAGAAAGGCTCAGCAGTGCTGATGATACCATGACTCTTTGCTATCCAGATGAGATCAGTCCTTCAGACTGATGCAAAATGGAAAGAATGAGATGTGTTTTCGCTAGCATCCTCCTTACGTCTCACTGTAAAATGCCAGAAACTAGCCTGAAGGAGCAAATGAAAAGCAGAAAAACAACCACTTTTAACTTGAGGAACGAAATCATGATAAGCAAGATATGATCTACTGACAAATCACGATGTATAAGCTATTGATACTATTCTACTCTTACAAATACATAGGAAACAGACTTCTGATGCACACGGAGAGAGGATATCTCTGAATGATTCAAACTGGACTTTTAAATGCCAAGAGGACACACCGTTGCCCTCGCTCAGCACAGGAAGCACTCATTTGGCTACCAGAAAGACTAATCACATAAGCAACAGCTGGAATTTACATGGGGTGTTAATCTTACAAATAGTAACAGATATCACAAGTCTGGTGGTTTTTCCTGCGAGATGCAGCAGACTGTTGGCACAGTAGACAAAGATGGTCACACTTCTCTCGCACGTTCAAGCTGTGCTTCACAAGCCATATTGCCATTTCACAATGAAAAATAAACTGACATTACATAGAATGCTGTGCAGCCAAAGATACTACTTATTGTTATCTTCTATCTGAATTCTAAATTTTCTGTGGGAACACATGCTGATACAGGCCTGTATTTGCTTGGATATCTGAGGAAGTGCCACTGCATCTTCAGGAATGTTAACCCAATTGGTAAACTCTAAATGTTAGAGGACTAAAAGAAAATTGTGAAAGCCTAGTATGTATAAACAACAAACAGTTTGAGCTCATAAAAAAAAAAGTCCATGAAGTTCATGTGCAAAAAAACTGAGCTAGAAAGACTCCCAATTAACACATATTGCCGGTATACCATTATAGTCTTGTAATAAAGGAATTTTTTACTGTTCAAAGTGATTTTAGGACTTCATGTGCAAAATATGTTCAACAGAAACAGTTTACACACCCATACAAAAAATATAAATCTATATTTAAAATCTGTGTTAATTATAATGTAAGAAAAAGTTTGAGTAGAAACTAATTTTTTAATTCATTTATTCATTCACTTTTCTCATCATAAACAAAGGATGTGAGAGCAAACTTTTTCCTTTTTTTTCTTTTGTCCTTGCCAAAAGACAAAGAAATAATCAGGAGCACTGGATGGATAGACTTCCATTTACAACCATCGGACAAAAGCCACTAACAGTTGCTTGCAGGCATGAAAGACACCTTTGGGATTAGCACTTTATAAAATTCTTCTGGCTTAATAGACAGATGGCTGTTTATATACAATATATATAAGTTTCTATTCCTCAGACGCTTAAATCCTCTTACTGAGAAAAAGGGTACATGCTTTATGATTACATATCCATTGGCACACTTACCAAGCAAATACTCATAAGCAAAAGTAGAATAGAAGGAAGGCTGTACTTCAGGCTTGCAGATGCTACCCAAATTTGGGGCTAGATTTCAGCCACAGTTACTCTTACTTTTCCCCTCAAACATGTATTTGTTTTACATAAATTGATTGTGAGTCCTACATGAATCTTCTTTCCACTGTTCTTCATAGAATCATAGAATCATTTAGGTTGGAGGAGAGCTTAAAGATCATCAAGTCCATTAACCTAACACTGTCAGTTCCACCACTAAACCGTGTTCCTAAGCTCTGCATCTACACATCTTTTCAACACCTCCAGGGATGGTGCCTCAACTACTTTCCTGGGCAGCCTGTTCCAATGCTTCACAACTCTTTCAGTGAAGAAATTTTTCCTAATATCCAATCTAAACCTCCTATGGTACAACTTGAGGCCATTTCCCCTTGTCCTATTGCTTGTTACAGAATCACAAAATAGTAGGGGTTGGAAGGGACCTCTGTGGGTCATCTACTCCAACCGTCCTGCCGAAGCAGAGTCACCTACAGCAGGCTGCACAGGACCTTGTCCAGGCGGGTCCTGAATATCTCCAGAGAAGGAGACTCCACAACCTCCCTGGGCAGCCTG
>Ga0065711_1044782_pt1 | contig 13880 bp, 10 predicted proteins | sample Hoacrofraction12_FD_59098 | JGI IMG/M metagenome (GOLD analysis project Ga0065711, IMG submission 59098) | Hoatzin crop microbial communities from Cojedes, Venezuela - Epithelial fraction 12 v2 (version 2) | ecosystem: Host-associated > Birds > Digestive system > Esophagus > Crop | place... | reverse complement strand
CCCCCCCTTGAAAGAGACTTCAAGTAAGTGATTTTTGAGAGTGTAAGTTGCTGGGGTCAGGTACTTATCTGTTATCAAATATTGTTTGTTCACTGATTTTTTTTTTTTTTTTAATCCTGTTACAATAATTCAATAACTGATGACCTGGATGTTCTTTTGCAAAGTGTACGGTTCTCCTTTAAGCAAGCAGATGCACTCAGCATGTGTTCTGTTAGTCTAGTAACAAAAGGTAGTGCAAAATTAGCTTAATTAGAAATATAGAAGTATCTCAAGAAGCACCAATGAACCATTACTTAGAGCTGACAAAGCAGGATAATAATTATCTTTCCAGGCATAAATATTTGCATGTTTCTTGGTAAAAGGTTTAGCCCTTTTATTTCCAGGGCTTAAAGGCATTTGTAGCAGCTGAATAGTGCAACATAGTCATGTTGCTGTTGAACAAGTGACAGCTTATTTCTGTACATGTAAATGGAATATTGCACAGGGAAGGCATTTCCTGCCCAGATGCTAGCTTGTTAAATGGGTAGATTCTTTCGTCTTGTCTTAAGCTGTCTGCATGTGTAACCATTAGTTTGTATTCATCAGCTGTTGAGTTTGTTGATACAAAAGGAGCCTATACGTTTTGCACAATTCATGTTTTGTGTGGGCTTTTCAAAATGTGGCCCTCTGTGGAAAGATCTACATGATAAAGCTGTTACTAATACAGGGACTGGATAATTTTTTGAAGTCTATTTCTGAGTTTTGTTCTGTAGTTTTGTGGACACAGTTGGAGACCCTGAGAAAGGAATTGAAGGGAAATGAAATAGAATATGCTGTTGCTTGGAGGAACTTAGATCTTTGCCTTGCAGAGTCACATGAAGACTTGTTCTCAACCACTGCACGAAGACACGTTTGGTGGACATCTGAAAGTTGGTTTAGCTCAGATCGCTGCTATGGAAATCACACGAGGAAACCACAGAGACAACAAAGCTGTGATCCGATATTTGCCCTGGCTTTACCATCCTCCTTCTGCAATGCAACAAGGGTGAGAATGCTTTTCTACAAAAAAGCAAAGAGGGCTGGAACACCTCTCCTGTGAGGAAAGACTGATAGTTGGGGTTATTCAACCTGGAAAAGAGAAGGCTCTGGAGACACCTTAGAGCAGCCTTCCAGTACCTGAAGCGGGACTAAAGAAAGCTGGAGAGGGACTTTTTACAAAGGCATGGAGTGATAGGACAAGGGAGAATCGCTTTAAACCGAAAGAGGGTAGATTTAGATTAGATATGAGAAAGAAATTCTTTGCTGTGAGGATGGTGGGGCACTGGAGCAACCTGGTCTAGTGGAAGGTGTCCCTGCCCATGGCAGGGGGGTTGGAACTAGATGATATTTAAGGTTCCTTCCAACCCAAACTGTTCTGTGATTATATAAATACTAAAAGGAGTTGGAAATCTTGACAAAATTCTGTTTTTATTGCCATATTTCATAGATAAGACCAGCAGTAGGGAATGGCGGCAGTGGGACATTGCAACAGCTGGTCAGCAGCTCCCTGATCCTTAACTGAGGAGTTCATCAATGCGGTGTTTAAAGTACATGCCAAATGGAGGGTGGAGCTAACTCCACTGCCTTGACTTGTGTTACCCTGGAAATTAACTTGATTCTCAATCTAGACACTGACAGCAAAAAGCACACAGGTACTTGATCAGTCCTAGAATTATAGATGTTGGGAATTATAGAGAATACAATGAGAAATGTCCTTTGAAATTATGGAGTACAAATGAGTGAGAACTGTAAGTGTAAGTCCATTGATTTGATGATAAAAATATTAACTTCATCTGGTTAAAGTTAGATGAGAGAAATCCTACTCTTGAAGAGATTTTTTTTTTTTTGCCCCTTTTCACTAAGAAATCCTAATCTGCAGTGTTTTACCTTCAACAATAAGGGAGATATACTGTCCCTTGACTTACAATGACAACAAATGAGATGTTTTGAGTGTAGACCATTGGACTGTGTTTCAACAAACCTGTATGTTTTCAGCAAACCTCCCAACTTTGTTCCAGACTGCCTGCCCCAGGATTCCAGGGACTACGCTGCTTCGGCTCCTGCAGATACATCTGCATGTACTTTCATGTAGAGCGTATCTAGTTTTGGAAATACAGAGTTATCATCTCCTTGTGCTTTAGCTTCTCACATGTGAAAAAAGGACTACATGTTCTGAGTTGAAGGTAGTGAATTCCTTTAAGACCCTATAGGTACTTCAGGAAGAGCATATCAGAGTCTATTTAAAAAAAATAATGGAATGCCTCTTTGGGTCTATAAGTCCTTGACAATGACATCAAATTAGAAATGAAAAACAGTAGTGAGAGTGGCCTAGTAAGTAGTGATTTATTGATCAAAAACCAATTATTATTTTCCTGTGCCTATGAATTCAAATAAGTATGTAATCTGAACTTGGTAGCAGCAAGGGGTCAGACAGGATGACACCAGAAGTGGTACTCCTTTTTAGATTATATAAGCACATTGCTTTACAATTAGATGTTGCACGAGATGGTGGATGAATACTAAGGTGTCACAAAAAAAGCATAGACCCTGCCCTCCAAAGCATGCTGTCCAAATGTCCGAGGAGAGGCTAAGGAAAAGAGAAATGAACTCCACTTTACCGATGGAGAAGTGGAACGCAGTGGAAGTAAGGCATGGCACCTGCCTCGGAGCTCTCTGTGGAATGAAGGGTTTCTTGCAGTCACCCTGTCAGTCGTGTGCTGTCCAGGGGAGCTGGGAGGAGCATTTCCACTATGGCAACCCTTCCCATCTGATGTTTTCTCTGTGAAAAATCACTGTGTATGGAATCAGTGAATCTGTGAATATTTTAGCCTTTCATAGAGACTGTTTCTTAGACCCACCAGATATGTTCTGTTGGACTTGTTAATGGTATGTCAAGTCTGCTAAGTTCTGTGTGGTTCTAGTCTTCCCATAAGCTGTATCAATGATCTGTGCTTCCAGCAGACTGAGGGTGCGTCTGCATAGTGTGCATAAGGAGACTCCATATTTTGGGGAAAACCAGAAAACAGCATCATTATAAAATCTGCTCTTTCCTGACAGGCCCAAAGAGTTCATAGAATGTGTCTCTCACATTCGTTTGCTGTCCTGGCTGCTTCTGGGGTCTCTGACACACAATGTTGTCTGTCCAAATTCTCCATCATCTTGCATGCCTATTCCACTGGATGCGGGTTCACAAATTGCTGACCACCTTATTGTTATTCTGATTGGGTTTCCAGAGCAATCAAAGGTAAGGGATTCTGTGTTTTAAGTTGGAGATATGTGATATATTTGCCTTATTATTGCAAACACTTGTTTATTTCTTTGTAAGAAAAAAGGAGGTGTAAAACCTTATTACAACCTGGGATCTAGGGCAAGAAATATCTGTAGTTTTTCTTGCATAGCTGCTTCTTCTTGGGTAGAAACCTGATGATGCAATCACTACAAGTAAGTCTGAGGTTCAACTATTACAAGATATCTCAGCACACGAGTGCGGAAGGAAAAACTGAATTCCAAACTGAAGCTTTAGCAATGACCGTCTCTGTAGCAAATCTCTAGAAAGTTATTTATTCTAGTTGTATAGTAGATAATCTGTAAGTAACTTTATGATCAAAAGTTAATTACACACAGTGATGGTTCAAGCACAGCTGTTTTTCTGAAGATGCTCTGGACAAGAAAAGGTATTGCAAATCATAAACCATTTGTGACAGTATTTTAACACAGAAATAGCAGCACTCTTTGACACCAACCAGGTTTTTATTAGCAACAGAAGCAGAATGATCGCACATTTATATTGTACGTAAAATCCCCCTTTCTTCCCTGTCACCCTGCCAAGACACTGGTGCTTCCCGTTCATTTCTTTGACTCTTTTATTTTGCTCTTCCAAATACCTCTTTCCAGTTACCAAGCAACCATTGCAATGTTTGGTGCAGTCATACCGCCACAGAGCATGAATCACTGCTGCACTTGCAAACTGAGAAAACATCTCTGGCCAGAAGCGTCTTTCTCATAATGAAGTAGTTAATGTCCAGCACTCCTGGAGGCTCAGACATGGTGATATATAACATGTATTAGCAAAGAGCCATGCTTGAGTATGCCAAATGAGTTCTCTGTTAGATTTTCAAAGCTTACTTTCCTTGACTGTCCCAGCAAGGTAGAAATGGATGACATTAACAGAACAGATGTAAGATGATGTATTTTGTAAAATAGCCTTCCTTTCAGGTGATCAGAATCTGAATGAATTACCCCAGCAGCATCTTCGAAATGTAGCCATACATGCCGGGCCTTCCACAGATTGTGGTGGAGTTTTGCATCGAAAAAGTCTCAGAACTAGTCCTGAGTAGCTGTTCTGCAAAACTAACCTCTTTAAAGGGACTGACCTTAATGCCAGACACTAAGATTGCATGGGAGTGTGTGTTTGCAAATGTAGATTTTAATCTGTAAATACAAAAGCAGTTTCTAAACATGGAAATGATGTTATCGAGTGTACTTGACTTACTAGTTCCTAACAGGAGGGAAACTTGGGAAAGTGAGGGGCAAGAGTGCACAGTGGGATGTATGACAGAGGAGTGCTTTGAACGCCTCTGCACTGTATCCCAATACACTTTATTTAAATAAACTTTTTCCTCTGTTTTTACAGACATCTGTTCTGCACATGTGTTCCCTTTTCCATGCATTTATATTTGCTCAGCTCTGGACAGTCTATTGCGAACAAACAGCAGTAGCTCCGACAGTACAGAATCAGAACGAATTTAGCTTTACAGCAATCCTTACAGCCCTGGAGTTCTGGAGCCGAGTGACACCTAGCATCCTACAGCTCATGGCACATAACAAAGTGGTGAGTCAGGTGCTGTGTACAGATTTCATACAGATTAAACCCAGAGGGCTTGGCTTTGTTTCAGTGGAATACATTGAACTATGAATAAAGTTATAAAGCAACTTTGATGCATTTGAGAAATTAAAGGGAAAGCTAATTAGTAGTGGTGTAACCTCTCAGTGGGCCTGAAATAGGATCTAGCCAGCATCTGTCTGAAACAGAATCAAGAGCCAGAGTTACTGCTTGTTGGATTAAGGGCTCTCTGCATCAGGTCTCATTTTATATATCTTCCTGCTCTTTACAGTGGTCCTGTTGTTTCATCTGACTGCCTTACAGGAGGAACTGTTTTAGGGGAATTCTGTGAATATCCATTTGAATTTTTTTTACAACATGATGGTGAAAAAATACACAGATGCTGACACTTGAGTACTCATACCCCATTGGTTGCTTATCGAAAATAAGCTACATAAATATCTCTGAAAACATTTTTGAGTAATGAATGACTTGAAGGAGGTATCTCTGGAGAGAAGTTGTGAAAGGGAAATGTTCACTCTGTCCAGAAATGGTCCAGACCATTTTTTGGAAATAACTTCTAAGCTTTTATTTATGTCAACTACTCATGGCTGTTGGAGCAGCTTTGTACAATAAGAACCTAGAGGAGTTCCAGCAGTGTTCTCATAGGTGCTACCTTTGTTTCTCATTGACTAATGATTCTCTGTACCTTCAGGCTTAGGGTTGAGAGCTTGTTTCTGGTGGGCAAGATGTATTGTGTTTCCCACTTCCCACAAACATGACAGACTTGTCATGACTTGTCAAAACTTTTTAACTTTAACTGAGGTGTTAACTGGCAGCTCTGGCTTTGGACAACCTGCGATTAGCTTTGAGTGAGAAAGATTCTTTACATGTGGCCCAGTCCTCGAAGTCGGGTGCTCTTAAGGTTTGGGATTCTCATTCTTTGGTTGGGGTTTTTCTTCTACTTTAAATGGAGACCTGCTATCTATATGGAAATTATTTCATGTAATTCCTGCTTCCCCATGTGAAACATCTTCCACGCCAGGCAGGTATGGGCCTTTGCCCTTTCAACTGTAATTGCACGGGCTGCACTTGAACGTCTTTGAACCAGTTACTATTCCCTTGTGTCTTGTCCATATCAGGGAAGGACCATCTGAAGCTGTCTTTAAATGATATTTTAGCCTCTGACATCTAGTGAGGTCTCTGTGGTTGACAAGCCACTGTTGGGAACAGTAGTTCATGAAGCTCCATCTGAATGAAAGGGAGAAGCACATAACGCTTCTAACTAGCCAGTTGTGTGGTCAGACACAAAGGCTTCTTGTCAAGCCTGAGGACAAGAATATGACCTGGAAGTCCCAAGTTCCAATCCTTATTCTGAAAGTATCTCATTATGTGGCTTTAGTGCAAGTTACTAAACTCTCTGCCTCAGCTATTGCTCTATGAAATGTAGATAATAATACTTGCCTGTCTCACAGGGGTGTTGAGGTTAATTAGTTAGTGTTTGTAAAGCGCTTTGAAGATGAAAAGCACAATATAAAAGCTAAGTTTCTTATTATTGAGGGGAATTTGCACATTGTTCAGACAGGCACTGTAAATACTGCTGGCTCACGGTGTTTATCTTGTACCAATGAATTTACATAGTATAAAACATAACATGCTGTCTACTACCAAACAACTGATATTTGCATCTGTTGTAATTCATGGTACAAAATAGAAGAATTGTGGAGTAGTTGCCAGTTCAGAATAATAAATTCTCTTTTGATGGGGAGGAAAAAAAAGATGGATTTGGTGTGTATGTTAATTTTAAAAGATTCAGTAAATAAAAATATCAATTTCTGACACACTGATTGATGAGAACTACACAGCAAAGCATGAAAAGGATTTATGAAGTCTGAAGAGAACAAAGCTGAAGGCAACTTGTTTTGATGTGTGATATGAATTAAAATACACCAAGCACTTTGAAATATTTAACAGATAGGTGTTGTCGCATCAGGGGAAAACTAAACAAAGAAAAATGTCCTTTATATGCTCATGTAATATTTAATCTTATATGTCAGTGGTTAATAAATGCACTAGTGATAAATGAATACTAGTGATTCAGTATAACTCCCATGCAAATACAGGATGATTCTTTTTAGAGACTGTTGGCTTAGCTTACAACACTGTTATGCTGAACACTAATTTGGTTCTATGCTTGATTTTTTTTTTTCCCCCCCCCAAGATGGTGGAAATGGTGTGCCTGCATGTGATTAGTTTGATGGAGGCTTTACAGGAATGCAATTCTACTATCTTTGTAAAGGTAGGCATACCACACTATGAATATTTAGTTAATGATGTTGCCTGTCTATTGTGATTTTTAGACATACTGTCTTCTGCTTCCCCTTTCACTCAAAAAAAGAAAGTGGAAGAAGATGAGGTTTAATGCTGATGCGGAAATAAAACTTAGTAGAGCATAACAAAAAACAAAAACTCTGGCAAGAAGTAAGACCTGACCATAATATCAAATCCAAGTTCTCCAGATTTTTTTTTTGTAAATGAACTTCTGATCTAATTCCTCCTTCCATTGTTGCAGCGGTCTTATTTCTGTGATAGACTCGGCTGGTGTCACTGACTTTGAGAACCTCTAGGTACTGTCTGAATTTTGAGGCATTCTGTAACTTTTAATCATCATAGGTTCCTTTGCAGGTTACCTCACTGTTCTGATCCTTGCCTTCTTTTAGGTTGGTAAGAAAAACTTTGTGGCACAGTGGCTTCCTTGTTATTCTATGCCTAAGTGTCTGACTTAGTCAAATATTATTCAAAAGTGAATCTTCTTCCCCTAGGGTGTGTAACAGGGTATGCTTTTTCTGTATGCTTCATTCATGTAAAATTCTTTTTTTGCAAATCAGTGGTCAGGCTCCTGTGGGTCACCACAGCGTTTTCAGAACAGATTCCCGAAAGACTGAGGTAGGCTTACAAGCATAAATTGATTTTACTAGCCTTTTTTATGTGTTTTCCCACTGCATTATTCTGAAGGGAGTTTTCACATAAAATGTCAACGAATCAAGTTGTTAAACGCACTCTGAATCTAACTGAAATATGTTGGTTTGTATAGTTCTTCTGTTGCCATAAAAGAAACCTCTGACTGTTGTTTTATTCCAGTCGTCTATGGTCAAGCATGAATTGAAAATGAAGCAGCTAAAATTGAAAGTCTTGATGTCAGCTGGCATGAAAGTTTTCACACTCACTGTGAAAATACAGATTTATAGTCAGTAATGACTTGATTCACTACAGAAACTCTGTCACTATGGGGTGTTAAAGTGATTATGGCTGTCCCTGGAAGACATATGGGCTTCTCTTTCAGCCAGTCCAAGATGTCCAGAATTTGACAAGGATAAAGAATGGCTTTAAAGCTGTGAAAAGAGAGGCCTTTGGGGCCAAATTCCTGTCACAATTCAAATGAATGCTTTCAGGGGGTTATATTTGAGAGTATATATCAATAATATGCTAAATCAGGTTAAAATGACATTGTTTCTACTGCAAAATCAAGTGCATAAACCTGTGAAATTCAGAGTTAAGATGCTAAACTTTCTTTCGTGTTCGGTAGATGGGAGATGGAAGAATCAGCGTGACCAAATCCCCTTTACTTAGCCCTGAAGTGAAATTCTGCAGGAATAATATACATACATAATACTATTATAGGATTCATAGTCCCAGGTTACTAATTTTTTTAGAACTAATTAATTGTAAAAAAAATGTATTGTAGATCTCAAAAGTAAATGTCATGATTTGGGGAAATACTTAATGTGTGTTTGAAGTCCTTCAAAGAGTTAGTTTTCACTGAAGGAAAAGATGTAGTGACAGAGATTTTTGTAAACAGAACATTCTTAACACTCTTTTGAAGATTCGTTCAGCAAAATTAATAATTCCCAATGACTCCCTCTTGGAACTGAGTGCAGTAGGACTGGTAAATTGTGACAATTTATCATTCATATAATTATGTTTAGTACAGTGGTTTTTATTCCACCTAAGGAATCAGGTGCTGCAAAAACTTCATTTCTTAATGAAGTCATTGCATGATTCAACACACATATACTTTTAATACACCACAATGAGAAAGTAGTGCATGTCATGTGATGCCAGGTGGTTTGTGGCATAGCTGTCTTAGGTGGCCGTTTTTCTGTACGACAAGTGAGGGGAAAATAGGCTCTAAAACAAGAGGGAAAGAAAAGATGTAAACAATTCCACTGTCCTTCACTGAAAGAAGAGCTTTCTTTATGCCCGAGATGAGCTTTCTTTATGCCTGAGATAAGCGGTTTTACATCTTGTCCTTCTGTTGGTGCAATGAGGTTTCGTCCTCCTGGTACTGTTTTGGCCTTTGCTATTAAATTTAAACTCACACTGATAGCATTGAGACATGTCTTGATTGCTTCCTATAGTCTTTGTGACATTCCCTTTATTCTCAGAGGATGTTTTTTGGATCTGATGTTAGACTATCTTTACTAATGTAGTGAGGAAAACAAAGTTTCTTTCCTGTGAAAATATTTCAAATGTTATGTATTTGTTCTTCTTTCTAAGTTGGAGTGAGATATGTATATATACATTTACGTAGATGCACACATACCAACATATATATTTAGTTAATTATATATTCCTCTGAGGGAAAGCATTCTGCTTTAGGACGGCTGAAATGAAAGTGTTCAACTTTCCTCCTTTTATTCTATGTGAAAGGAACTGGGAAACTAGCCATAGCAGGACAGTCATTGATGACAGAGACCAGCTCCTTGCTGATCACAACTCTCTGACCATCAGATGTATGTCTGAGGAATCTGGGAGCCTACTACAGTGAAGTGAGCAGTTCGACAAGCCACTGCATGTTTTGCAGAGACCCAGGGATTTTAGGCAGCTCCAGCAGCTGCTGGGTAGAATTCTAGAAAACTGGGCAGGCAGCAGATTTGGGGGGCCAGAAAAGCACAGCGACCAGCCTGTTCTCCAGCATTGTTTCCACCAAAACTTGTGCTGGAATCAACATAATTCTGTTGAAAATATAAACTCAAAAAAAAAAAATTGACAGTGTCTGACAGCAGTCTGTTCTTCCAGCTGTTCTTTCTAACTAACTTGATATATTCTTCATTTGTGAAGACAAGGCTGGCTGGGGATTAGGTAATAAAACTCAAGTGCTTTAAGATAAGTGTCTCCTTGTCTCGTTTATCTAAGTGGCAGCTGCAGCAGTGGAAGGTTTGCTTGCTTGTGCCTGCAGCAGAATGTTCCGTTTCCCTCAATGTGTCCAGACCTAGCAAGACAGAAGTGGCGCTGGAGGGCAACGATCTGTATCTAACCTTAGACCTCTACAATGTAGATATCAGTATGAGCTATTTTCCCTGAGTGCCCTTTATAGTCAGTGGAGATAAACAGGTATTTTTGGACATGATTCATCTTGATCTATTTTAGATACCTGCCTTGGGACAAGATGAACTGAATGCTAGAAGTGATCGATTCTCTCAGCTGACTGTAAAAGGTGTGCAGTGAATTGGTTCAGATGCACAGGGGTACCCTGAGCTTTCTGCCTAGCTTCTCTCCTTGCTTGACATACTTCTGGCACCAGCCCTGTCACCACTGGCTAGCTCCATAAGAACTTCATTAATGCTGGATGAAATTTTCGGTGACTTTTTGTTGATGGCAGCGGGACATGGAGCATGGCTTCTCAGTATGCTTAACTGTTCCCTCTGCTCCAAAAAATACATCAGGACTTGCAGTCAGTGGATCTTATTAAGCACTTCATTAGTGTGAGAGTCCATGGAAGGACGGGCGTTGTCTGCATCTGGCTGCATTTCAGCTGTTTTGGCATTCATCTATCTGTAAGGGCTGAGGTTTGAGTATGGTTCTTCATGTGGCAGACTAAGTAATCAGTCCTGACAGAGCTGCATATGATTCTCCAGCAAAACAGCACTGAAACTGAAACAATTATCATTCCTTGCACAAGGGAAACAGCACTTTATCTAATATTGTCAATAGTGATTAGGTTTAACTTGCAGCTCCCAGTAGCATAATTGGCAAATTGCAAGTTTTAATGCCATTTGGAGGAACATTTTAGAACAATAACCTCAGTGGTTAAATTGATATTGGAGAACATGAATACCTTTGCTAGAATTGCTGTTCTGTCTACCATAGGCTTGTCATGTTATGCTTACTCAGAAATAAAAGTTCTGTGAATAACAGGAGACTGAAATACAGATCAATCCAATCATGGGTGACATGCGCAAACTTCCTCACCTTGTTGTTCTAGATAGTTAAGAGCTTTTGCCCGTGCTCCCAGGCCTACAGGTCACATTCTGCAGTGAAGCACTGATGTGAGTAGTGGCTTATAAAAGAATAGTTACCATTTAAATATCTGGCCTATGATTAGGAATTGCTGCAGCATGTTTGTTCAGTTCTTGATCTCTACCTCGCCATGCAGAATGCTTACGGTATTTGTTCCAGTATTGCTCACTGGCACATACAGAAACACCCTCATAAGGAAAATAAGAAGTGATTTGCTTTAACAAGTTTTTATTCTGTACTCTCATCGTTGCCTTAAACAAGGTAATCAGTAATTGCTACTGGTGATTCATCAAGCTACAAACAAGAGAAGTTGGCTTCTTTACCTCTGAGAGTTACCTGCCCCAAAACATATGCATCATTTAAGAATAACCATATTTTCAGAGTTGTGGTTCAGGCTATGTCCATTTGGACAGCAAAATGCATTAGATATACCCTTCTGTCTCTCAGTAACTGGAGCATGTCTACAGTCACTTGTGTAATAACAAAATACACCTCTCATCTTACAGCTCATACCTATGTGGTTGCCAATGATACAGTCAAATCTAAAGGTAAGTTGTTTCTAGTACCTTCTCCTTTTAATCTTAGTGATGTGGTCTCATTGTAGCGTGTCCAGGTGCACTGGATGGCTCAGCACTGAAGGTCTCAGGTGTGAGCGTACACAGAGCATCATCAGCTAAGATACTTGTCCTGTAATCGGTACAGCTCTCCCTTTCCCTTCTGAAACACTTTCCTCTAACCAGGTTCTGCGGCAGGGCCTTTCTTCCCTGTTCACTGAGATTGGTTGTTCCCTGTGCTGTGGTTTTCTTGATGTCTTAGGCTTGAGAGCCCCCTGGCAAATCAGGATTGGGACTCTTGACCCAGGAGATGGATTTTGGTTCTATAGCAGATATTGTGGGCCTGCTTGCTTGGGTAAAACTGTGCCAGCTGGCCCTGTTTGTAAGAGAGAGCAAGGTGGATCAGTGTGGTTTACCAGTCAAGAGAATTTTGGTGATGAGAATAAAAGTGTTGGAGTTAGTCTCAGTAAGGAGTTGTTTCTGTCAGCATGTTTGCCTTTCATGGCAATGCTACAGAGCCGGATGTGGAAGAAATGTGACATTGGGGCAGTGGAGGAACTTTCCCTGGCCAACAACCAGTACCTTTCACAGTGCTCTATTAATGTGTGTATTAAAGGAATGAAACTGAATGTTTTGCATTATTTCAACAGCATTTATCTGCTGGACTCCAGCTACGCCTCCAAGCCATCCAGAGCAATGTCAACCATCACAGCCTAAGGATGTTACAGGGGTCAGGACAAATGAATAATAGCTCATCTGTGCTCCGCAAATGGCTACAGTGTACTCAGTTTAAAATGGCTCAAGTGGAAATTCAGTCGTCAGAAGCTGCTTCTCAATTTTATCCTTTATGATTCATGTAGTTTGTTCCAAATGTTCGTTTTTAGCCTAGCAATAACAGGGTTAGAGCTGTAAAAGACCTTTTGTATAAATCAGCACACAGAGTATGTACTGTATCTATACTTTTTAGCCTAGGGCAGATTGTGGAAAAGCTTAGAATGGGTGAAGCTAAGAGCCTGATCCTGCCGGTCTTCAATTACACTTACTCAGGATCAACAGGTTCTCAAGTCTGCATTCATAAGCATTGTACATATCTCTCGGATCATTGAAATATCCTGTTCTTAAATGTTTCTTTACATTATTTTTGAAGCTAAGACAAAAATCACTTTTCTTTAACTTCTATTTTTTTTAAAAATAGAGTTATGAGTACTCACAAACATGTGGAAGTGCTATGTTGCTATTTTTTGATGATAACAAAAGAAAACAAGGTTTTTAGGAACCTTTATAGGAGTTTTTTTTGGGAGGGTGTCTTTTTTTTTTAGATTCAGAGCTGGCAATGCAATAAAACGTGTCGCTATAGAACAGTGATGTTCTAATGAGGCTTTTTGTCATCGTCATCTTCTGGGAAAACAGCAGCTTGTAAGGAGAGTTATTATAAAGTGCACTTAGAAATTAGGTTGTTAAACTGTGCCAATTCATTTGCCTTTTTCTTGAGTACTGTTTTCCAAAACTGCCAAGTCTGATTTATTGTTTTTTGAAATACTGCTTGTAATTCATTGATTCTGTGCTGCTCTTTGTACATTTCATAGAAGCCTCTTTAATTTTGTGACTACCGTATTGTATTCTTCTGTCAATACTTGTATACAGTGCAATTAAAAATGGATATCCCAGACCGATTCTTATTAATGTCTACAGAAATTATGTTGCAGACTTCAAGAGGAACATGACTGGGCCTGAACTTTTGCATAATGATATTTACAAATCGCTACGTTTGTGTACTGTTATATTAAACATGATGTTTAATAACAGATGGATTTTAATATCATTAAGGGACTCAGCCAAAGCCCATTGGAATCTAAGTATACTCAATTAATTCAGTGGATTTTACATAAAATCTTGAGCGCACCATAATTTACCACCTCTTGTAATGAATACTTTAATCTGTGCAATCACAGTTGTATTTTATGTATTTATTCCTGTAATGCACTGATTAGAAGAACAAAAACCACACATTGAAGTTGTGTATTAGAATGCTATTAAATTCCTAGTCTTTATTACCATTCTCAGAATCAATATTTTTCCTCCTTACTTATGTAGAAGTGGAAGGGTATACCTGTAAAGAACTGCTTGAGTACATTGCAGTTGTTGTGGAGGATCAATCCTTCCTTAGTGCATTTACCAAAGAAAAA
>Ga0065711_1044783_pt1 | contig 13881 bp, 15 predicted proteins | sample Hoacrofraction12_FD_59098 | JGI IMG/M metagenome (GOLD analysis project Ga0065711, IMG submission 59098) | Hoatzin crop microbial communities from Cojedes, Venezuela - Epithelial fraction 12 v2 (version 2) | ecosystem: Host-associated > Birds > Digestive system > Esophagus > Crop | place... | reverse complement strand
TTTTTTTTTTTTTTTTTGCTACTTACTATGATCTTCTTCCATGTTATGTACAATAATCTATATTTAGACTGAAGACTCACTCTAAAACGTACTTGGACTATTTTGTACAGACTTTCTACAGCACTGATAAAGTGTAAGACAACCTGATAGATAAGAGGAGGGATCATTACTTTCTGTTCTGCTCACTTCCCCATGCTCTACAGCTGTGCCTTTCATAAATTCTTCTGCGTACTTGGTGTCCTTTCACCTCTCCCAGGCAACCTCTACTGAACTTGAGTGAACTTTCTATATGTTTCCCAAACCACCACAGTCCCTCTGCATAGAGCTATATTAAACTCATTAATTCTCCAGCCAGTACTTTAAAAACAAATCATTGCAAAAACACCCTACATGCCCTTGTGCATTATTCTTACCAATTTATACATTTAAATAACATCAGAAGTTGTCTTGCTAAAAACTTACCAAAATATTTTAAACACATAAAAGTGTAAAAAAACAAACAAACAGAAAAACAAACCAAAAACAAAAACCCAGCATAAACACTGCTTGTATAGGCATTGGTTAGAAGAGATTGCTGCACTAAGGAATATATTCAAAGAAGCTTTTCTTTCAGTTTCATTGAATTTAGTGTCATGGATTGAAAGGTTAAGGACAACGAAACTTTTTGTGACCCTGTCTTATATGATGTCATAGATGAGCAGGAAGTCTGAAATGCCACTAAAATAAAGCTTATTTTTGGTTATTGAAAGGTGACTGTATAAGCCTGTAACTAAAGGGCAACTAAGTATGTAGAGGGAACTTAAGAACCTGAAGAGTCTGTAATGAACTGGATATGAAGACAGATACTGACTGATGGCCCCACTGGCATTATGGAAAGCTGGCACTAACTGAAATTTTGAATATAGCCCTTAGTTGTATCATATTTATTTAAAATTTAAAAGCTGCCCAGCATGTCACGAATGAAGTTTATTTTGCAAGCTACCCACTGCCTAAGGGGGCAGTAATATTCAATATGAAACTGCTTAAACTCCGGCGTCTGACGGATTTCGTGGAGAAAAGAGATTTGAAGGTCTGACTCCAAGAGAACAAGGAGAAGAGGGAACACAAACAACAGCAGTCCAAGGCCTACAAGGAGCAGTCTGGAGAAACTCTTCACAAAGGCATTCACCTCTATGTTGCCCATGAGAAACTCATAGCTCCACCTAAGCGCCCTCCGAGCTTCTTTCAGTTCTTCCTCCTCTGCAATCAAAAATGCATTTTCATCTGCTTCCAGTTCCTCAAATGAATCTGTATCATCTTTCTCATTCTCTACTCTTGGACAGGTATCAAAGAGCATGTCAATCTCATCATCAACAGGGGTGGGCAGCAAGCTGGCACTAGGATTGTATACCAGTTCTGAGATAGTTAAAGGTTCCTCTTTCATCTTCTCTTCCTGTTCAATGACAAGATCAGCATTCTCCCCAGTGTTCTCAGCTGCGGAGCTTGAAGTCACAGGTACTGAAATCTCATCCTCCTTTGGCAGCTGGATACCTGAAAAAAGGAGATGAAAATAGTGATCCTAAATTTTTGCCTTCATGGTGGCATAACTCTGCTTTCCAATAGTGTCTAACAGAACTCGGAAAGAAGATTCTGCAATCATTTTGCATATTGAAACCAGACCATACATAATTAGCAGAAACTGGAAAAGCTTTCCGAAAAGCTCCAGAGGAGGGCAAGATCTTTTACAACACTGCAGTACACCAGATCTCCTTAACTTCGACTGATGCAGCTACCACTAATAACGGTGTAATGCAAAACAGAAAACAGAACTACCCATTTTCTACTGGCAATCAGACTGCTCATAGAAATGAATACCTAGTACATATATAAACTGGTGCTATTTGGTGTCTAATAATAATAACAACAACAACCACCACTTACCTTTATTTCTTTGAGAAGAATGGGGAGAAAGTGGTAAGATAATGGCTGAGGTTGGAAATTTTTAATAGAGCATGCCATTAAAAAGAAACACTAGATTATCATGATAAATTTACGCTAAGAGTAGAGAGGATAAAAGGAGAGGAAGCCTGACATATGCTATGAGGATCAGATATCATTGAAACGGAATGAGAATGCCTCACGTCTTTAAAAAGCTCCCCTCTTCTCACGTCTCATTTTTCTGCCAGTCATCTTTCTACTCTTCGTACTCACAGCCTCTTTTCCTCCTCTCCTTTAAATTTCTCTCTCCCCCTTACAGAGGAGTCTTTCTTAGCCTTACTGATATGCTTGTGTCTTATGACCCCACTCTCTGCTCAAGCTTTCTCTCCTCTCAAAATTTACTCTCCTCTTTCCAGTCTAACACTAACAGCAGTAAGTCTGCAAAAAGCTTGAGCTGTTTTGCAGCTACATCAACACTGCAGTGACTGCTGTTAGTTGTCAGCTGCAGAAGTGGAAGGGAGGAAAGTCAGGCACAGAGCTTGGGCAAAGTGATGTCCCACATCCAACACTCATTACCATCATCAGATGCCATCTATGTGCAAAAGGCATAGACCACACACAGTATCACGTGCAACAGTAATATATAACAACACTGTGTACTGCTCATTTTTTCATGTTAAGCATCTCTCCATTCTTTACTAATGACTAATCTAAAAGCAACATATAGCAACATAGCAGGAAAAACCAGTACAAGGTTACATGACTTTTCCAACAAGCAACTCAAGAAATTCGTATCAAAGTACTATATATGATTCAAATCAGCACAGTTCTTAGATTTCAGGGAAAGATCACTGTAAAACATAGAAAACTGACATAATCAAAGATTCAGTCCAGTTTTAGTGCAGTAAAGATTAAGGTTCAGAGACTTTAAAACAACGTGATACAGAAGAAAATGTATTATTACAGAAAAAAACAGTAATCAGAAAAGCAGTACATCTCCAGTGCTAATTACACTAGACATATAATGGTTTTCAGTGTGAAATAAAAGGGTCTCCGCAAGCTCAAAAGTTTTTTCTTAAAGGATGACAAACATATAAAAAATTAAACAAAATAAAAGGCTTGTTATGGTCATTTTGAGATGAGGGAAATAAAGCATGACATGAACCACACTATAAGAAAGAGATGTTCTGTAAATATATGATACAGAACAAAAACTGAAAATCAAAAGTTCCTATCATAACGACATCTAAAATATAGGAAGATACACAGCTTAGACACATTTTGGATCACAATTCTAAGCTGCAATGTTAAATAATAACTGAACTATAATTGACCAAAATTCTGCAAAGAATCTCACTATGAGATCAGAAGTCTTTTCACATTTTTTTCTTGAAAATGTCACTGTTTTTTTTTTTACATTATTAGTCCTAAGAACTGTAGATACCATTCACTGTACTGCAATTATTAACTTTGTTTCTGAAACCTACTTTCCATCTATTTGACTAGACAGCAAAAGAATATTCTTACACCATTGGCTACTGATCACTGAACTAGCAGTAAGCGTAACTACACTTCAGCCAAATTGGTAGTACTCCCGTTAACGTAAATTTTCTGTTACAAATTTTTGCATTTCTTGAATGACAAGGTCTTACAATCTCTGTTTTCATTTATTTTTTTTTTCCCTTTTATTTCTACCATGAGTACCAGGCTCAAGACAGGACACAACCACGAAAATCCCAGTTTCCTAACTGATGCCAGACTGTGCACTACCAGGTCACTCAGCAGTGGACATGCCCTGAGGCAGACACAGGCATGTGATCACATTTCTGCCAGAGCTTGAACTACTCAGTATTTGCAGACAAATCTGCCAACACAAAGCTGACACGTCAAAACTTTGTGAAGGAAATTAAACAAGCAGATTAATACTTTGTGAGACAGAGCTGCTGCACTAGGAATCCTACAGCTTGTTACAACACTTTGTCATGAAAAACAACCTTCCGTAGTACCCTACTCTATGCCAGAGTGCCTGACAGTTACCGCAAAATCCTCCATGCGCCCTCTGCAGCTCTGCTAGCATGTTCTCGAGACGATAGAAAGGGTAACTAAGATACTTGCCAAGTTACCCCAGTTTATAGATCTCCCAAGTGATGGCTTGCTAGTATCTGGGAACTTTAAAATTATACTGAACTTACTACCAGCTGGGGTGAAATGCCAATAAATGCAACATAAAATATACAACTTCTTACAAATATTTCTAAAAAATATAAGAAATGACAGAAAATCTGCATTTTAAACCTACTTAAATTAAACCACTCGTCGAACAAGCTAGCTTGCTCCTTATTCGAGAAGACAACTTTCTGGACCCCCTTCTTAGTGCATGCTTTTATGTCTCATGTTCTATTAATTACAGAAAACATTCATTACAGAACACCATCCTCAGGAAGCATCCTCCACTTCAGTAGAGCATGATAGCTATTAGAATTCATTTCCCTTTTTAAGTCTTCAAAGTGGCCCAGACAGATCTCTCCCCTTGTAATTTGTTATCTTTTCCTGCTCTCTAGGAGATACACTGGCCATGTCTCCAGGTGAAGTTTCACATTCTGACTGAATCAGCCCAAAAGACCATTTCTGCTTCCCTCATTTCACCTCTGAGCAAGCCAGCTTGTCAAGCTAACCCAGGAAAAAAAACTTTCTTCCTGGGTTAGTTCTCTGATGGTTTTTGCTCCTGAACTGGCTTGTCAGCTGTACTCATGAGCACAGCACATTACCAGGGATGGAGAGAGAGCAGGAGTGCTCCTGTCACCAGCACCTAGCCAGCAGATCTGTGTGGCTGAAATGAAACTTCGTCCTCGATTTAAAAAATGCAGATGTCTCCTCATTAGCTTAATTTGACTGCTTAGCTACTAATTCCTTGCCTCAATTACTCCGTCCTCTCCTATCATAGCCATTTTAGAAATTCATCCCATTTCAGCATTTCCGCATGTTTTGTGCTGGAACTTATTGTCTACACCAGTCTTTGCTTTAACAAATACACTTGCCACAGTCATCAAGCAGAGGATACAGAATCACAGAATACAAACTGACTGGAACTAGACACAGCAGTGTACGAACACTAAGAGGTCAGAACAGATTTGCGGGGATCTTTCTCTTAAGCACACTGTAACAGCAGGTAATTCTGGATCATCAGACACACTCTGAGTCATCTGAGTGAGACTGCACCCATAATATCTTAAAACATAAAAGCCAAAACTTTTAAAATCTGGAGCCCAGCATAAAGCATCTACTCATATCTTTAGATACACAAGTACCACAATTCGATTTTCAAACGTGCTTTTCACTCTCTTAATAGGAGTAAAAGGTAAGCTGAGTCACTTACTTAGGTACCTCCTTATGGATTAAAGAACCTAATTTTAACCTCCCAAATCTGAGAATCCTGGCCATAGGCCTCTCTATACCTGCTTAGATTCAAGGTCAGTAATACATCTTCATCATGTTTCTCATCACAGAGAGGACAGCTGCAGCTACTGCAAAGAAAGGTCACCCCAATACTCTCCTTCCCCAGAGTAAATTCCAGCATGCATAACATACATAGTGAACATACACCAGAAAGAGCATATTAACTTTCATTAAAACTGTATTTTACTCCAATAACTGGCAAACTTACGGCTTTGCGATTAACCTGTAGATAGAAGGCAGCGGAGGAACCTTTTCAGATCCATGTTTTCTGAAGGGCTTTTATTAAAATTGGAGTGCATTGCAGGTCCAAAGCTTACATCAACTTTACAGTCCACTGTTTAGTTTGAGCAAGTAACAAGAATTTTCAGCTGGTTTATGTCTCATTAAAACATATTAAATGAAAGTAACTGCATTTTACATCAGCCAAATACAAGCGTAAATAAATACTGTTTCAGTATAAAAATTGAAAATTTAGAATGGGCATTAACTACTGCTGTTGCAAGCTCATTTGGTATTTAAAAAATAAATATATAAAGCTGTTCTTTCCTTTTTTCATATTCCCTGTAACCCCACAACATTTCTCACAGCAAGGACCGAGGAAACAATTAGCTATTAACTATGGTCACTCTAAGCCCACAGCAAAGTTCCAGTCATTCTGCAATATACAGACAAGTATGCTGGGCCACTCAGATTTTGATAGTGTCAAAAGACACAAGTGTAATGTCATTATGGCATATATCATTTACAATGCTTATGCAGGCATAAGAATACCACATTTAAGCATCAAAATTCAAAATCATTCTACAGTAGAAAAAATATTGCCGTGGCACAAATTTAAGAAAGAAGCAAGTTTTTCAGATTATTTACTTTTTGGATAGCCTTCAACAGAGTCAGTTATCTGAAGTAATAAAACCCAGTTAAAAGAAAAAAAAATATCCTCAAAGTCTGCCAATGGAAAAAGAGAACATAAAAGCTAAAGCAAGTCTGAAGCCAATATCCCTTAATTACTCTATAACATTGCTGCAAATCCTTTGCTCCTATTCATACATAACAATTATTTTGCTGCTACCCTTGTAAGACTGTAATTTTGTATAAATTTTGGGGCTAGATTTTAGAAGTGTACTGTTTCTTTAGTAATAGTTAAAATAAATGTTGTGTTTAGAAGGACTATGACTTGCGTATTAAGTTACATCTGAGAAGAATTTCCTTCCATTCTTCATTTTATATTTTTACTGGCAATTTACATTCTGTAGATCAGAATCTTTTAATAGATATTCCTGGAATATCAAGTAAAGAAGCTCAAATTCATTTCTTGTATGATATAGCTATAGCAAAAATTTGCTACACTTTTCTGGAAACTGGGGAAATTTTACAGAGCTAGAGAGATCTCACTATACTAGTCAAAACTGAGTACTTCTCAGGAAGTACTTCTCAGGAAGGGAACTTCCACCACATACTGGGATTGCTCCAAACCTCTAACTTGCTACAGCAGATAGGAACATGAGCAGCTGAATAAAACACAAGTTTACAGTGGTCATCTGCTGCAAATATGAATGTGCAAGGGGTCTGACATAAGTGTCGTCAGCTGCTAGTGTTTCTAAAGGGGCCAAAACCAGCAGCTGAGGATTAGCAGGATGAAGGGCAGCTCCAGCTCCACCATTCTTAAGAAGCTGCAGTTGCTGGAAATGCAGCACCCCAGAAAAACGTATCTTCTGCTTATTAAAAAATTCAGTTCACGTGTTGTCTGGTGGCCAGATATACTGCATGCAGCTTTAATTAGCAGACATGCAAACATAATGAAACATCTTTAAAGGCTTTGTATAGTGGAGAAAGGAACAAATGTGAAGATTTGCTTCTTTGAAATAGCAAACTGAAAAATTAGATAGGGTTCAGAAAGAGCAGTGCTGGGCATACTTCATATAGACCCGCAAACAAGTAAAGCCAGCTAGGCTGCAATTAGGACAGTTCCTTCCTACCCCTTTTACTACTTCCTCTTGAAAGTAAGCACAGCAATACACAACATTTCTGTGTGGACAAAATTTGTTTTTACTATGAGTAGAATGACCTTTTAGAGGCAAGGAGAAGATGACTTTCTCACGTGAGCAAAGTGCATGGATGTCACTATAGGAAAGGGAAACAGAATCTAGAATTGCACTAAACTCAAATATTCCCCTACGCAGGATCTATATCAAAGCAGGATCTGCATCACAGCCAGACGTCCAACCCTCAGAAGTAGGAGGCCATAGATCCCTACCTTACTCACATCTCGTGCCCCCAGAGGACACCTGTTCGAGATTTGCAAGGAGAGTAAATCAATGACAATTTATAGTACCTCCTTTTTAGGCAGTGACCTGGCTTTCCTGCTGGTCGTTCCCATTTGTTTCAGTCTTACAGGCACTTCTAGAAGGCAGCAAAGCCCTGTCACTGTTGCCAGCTCACATCAGTTGCAAGCACTGTGCCTCTGCGACATTACAACTCACCTCCCAACTGCGTTGGGTGTCACGGGGTTCAACTAATGCCACAGCTACTGCAGCCACTGGAGACCGCCACCCTGCTTTTCACACCCCGCAACAGGCACCCAAAGCACAGAGACAGAGGCGAAACAGAGCACGCAGAGCAGCAGGCATTCTGGGGTGCCTGTCTCCAACCTCCCGCTGGCCTGGAAGGAGCCCACCCTAGCATTGCTGACCCCCTTCCAGAACCAGGATTAGGCAGTGAAAAGGCTGGGGGGAGTAGCAGGGAGAGAGAACTGTGTACTGCGGGAGCAGAAATGAGAAGGCAAGATACATCTGTCAGCAGTTCAGAGAAACAAGAGGAGCTGGTGAAGTGACTGCAGAGACTCAATGTCTAGCACCAGGCCAGCGACAGAAAAAGAGCTGGGCACCGATATGGAAGCTTAGCACCTGAGAAAAGGACAAGTGGGACATTTCAGCACCCCCGCTCACCTTGGGTGAGCCCTCCCGGCATGAGTCAGCATTGTTCTGATGCAGTCGCAATCGCAACAGAGTTCTCCTAGGGAGTTATGCCCCTGCCACGAGTTTTGCACAAGCTATATCCAGTCGTTCGGTTTCACAGGCTGATATACAGGTTTTATGCATGCATACACCAACAGGAATAACATCCTACAAACAGTACTGTAAAACCAAGGTTTTTAAGAATGAATGTAGCGCCACTGCACAAATCTGTCACTAGATTGGTGTCTTATTAAACCAGCAAGATGGCTTGTACCTATTTGGAGATAGCATTTAACCTCTGAGGTGTAAGAATAGAAAATAGATGCAAATACTGATGCTTTTTTAATTTTGCTACTAATTTTTGAATCAAGGCAGTTAGGTGCACTCTCACAGACACTACAGTTTCCCGTGAGTGGTGAATTCAGGAAGCGAAGGCAGCCAGGAGCTGTTGCTACTCAGAGGCAAATCACTGCAAGAAGCAGGTTCTCCCGTATCTGCTGTGCTTACTGCCTTCTCATTTTCAGATGCCAAATGTGTGACAATACTCTGGTCCTTGCCACAACACTCTCAGTTAATTCTTCTGTAAATACCCATTTCTGAAATGAAGATTCAATACTAAGGCATAGTCTTACATTGGCATATGGACACTGAAATCTGTCAATCTATACATGCAAAAAAATACCAAAAGTAAACAGTACCAGAGAAAGCATGGAGAAACAAATTTTGAAATGTCCTACTTCATTAAGGAAACAGAGACATACAGATTAATATAGGGGCCAATCTACCTTTGGCAAAGGGATTTGGTATAAAAAGAAGAAAAAGAACTAACTTCATTTTGATTGCTATCCAAAGCAATATTGAATACTTTTTGTTCCTGGGGTTGCACTCCTGTTATGTGTAGTGAAAAAGAGATCCGAGTAAGATTCCTTTCCCCATCCCCACCCACCCCCACCATTCCATATATTAAATAATTCAGTATCTAGAAAAAAAATCAACAAAGTTATGACCTATCAACCCAACTCACTCAGTTGCAGTAAAATGCTAAACTGCATCCACTACTGTATCCAGCCAACATTGGAAATCTGCTACCAGCTTATCTGCTAATTTAAGCACTATTTAATTTTGTCACAAATTATCCCAGTTTCAAAGAATTTCTCCCCCTCAGCCCAAGAAAACTACAAGGGTAAAACTCCGGTCACTCATTTGTTAGCAATTAACAAATAAATCCAAAATTTACCGAAGATACTACAACAAATGTCATTCAAGTTTCATCTCATTCATTCCTATTTGCAACTTTACTCCTGTCAGTAATTTGTCCTTTTTCTCTGCTGTACTCGATGGAACATTGTTATTCACAGTACAGTTCTTTTCCAAGAGACCACTATTAGCATAACAAACAGAGGAGTGGGTAGAGTGTATGGGTAGGAAAAAAGGTTTGAGTAAAATAAATGTAAATTTACCAGCCCTTCTGGCGGTGATCTTGGAGCCGTGCCGCAGTAATCGAACGCACACTTCCTTGTTGCAGTGGTTAACCATCCGCAAATGAATGCTTCTCTTGGTTTGGATTTTTACAAGACACTTCACCATTTTGACTATTAATTCCTCTCCTCAAAGTCTTGTAAAGGCTCTGCCCATACCAGCTATGACCTTTTATTGAGTTCCCACTGAGTTTTAAGAGACTAACACAAGTCATTCTCAATGAATCAAATGACAAGCTTCTAACATGGCCAACAAAAATATCCCAGTAGGGAACAGAACGAGAGACTATTTTTAAACTTTTCCAAATGCCTCATAACGTACAATACAAACTTCCACAGCATCCATCTCAGTTAGCAGTTGCTATCGTAACAGCTGAACCACACATACAAGCATAAAAATATCCAAGGCATCAAAACAGGCAGTGAAGACAGTGGAACAAAAGGCCAGCATTTAGGGTCTGATTTTTACAGAACAAAATGACACCATGGCCATTATTTTTCTAAAGAACTTCAATTTTGCCACTGATGTCAGCTCCCCACCACTGCCTGGAGAGTATTTGCACAAAATGTATACATACAAATACATACAAATATATACAATGTATACATACATATATAAACAAAAATCCTATGCTGTGCTTACAAGCCTTAGTCACAAGGCAAACCAATGAGATGAAAATGCTTTTATTTCAAGCTTAGAATCAAAGCTGACCTTCTGATGCATAAACAAGAAGAGAAAATTCCTAAGCTTGGGAAAAATGTCCCTTTTTATGTATGTGCTCCAGTTCCCACTTGTGGACAACTACTGGACACATTTGTATGCACTCAAAAGAAATGCTGCTTCAGAAGGCTGGGCACTTCTGTCCCCATCCAGCAGAAATATGCAAGCTCCTAAAAAAGGCATGACGCGCATATGCTGGCTGCTGCTAACTTGCCCCAGCTGGAAGCTGGAATGCAACCGCATGCACAGCATCACACTGTCCTAGTGGGAAAGGAGCTCTTGCTGGGTCCACTGAACCACCGGGAGGAGATAAACTGGAAGGTGTGTACTGGGGGTGAGATAGTCTCTCACTTCCCAGAATACCTACCTTTAATGTTTATAACATGTTGTGCCATCTAAGTGTTTGTTATCTGATGTTCTTGCTCCCTCTGCACCATAAAATCAAGGACGTGCATGCAAATGTATGGGAAAGAAGGGCAGAAAGTCCTGCAAATGTGTATTTTACGCCAAGTGATTTCCCTCATGAAAGACATCTGCTTCAATGGAGCTTTTGGAAAGCATCTTTACAGTGGCTCCTTTCCCCTGCCCAGCCCATATAGTATGAATATCCAGCAGTGCCCCTTTTTATTCCTTCCTCCTGCAGGGAAAACACTCCTCTCTTGCTTTCTTTCTCTGCAAGCACTTCCTTGTCAGTCTGGAGAAAAACTAAGCGCCCCTTTGCTTTCTATCTCCATTTTGTCACCACTTCAAAAGTCAGATTCTATGTGCTTTTCTCATCTTTATTCTCAAAACTGTTGTAGCAACCAGAAGAGGATCATTAAAACCTCACTAAAAAGGGCTGAATCTTTACTGTATGCACAGCTACAAAAACGGCAAAGCACCAATTCTTATGAAAGTCTAACCACCAACACATTTAACATGCAAAGGAAAGCCTAATAGAGGACACAGGTGTCACCTGGACAAGGCTGTGAAGGGTTTCCATCAGGAGGACATGCATGTCGATGAATAAACCTCTATCATTTATGTTTCACATGACCATGCTCACACAATAGAGAAACAACTGTAAGGTTTCAACTCACTGCCCACAAACTATGTATACAAAACTAACGGAGATTTCTGTCGAAATCTTGCAGTTGATTCAGCAGCTCTCTGTGTCTACTACTAGCCCTCAGCAAGTAAGAAACAGGCTCCGTTTTCTGAGAGAAAGCAGACTTTGGATGGCCTGACATTGGCAGCACATCCTGAGTAATGGTTGGAAGATGTATTTCAGCAAAGATTTTCCAGACAAGAAGCCTGCTTCTCTCCTGCAGAGCTCCACAGGACTCTCTGCGTGCAGAAGAGGGTCCACTCTCAGTAACTAATTGGTTTTGCAGGTCTTGTCACTCTCCTCCTTCCTAAACGGCTACTCTAGATATTACACAGCTGAAAGGCTAATGGTGGGTGGAAGCTGTGGCAGAGAGACCCTTAGCATTCATGCGCGGTTACAGAAGAGGCAGAGAACAGCAGATGGTTATGTAACTTCTCTTAAAATCAGGAAGTATGGTTTACAAAAGCAAAAATAATCCCCTCCCAAAACCAGAAAACTAAAACTAATAAAACACTCTTCAAAACTAGTATCCTTCCCCAGCCACTGAAATACTGAACAGGAAACCTCTATTCAAGCATAACAATTTTAATCTACCTGTGAAAAGGAACTATATCATCTGTGCTCAGATTTTAAAGGTACCTTATTATGGGGATGGGGGCAATGCTCGTTTGTTTGTAAGAAAAGTAGTGATCTTATTTTGTAGACACATCACATGGTAAAAACCTGGAAATCTGAGAATTTGTAAATAAGTTATGAAGAAAAGCTGACAGAGCTAATTGTTGGTAGCATTAGTTATCTTGAAGTGAAAGGTTTGCAAGAAGGCTTCACCAAGGGCAAATCATGCCTGACCAACTTGGTGGCCTTCTATGACGGGGTTACAGTGTTGAGGTACACAGGGTGAGCAACTCACATCATCTACCTGGACCTGTGCAAGGCATTCGACACTGTCCCGCATGATGTCCTTGTCTCCAAATTGGAAGGATGTGGATTTGACAGATGGACCACTCGTTGGATAAGGAGCTGGCTCGATGGAGGCACTCAAAGAATTGCAGTCAATGGCTTGATGTCCAGGTGGACACCAGTGACAAGTGGTGTGCCTCAGGGGTCGGTACTGCGGTCGGTGCTGTTTAATATCTGTCGGCGACATGGACAGAGGGACTGAGTGCACCCTCAGCAAGTTTGCCGACGACACCAAGCTGTGTGGTGTGGTTGACATGACGAAGGGAAGGGATGTCATTCAGAGGGACCTTGACAGGCTGGAGAGGTGGGCCTCTGTGAACTTCATGAAGTTCACCAAGGCCAAGTGCAAGGTCACAGAATCACAGAATAGTAGGGGTTGGAAGGGACCTCTGTGGGTCATCTAGTCCAACCCTCCTGCCGCAGCAGGTCCTGCACATGGGTCGGGGCAATCACAAACACAAGTACAGGCTGGGTGGAGAGTGGCTCGAAAGCAGCACTGAGGAGAAGGGCTTGGGGGTACTGGTGGATGAGAAGCTCAGCATGAGCCAGCAATGTGCACTTGCAGCCCAGAAAGCCAACCATATCCTGGGCTGCATCAAGAGAAGTGTGGCCAGCAGGTCGAGGGAGGTGATTCTGCCCCTTTACCCCGCTCTCGTGAGACCCCACCTGGAGTACTGCGTCCAGCTCTGGAGCCCCCAACAAAAGAAGCACATGGATGTGTTGGAGCAGGTCCAGAGGAGGGCCATGAAGATGATCAGAGGACTGGAGTACCTCTCCTATGAGGACAGGCTGAGGGATTTGGGGCTGTTCAGCCTGGAGAAGAGAAGACTCCGGGGTGACCTTATCGCAGCCTTCCAGTACCTGAAGGGGCCTACAGGAAGGATGGAGAGGGACTTTTCACAACGGTGTGTAGTGATAAGGCAAGGGGGAATGGCTGTAAACTAAAAGAGGGCAGATTTAGATTAGATATTAGGAAGAAATTCTTCACCATGAGGGTGGTGAAACACTGAAACAGGTTGCCCAGAGAAGCTGTGGCTACCCCCTCCCTGGAAGTGTTCAAGGCCAGGTTGGATGGAGCTCTGAGCAGCCTGGTCTAGTGGAAGGTGTCCCTGCTCATGGCAGGGGGGTTGGAATTAGATGATCTTTAAGGTCCCTTCCACAGAATCACAGAATAGTAGGGGTTGGAAGGGACCTCTGTGGGTCATCTAGTCCAACCCACCCGCCGAAGCAGGGTCACCTACAGCAGGCTGCACAGGACCTTGTCCAGGCGGGTCTTGAATATCTCCAGAGAAGGAGACTCCACAACCT
>Ga0065711_1044778_pt1 | contig 13882 bp, 7 predicted proteins | sample Hoacrofraction12_FD_59098 | JGI IMG/M metagenome (GOLD analysis project Ga0065711, IMG submission 59098) | Hoatzin crop microbial communities from Cojedes, Venezuela - Epithelial fraction 12 v2 (version 2) | ecosystem: Host-associated > Birds > Digestive system > Esophagus > Crop | place... | reverse complement strand
TCTTTTCTTTTCTTTTCTTTTCTTTTCTTTTCTTTTCTTTTCTTTTCTTTTCTTTTCTTTTCTTTTCTTTTCTTTTCTTTTCTTTTCTTTTTCTTTTTCTTTTTCTTTTTTTTTTTTAAATCACCATTTGTTATTAGAACACAGGCTTCCAAATGACAAAGGAGAGAAAGGGTTGAGGGAAAGATATTTCTTCCCTCTCCCTTGTGTGGTCTAGTGTATTCAAAGCAGGGGCCTGTCTAGTTTTACTGAGAAGGAGGAATGAGCTGATTTAACATGGATTGCAGCGTGGCTGAGAGAGGGGGAGAGCAACTTCCAATGAAAGTGTGAGCTGTTTTGGTGTCCATGTGTATGGACGTACAAGCAAGAGAAGTGGCCGGTCTCTAGGCACCTTCTTTCTAAGAGCCCAAGGGCAGATAATTGATGTGACAGACAATTCTCCTTAACCCCCTGCCAACAAAACAGCTCTTGGGCAGCTCACAGCTCTCCTCACTCAATAAAGGCCTAAACCTATCACAAAAAAACATGGGAAAGGTTTACTTGTTGTGAATAGCAACAACGTAAACAGGAATAGCAACAAGCTCTCCCCCCACACTGAAGTGTATTAAGAAACTGAGGTATGCAAGAAAGCAAATGCAATGCTAAAACTATGGGATGAGTTGGTCCCAAATGTCATTGTCTCTGCTACTACCCAGGAAGAATTATTGTAGTGCTGTAAAAGTTGGTCTTATTTAATGCCCATATATCACCTATGTAGGAGATAAATTGCAAAACCCGTATTCTGCCCTTATCCCCATCTAATGGTATCATACAGATTGAGTTCTCAAACCATTTTTGCCAGCTACAAATGGAAAGTACATAAAGAGGCACATTGTTGCTAAAACTGCTCAGTCAATGTTTCCTGATCCAGAGTCCTTTGGCTGAAAGTCCCCTTTTCTCATGAACTCACGTCACACCTGTGAAAAGCATTGCAAGCCACCACTGAAGAATAATTGTGAAAATTTCATTTTGTCGCAGGTCTGGATGCTTTCTGGTGGACTGGTGAAGTTGGGCTTATACTATGTTGGCAAACGTCCTTAACATTTTGTGCGCTGGAGTTACATGCCCATGGTTTTGAGAATACAAGGCAATACACAGATTATTTCATCCTGAAGTGTTTGTACTATTATTACAATCATTTTAAAAAATCTTGCTTCTAGCATATTGAGTGATACACTAGCCGTGAACAGCAGGTCGTACCTAGGAACAACTGAGAAAGGCAAGGAAAAATTGCCAAGTCCTATTAGCAAATAATTTTCATGTAGAATATTTTAATACCTAACCAAGCATTCATAATTCAGAAGCTGAGTATGCAGGTAGTTAGACTTCATCCTCTACTATTAATACACACAGAAACAATGGAACAAATAGAGAGCTTAATCAAAGTATCCCTGCATTAGTGAGCCCTGGCACAAATAATCCCATTGAAATCATTGTCCCTGATTAGAATAGAAGGCTAACTGCAAAGTGTGCAAGTCTAAAGCTAGAAACTTTTGGCTAAATTATTACATATGGTGTAATGCAAGCACTTTGGGTAGACAAAGCTGCTTATGTGCAAAGTATATCTATGTATCTATCAAAGACAGGCTCAGACTGGAAGATATAATCTAGCGAACATACTGACTTCATATGAGAATTGGTATTTCTACTCGAAGTCTTAATTAACTTCCTCATTTTCCAAAACAAAGATTTGCCAAACAGCTCTGAATGGACTGAAGAGGCATAGGGGTTATCTCCTGTCATAACTCGATCTCCTGTCATAACTCGGTATCCTGTCACAACTCGGTATCCTGAGGTCTTAAAAGTATTCTATAGAACAGTAATTTTTAACTGGTAGCCCTCTGCAGTCAGTGGCTGTGGGCATCTCTCAGGAGGTGTCTTAAAGAAATCAGACCATCAAGCCCCAGATCAATATATTTAAATTAATATTCAGAGATCAAAGGTTTAGAGGTCATAAAAATGAACAGCAGGTTGGGAATGATTGACCCAGAGTACATGTAGATAGGTTTGGAAATTAATCATCCCTTTTTGCTTCATCATCTCTTTCGCCCACTCACAAATCCTCACTCTGCCAGACTAGATACTAACGTGATTAATTTCTCGCGCGGCAGTAAGTTCTTTGCGCTCTCCCGCTTTGTGGAGTGGGGATAGGGAGCTAGAAGAATAGCAGGGCCGGGGGTTGCCAGCTTGCACTGCTATTGCTTTTAACGCAAGAAGCTGCCTTGCAGAGTGAGTGTGCTTGCGCGTGCACGCCAACGCGCGAGGCCCTGACCTGTGGGAAAAAGGCACCAACAGCAAAGAGAGCTTCAGCAGCCTCCCGCAACAGTGCTTGGTGTCCTGAGGGGGCTGGCTGGTGCCGGAGGCAAGGGGTGGGCAGCACGGACCCCCGGGGGTGCAGGGGAGAGGGGTGCAGCATGGCCGGCGTCTGGCGGCACGGGGAAGGCAGAATAGGTGCTTGCATGGAAGCGAGCAGGGAGGGCTGCCTCTGCCACCGGGCCCTGGGGAGAGGAGGAGGAACAAAAGCCTCCATTTTGACGGCTCTTCTTCACCCATCAGCTCCATTTACTCAGTCTCAATAGCCGGCGCTCAACAGCAGCCGTGGCAGCAGCTCCCGCCGGGCTCCCACCTCCTCCTCGGATGCGCACTTCCCAGCAGAAAGGAGAATGAAGAAGGGGACAGGGAGAGAGAAAGAAAGAGAGAGAGTGAAGGGGGGAGGGTAGGGAAAGAAAAGGGAAAAAAACCTTGCTGACACGGGGCATAACTTAATTTTCACGGTGCCGGGACAGCTGTATCGTGTAATCTGCCATGGCATGCCATTAAAACTTCAATGCCTTTACTGACCCAGAAGGGAAACTCAGACCGTGGAGAGCCTTTTGAAAAGAAGTGGTGATCTTTCACGATTTATGAGCTTGTCTTAAAGAAACAGACTCCACTCACTTTAAATTAATCACCCTTTTCAGGGTACATTGAAATCTGGGGTCTCTCAGCTGAAGACTGTGGAGACCTGGTACCTTATGAATGCCTGCCCTGTCTTTATTATTATTTTTATTTCATTTTATTTTTATGCCCACCAAAATGGGTTGGTTTTCAGCGGAACTGTATCTTGCAAATTGAGGTGCAAAATCCAATTACACCAATTCAGTGAAAGTCTGAATGGGGTGGCTGTAGCACTTACACATTCTTCTCCCTGCATACATTGTGCAGAGGGGAAAAGAACCTGAGAAATATGAGGAGTTAAGGACTCAAACACTAATGAAATGTGAGACATCCTCTATGATTCACCAGCTAAAAGTAAAATAGCAGCGAGTCCCCCTGCTCCATTCTTCACATGGTCCAGGGAACAAAGAGCTGTAAACTCATACTAATAAAACCTAAACAATTTTGAAATCATAAAAAAGCCCTGTGTGTTACAAGAAAGTGTAGATAAAACACTTCCTTACTATGTTCCCAGAAAAACTGGTGTGATTTACAAGAAGAATGCCTGGGTTTTGGATTTACAGAGGATGTAAATCAGCATCCTTCCATTGTCTGCCATTAATATAATACTTGATTTACTCCAGCTGTTTGTCTGGACTCCCCTCTCAAGCACTTGCTTTCCTTGGCCAGCAGCATTTAATTGGCATGTTTTTAATGCAAAGATAATAAGTGACTGAGCAATATGAAGATTCAAAGCAATGTAGTAGTGATTTTCACATCCTTAAAACTTTCCACATCTAGCAGCAGCAACACGCTTTTTGTTCCTTTCGTGAACTAATTATGGAGTAACTTAAACCAAAGCAAAAACTTCATGAACTCACAGGCAGTGATGGAAATAAAGTAATAGATGGAAATAAGATCTGAGATCAGAGTGAATCTTGTATATGGAACCTGAACATCTGAATTAATTAAGCGACTGCCTGCCTTAGAAGACTGGACCCATGAATCCCCTAATGCACTTAAGTGCCATTCACTCCACTTTTGTTAGAAGTTCAGCTTCTGACAGTCTTTTGAATTGTTACTTATGATAAATACCAGAAGTGACTACTCAAAGCAAAAACTGCTCCTTTGATCCATACTTTTTAGGGTTCTGAAGTTTTGCCTGTTTCTCTGGAGTCTATATCAGCCAGGGGTAGAGTGTCCAATCTCCTTTATGTATCCAACTGTTCTTTAGACACAGCTCTAAAAAACAGTACATGGGTGTGCATATCACCTATCCATACCCAGATGTGCATGCCCAAATTTTTCTGAGATGGAGTAACCTCTAGAATTCTAGTTTATATGAGGTAGGCTGGTTTGTTTGCCTTATCCATCTCCTCATGTATACCTTGGCATGCTCCCCAGTGGCTCTGATATGCATTTCCACTACTTCAGGTGTTCTGTCTTTAAGTTTTCAAAATGTCAGCTGCTGCTGGTGCAGTTTCTGTGAGACAGCTGTGCTACGTATGGAATAGAATCTGGTGCAACATCTCCATTTTGTAGATGGTCTATTATTTTGGAACTATTTTCCATCAGCTAGTTAGACTCAGAATAATGGCACTTGACAGTCATATTTCTAAACTTAGTGGCCCACTGTGAGACATTATAATGGCAGATGCATCAGTTTAGGAAAAAAATGGTATGTGGGTTTACTGACTGCAAAGTATTTTGGTAAGTCTATCTCAGAGAAGTAAGCTTAATGGTGCTGAGAAAAATTTATTTTCCCATCAGTAGAAAAAAAGTACCTATTTTCTGCAGAATGTTCAAATTTTTATGTCCCTGCAGAACTTTTTGTCTGATGACATGTACTTCTGATGCACATAGAGCTTAATAACATCACAATGTTCTTCATTTGAAGCCTGTAGAAAACAAGTTGAATTATTGGATTTTTTGATCCCTATATTGTTGTTGGTATTTGTACTTTTTAAAAAACCTCAGGCGCCTTCAGGCCCACTGTGGGGATGAATTTAAATAAAACAACACTTACTAGTGGCCTCCCAAACTCTGATAACTAGATGAGAGAATTTGCTCTCTGGCTATCCCTTGTTGATCTCTTCAACAAGGTCTAGTCCTGCCGTCAGTCCAGTAGTGACATTATGCTTTTCACCTGAGTGTGGACATACACATAATGTAGTTCTGGACTGTTACTTAACTTGACCCTGTATTTCTAAAAGATAGGCATCTTTTCCCATTCACAGCAACAAAAGTGAAGATCTGGCCAGTAAGTGCAGATAACCATCCATTGACAGCCATTAAATCCAGCTAAGGCCCTGTTGTTTTCCTGCCACCAAAGCTGGGAGAACTTCCACATCTGCAGGCAGTACTGTACTTATTCATACCTAATCACTTGTGAGGAAAGTTTTCAGCATTTTTCAGTATTTTGGAGACCTAAACTCTATTAGATGGAAAGTGAATGAGTTTATGCAGTTAATTACAGCTGTGTTTTTGGAACATGACATCACAGTCTATGCTGTGTCTTCCAATGCCTGCCTCTTTTTGTCCACCCTGACCTGAGCTGTCGATGCGCGGTGGTGCTGCACTGCTGGCAACCAGGCACTGAGGTGGGAAAGGGACAACTTCGCTGGCTCTTCCAAGTGGCAGGATTATCCAATGCTATGGTGGGCCCTGTTGCAGATTGCGGGAGGACACTGCACTCATCATTTTGCTTTATGGCATTCCGTTTTATTTTCAGGAGGACTACGCAGCTACAAAACCTGTGTTCTTTTAAAGTTGTAACTAGCATACATTGGCCTGATAGTACTTTAGAAAGTGCATGAAGCAGAGTTCTCCTTGGGTTGCGCGTGATAAACATACGCAGGAAATGAAAGTTTTGGTTCGTTGGTCGTCTTGATGAATAGGCAAAGAGCAGCTTATCTTTATGGAAATAATGCCCCAGTGCTACATCCAACAGGATTTCTGCAGTTTTCTCTCTAGCAGTATCTGCAAGATGTGTGACGTACAGTGTCACAAGAAAAGGTGTGGAATAAGAAGGGGAGAGGTTGAAAGATGCTTTTCACAATCTGGCAAAGTCATACAACTTGCTTATCTTGGTGAGGTGTTGTTCCGCTTTTTGGGCATCTAAAGAAGCAACCAAACACAGTGCAGAGGGGAGGATGGAGGGTACCAGCAGCTTGGATCCTAAGTCAAGTGGGAAGTTCAAGTAGCAGAACACTTGTTTCATTTTGTTTTTGTTGGACAGTTATATGCAGTTATTTTTCCATTTTGATACTTTAAAAATAGAATACATGTAGGGTAAGGCTCTAGGTAAAATTAAGGCCTAATGCTTAAATTAATTCTTCCTTGGTACAATTGCAGTAAAACCAGCTGGATTCTTTGATTTTGGGGTAGCTTTTTTCCTCTGAAGATGCAGGAAATGAAAGCTATTACATTAGGAATATGTGTGGACTGCCTGATTCTTTACAGGATTGAAAACTGATATAAATCTTGGAAAGACAAGTAAAGTACTCAGAGTTAGTATCACCTGGGTACAGAAATCCATTCTGATGCTTTAGTTGAAGTCAAAGGCCATACACTGCTGGCACTGTCAATGCAGGGCATAGGCTCTGATGAAACAGCCTAGTGAAGAAATTTTTATGCAGGCAAGAGGTCCAATACGATCCTAACTTTAAAGTGCTAAGAAATTTCCAAAATTACTCTCACACCACAGCTAATAAATTCTGCTACAAAAGAATGGTCATACTTAAAAAGTTTGCAAGGATTATGGAGACACATGTCAAGGAAGCACTCTGACCATGGAGCAGCCATTTGGTGTATGATCGTGTTCAAACCCTTTTTTATCCCATTGAACAAAGACTAATTTATGTCACAGAGGAATAGGTATTTGGAAATCTGAGTTAGGCTGTGGGGTGATAACTTTAGCAATGTATTGCTAAATAATTTGAAAATGAAATAGGAACACTCTCGTACAAGTTTTGAATAGTTAAGAGGTGTTCCTACTCCCCTGAAAATTCTCTGCATTTAAGGCACAATATATATTTAAAGCATTACACTAGATATTTTTGAAAATTATAATTTAACTAGTCAAGATTTGTTAATGGCATATTTTCTACAAATAGAGACTAACTGAAGATTCTCTAGGCTGTTTGAAAACAGACATGCTAAATGTTAAAAAAAAAGCAAGACATTTGGCATTAATAAGCTTCAGTCAGACACAGCGTGCAACAATATTGAAAATAGGTGCAGCAGCCTAGGTTTTCTCTTGGATCGCAGAAAGAAACTGTGGAGGCTGGCTGAAAATGTATCCTGGTGTTTAATGGTAAAGGCACCATCCTTCCCAGTAGGTTTCTGACATATAGGAGCACATGGGTATTTAAGAGGCCTCTTGATTGAGCTGGAGCAAGATCTGAGATTACAATGATGGGGGAGAGAAGATTGCAAGTATAGGGGAGATTTTTAAGAGATTAAGCACCCTTCTGCAACTCAGATTATCCAAAGAAGCCTTCCAAACTCCTTGGTATTCTTCCAGTGCTAATCAGAAGTGGCTCTTTGGAAGTATTTTTGAGCCAATAAGGCGCCTAGTGAATTCTGGTTCTTCAGTCAGGCTGCAAGTTTAGTGAAGGCTCATGAGTCTTCTTTAAGAAGACTCTCAAAGGAGACAAAATCAGTTTTTGTGATTACATGTTGATTTTCCTGTCTGTGAACCTTTCACCTTTCACTTCTGGATGGAAATTCTGCTCTAAGTTCTAGCTGGTATGTTAAGCCTGAGGAAACTAAATTTCCTGCGAAGTATTTTACTCCGCTGGACCCTCTCATTTTCTGGGCCCAGACTTCTTTGGAGGGTTAGTGAAGCCAGACTACATCTCTAAGACGAAAAATATTCACATACTTGGAAATAAAACTGCTTTAGGTCCAAGCCTTCAGGTTGTTTAGACCTGTGCTGGTTAAATATCCATTCATTATAATTAAGACTTCCTCCTTCTGTGTGAAATTTCATTTTCTCACTGGTTTGCCTTGTCTTACTGCAGTTCTCTGCCCTGCAGCGATTGTCCCACCTTATGATAAAAACTAGTTAAATGATGCCAGGGCATTATTTCACAAGAAGTCTATGTATTTTGGAGCATGGAACTGTGTGGTATATAGGTTTGTGTGCAGAGAATAAGCCGGTTGTGCAGAGTATGCTGCTGCATTCACAGGAGAATCTGCAAAAAGTCAGAAGGGGCCTGTGGGAGGAGGAAGAACTGCCCACAAGCCAGCTGACAGGAAGGCAGGAGAACCTTGCTCCGTCTTGGGCCATCTTAGACTGTGAGGCTGGATGGCTGTAGGACAGGCGTTGGTAACTGAATGTTTCTTGTGTTCTGTGTATATGTCTTCAGACACCTGAGGTGAACAGACTTAAATGTCTCAGGGACATTTAGTCTAAGTGATACATGAGCCCTTCTAGTCAACAGAAAGGTACAGCCGTATCTGGAAGATGGCTCATTCCACTGGCAAGAACATACCTAAGATAAGGGATCCAAAGTGATCTTGGGAAATGTCAGAGTTTCTCTGTTTCGCCTGGACAAGGTCCTGTGCAGCCTGCTCTGGGTGACGCTGCTTCGGCAGGGGGGTTGGACTAGATGACCCACAGAGGTCCCTTCCAACCCCGAACATTCTGTGATTCTGTGACTAGGTGAAATCAGGTGAGATGAATCTCATGCCAAGAATCAGAGTGCCAACAAGAGTCAGTACAAGTAAGGAACATTTAAGACCGCTGGAAGGTCAGATTGGGTCAACAACTTCAGAATAACAGAAAAAAAAATGGACACCACCATGTTTTAGCTCTTATTTGTCAGAGCATAAATTCCCAAGGGCTAAAATTGGAGTATTGATAATTTGCAGTATCAGGAGGAAGTTTGAAAAATAACTCCTTTGGTGTTCGAATTTAATTCAAGGTACAAAGCAGTTTTAACTACTATGCTTTGGTCACTGGAGATGTAAGAAAGTAGACTTAGGATGACATAGCCAGCAATCCTGCAAGCAAATCTTTTGTATTTAATCATGTACTACTCGTTACTTGTCCATTGAGATCAAGAAGAAATGAGCATGTTGAAAACCATGAAATGAATACAAATCATACTTTTCTAAACTTGTAGAATCCAAAGGACCAAAAAGAATTAGTATATGTAATTTGTTTAGACTTTCTGCAGGTAACTGATATCTAAACTATATGTTAAAACAATCAGAAATGCTGGTTTATAATAAGGATGGAAAAGGGTATGATATAAATATTTTAATGAGATTATGTGCATCAATCACATAATCTGAAAATCTGTGCTGTATTCAGATTTGATAATACCATTTCAAAAAAATATAAAAACTGACATAGAATAGTTCTTTATTGAAGGACATGGCAGCACATCAAGCAACAAGATGTTAAAATAGGAGATCTCCTTGGTTCTGCAGTTCTTGGTGTTTCTAGTGAACACCTTTTGGTGTGCTATTAGAAACAACTGAGAACAGATACAAGCCTTATAGCAATACTAAAGCTGACATTTATTCTTTCTGTTTTTAAACCTGCTTTTAAACCTTCTTTACAGAGCAGTATTATTTTCCACTTACTTTTCAGAGCATTTCATTTTGCCTCCATTTTTATGATGCCTTCAATCCTCCTTCCCTTCCTTCAACCCCTGAGCCCCCTGAAATGTGCTATTTGATTTGGAAGTTGTGCTAATGACTTTAAGGATTAGAAAAGCAAAAGGGAAAGTGAGTGATTTAAAGAAGTGTACCAATACAACCTTTCAGAGGGGAGAGCAGTGCATAGGCAAGGGTGGAGAAAAAACTGTGACTGTACAAACATACCCTGAAGACTAGCCCACTTAGCAGAACTGATGTGGAGGTTTGTCATTGTTTCTTGCAGATACCCTACAGTGGTTTGAAAAAACGTTCATGCCAAACAGGTGTGCACCAGTCTAGATCCCTGAATACAAGGTATTCCCAGGCTGAAAGGAAAGATTTATTTTGTTAATATTGTATCTAACAGCCTTTTGAAAACATCAGGTGTTACTTAAGTACTATTACGTTCAAATAATAAAATAAATACTTGAAGCACCGAATATTTAACCCGCTCTTTCCCTGAGAAACACACAAATGCAGTACTGTTCTAATAAATCCTTAATTTTACAGATTTCCTGCTGAATTTTCTGACCCACGGTAAGTTATTTGTTCAGAAAGATTTTATGGTGCTCATAAAAACTCAATTACACTTTTAAAATAACTTGTAGTTTTTCTGTAACATGATGCTGCCATCTCAGTTCCCAGAGGGTATATTAAATTCAAGTAGCAATAACAAATCATTTAAGCAATAAATAAATAACCTGAGACTGAGTTGTTAAGAGTTAATAGTCTCCCATACACTCAATAGAGACTGAGGCTCCACTCTATTAAAGTGACCCCCGGGGCCATGGGCCAAATTGCACCCAGTTGTTTTGTGGAAGGTATTCATCCCTCACACATTCATTTCCTTCTTTATGTTGTCTCTTTTCATCAGTGAAGGCACTCTGCAGTCCCTGAGTCCAGAGAACAATTACGGTACAGTCTCAGAGAAAAGAAAGAAAACTGGGGTCATAAATATGTTAAATGGGTACGTGGGTTTAAGTGGCTTTGTAAACTAAACAGGAGGGAAACCTCAGACTAATTAATGAATATGAAGCAGCATGATAGGAATGTTTTAAGGGGAAATTCACATTACCCCCCCACCCTGAGTTAAAAAAAAAATTTTTTCTCGTCCCTTTTAAAAATTTGTTCTAGCAGGACAGTCATGACACAACACATCCTTACGTTTTACTGAAATGCTATTCAAGTAGGAACTGGTTGCAGAAATAACCTAACTGATAATTCACTCTCAACATCTTATTCGAAATTGAATTCTTTCCTCCACAAAGATCAGCCATTTATCATGATAGCGAAGCTATGCAAAATTTCAGGAAGATTTAGGACTCAAGCCAAGATCACTGTTTAGCTTTACATTGTGTGTCAATTCCTGACCTGACTTATACTCACCACTAAAATAAACATGGATTCATTGAGTGTCAGTGGTGTCAGGATTTGGCCCTATAATAATAAGATTATGGGCCCAGAACAGTAGTCTTCATTCAGTCCTAGCAGTGGGACAAATTGTGCTCTCAGAGTCTTCTCCTGTCCTCCTGTGGGAAAATCGGCAGGAGGGAGAAGGGGGAAAAAGAATCAGTGGATTTTCGCTTACTTATAAAGCTTTTCCCTATATCTGTATTAGTCCAAATTGTGGAGAATTTTTTTCCCAAGTTCTATTACAGAGTTCTGCTGCCAGCCTCCAGTGCTACCTGCAGATCCCTAGTTTGCTTCAAATGCTTGTTGATTTCTGTGGGGAGATCTCTGGGTCTCACTTTTGGAAAAAAAACCCCATGTTAGAAAACAAAACTATTTGTTTTAGCTGAAACCAAACTCTATACGGGGAAAGACCAAAATATTGGGGAAATATATTTGCCATTGAAAGTTCTGAAGAAAATTGATATTTCTGTGCACATTTCTTTTGTACCCAGTACAGTGTTCCCATAGTCATAGAATCATAGAATGGTAAAGGTTGGAAAGGACATTAAAGATCATCTGGTTCCAACCCCCCGCCATGAACAGGGACATCTTCCACTAGACCAGGTTGCTCAGAGCTCCATCCAACCTGGCCTTGAACTCTTCCAGGGAGGGGGCATCCACAGCTTCTCTGGGCAACCTGTTCCAGTGTTTCACCACCCTCATGGTGAAGAATTTCATTGTAATATCTAATCTAAATCTGCCCTCTTTTAGTTACGAGCCGTTCCCCCTTATCCTATCACTACACACCCCGGAGCCTTCTCTTCTCCAGGCTGAACAGCCCCAACTCTCTTAGCCTGTCCTCATAGGAGAGGTACTCCAGACCTCTGATCATCTTTGTGGCCCTCCTCTGGACCCGTTCCAACATGTGCATGTCCTTTTGTTGGGGACTCCAGAGCTGGACGCAGTACTCCAGGTGGGGTCTCACGAGAGCGGAGTAAAGGGGCAGAATCACATCCCTCGACCTGCTGGCCACAGTCAACCAAATCTAGGGTGGCGTTGCCAGCAGCACAGTAGAACCTTGCTCTGAAGGTCCATGTGGTCCTTGCCTTTCCCAGAGCTCACTCAGGACACCACTTACTTGTCACCACATTGATGCTGCCTCTGTGCCTAGCATCTATGCCAAATCCCAGGTTACCTTAGTGAAGTCCAAAGAGGAAACAAGATCTGTAGGGACAGCAAAAGCTTCTGCAGCAGTGGGTCAGGCAAGTCCCGTGCTCTGTTGGCATGACAAGATGTGAGATGACTGGAATGGAGGAGAGATGCATTCCTGTTCCTGTTGCTGTTTGTAACTCCTTTGCAGTTTCCTCCAGTGTTTCTCTAAAATGTGAGATCTCTCCTCTCTCATCAGCATGACCAGGTGCTGCTTGGAAGACAGGGAGCATCTCCTCTGAAGGGAGACAGAAGAGCAGAAGCTAACCAGTGTCTCCATACTGCCTTCAGGTAGACAGGGTGGAGGAGCTGCAGTAGGGTCCCTCCGTTGATCAAGACACAAAGCCATGGCTTTGCAGATTTTGGGTGCCCTTCGTGATCAATGACATTTCTTGGCTAGTGGCACTATGGAAACATCTCTGCCTCTGAAAGGTAGCTAGTGAGTATTCCCTCCTCCCCTTCAGGCAAAAAGGGATAGGTCATCTTAAACTGCTGGTAGAAGTGGTTTGAGCTGCTCTGGCCAACTGCCCAAGGCAGGCGTGGAAGTGGCCATGTCATCTCTGCCACCTGCAGGGCTGCTGGGCTGGTGACTGCTGCCTGACAGCTGATGGTGAGGTGCTCACAGGGCAGTAGCCTGACCCTACTGGACCTTAAAGACCAGGTCTGCTCATGTCCTAAGGCTTTGTTCTTCCCCTAACTCCATAGGATCTGTAGGCTGCACAAACTGCTCCTTAGCATGGAGAGTTTCAAATTCTATTAAAAATATTTCAGAAGACTACAAACAAGCACAACAGAAGCTTGCTATATATGTCATTATTGCTGCAATAAATTCACATATATGACAGCATTAATATCTGTGATTGCCATTTTGTTTCTGTTATAATCCTCTGCTTTCATTTGTTCCTAGTTCTACAGATCAGGACGCCTAACAGATTTGATCAAGTCAGCTTTTAGACAAGCATAAATTCCTGGGATGCAGAGGCTAGGTAGCCGCTGTCAGTGTCCCAGATACACACCCACACTGCTCCTCATGTTAGGCACCAGGTTCAGACTGTTTTCCGTAGAAGAGGTCCTGCTCCCTTGTAATCAGTGTCAAGGAGAGGTTTTTTCAGTTCAATTCAGAGGAGGGAAGTTTGAAACCCCAGATCAGAAGGATGACAAAGCTTCAGTCACTGCTTCTGCTAGGTGTGGAGGGGAAAAGCTTTCAACAAGGCCTTATCCCAGGGTTTCAGAATATGGATTTTTAATTTCTCTGTTTAAAAATGCTGTTGAAAAGCAGCTATAGTGTAGTAAGAGGGGCAATCACAAAATTAAAACTGCGCAGTTAGCCTTTAATACTTTGAGTACATTATTGACATAGTTACACAGAAATGTATTTATAGTGTTTATTCACCAACACTCAAAATATTCCCAAGTCAAAGCTTTCCACTGAAGGCAGTGGAAAGAAGTTTTCAGAAGGGGTAAGTGAGCTGGTTAAACTCTTTACTGGGAAAAGACCATTTTATTTCTGTCCACTTGGCCAGCTTCTCAACTGACAAACCACCATTGTATTCAATGCAGTGACACTGATCTATACCAGCTTTTCAGCTAATGGATAGTTCACAGGCCACTTCTGGTTTTTGTCAAGTGTAGTCAAGATTTGTAAGTATTTTCAGCTCCTTTTTTTTTTTTTTTTTTT
>Ga0065711_1007902_pt1 | contig 13882 bp, 9 predicted proteins | sample Hoacrofraction12_FD_59098 | JGI IMG/M metagenome (GOLD analysis project Ga0065711, IMG submission 59098) | Hoatzin crop microbial communities from Cojedes, Venezuela - Epithelial fraction 12 v2 (version 2) | ecosystem: Host-associated > Birds > Digestive system > Esophagus > Crop | place... | reverse complement strand
CGGCCGGCTGCCGCGGCGGGAGGGGGCCCGAGTTCGCGAGGTTCAGCGCCTCTCGGAAGTTTCCAGGGGCTCCTTTTCCCTCAAAATTAGCAGGGGACGGGGGAAGAGCGGGACACTGATTATTGTCAGTGCATAAAGAAACTGTGCTGCTGCCATCGGGTCTCCTCAGACAACTCTGTCAATATTTGGGGGGCAAAGGGGGCGGGTGCTCTCGGGAAGGGTTTTAAACCCTAAACCGCTTTCAGCGGGAGTGCCGCCATCTCGTTGCTGGGGTAGACGGGGGTCTGCCCGCCCCGCCAGCGCCAGCCCCAGCCCAGCATGAGGAGGCGCGTCCCGCCGCACCACCGGCTCGGCCCGGTTACCTCTTCCTACGGAAATACTCCTCACGCAGCCCCGACAGCCTCGCCTGAAGCCGGGCCAGGGCGGCCATGCTCCCCCCCTGCTTCCCACCCTCCCGACGCCGCCACCATGGCAACGGGACCGTACCACTCCGTGCGGGCCCGGGGGTGGCGCTTCCCACTGCAGTCCTGACGGCAGGGAACGGCGAGGCACCGGCAGCAGCGGGAGCCCTGTGGAGGTGGATCGGAACGGAAGCGCAGCCACGGTGGGGAGTGCTGGAGGGGACGCGACGCCCCTGGGCAGCGGTCCGGAGAGGGAGGGGAAGACGCGAGATGGTCGCGCCCGGCTTCCTCTCGCTGCCGCAGCTGCTTCCGGGCTCTCATCATGGGGGACTGAGGAGCAGCGCTGGCCGCCCGCGTCCTCCCCTCCCGGCCCTCGCCCGCCAGCCCCCGGCGCTGTCACCGGCCCCCGCCCCGTCTCCCCCCGCCCCAGTCTCTGCGAAGTGGCGCCAGCCTCCCTGGGGAGCGGCCGGGGGAGGCGCCGGGTTCATGTTCCGGGTCGCTGAACCTAACCCGACCCGAGCTCAGGCGGCGAGAACGAGCTGGTAAGCCCTGGGCCGGCCCTCGCCCGGGGCCGCGGAGCCGGTATTTGGGGCGGGGGATCGGAGGCACCATCTCCGCGCCGTGTGTGGGGCTTGGAAACGCGGGGGCGAGCGCGGCCCCTGCCCCGGCCGGCCCTCCCCGCTGCCCGGCGAGCTACGAGGCCTCGCCCGGCCTGCGCACCCCCACGCCGCCGCCGGTTACGTGGCGGGAGAGGCGCCGGTGCTTTGCTGTCCGCCTGGGGCCTCCGGGGGAAGAGGCGTTGGAGGCCTGGCAGGTGCCCCTGGGACGTCTCAACGGCTCGCCGCGTTTACAAGACAGCGGTGGGGCTGGGGGAAGAAACTTCCCCTCCTTGCTGAGAAAGGACAGCAGGCGAGCGGTACATCAGAACTTGTCACGAGCTTGTGCAGGTTTTTGTGTGTGTTTGCGTTTTTCTAGAGGTGGTAGACCCTCCGAGGCCTAAACCCTTTGCGGAAACACCCCGTCACTGTGGTTGCTGCTCTGAAGCTATTTTGTTGCAAACTGAGAATCAACAGGTGCAGCTGTAGGCAACGAGCAGGGAAAGTATGGGTAGTTCTACTGCAATAAAAATTCGCAGATTTAGTGTTTTATGTAATTCCATACACTAGCATAGTGACCCCAAAGGCCATATTGTTTTTATTGTAGAACTGTGAAGAGGGTAAAGTGAGTAACAGACTAGAAAAAGTGAAAAGTAAGTTTTTTTAGTAGGCCATGGAGGTATTTTATACCTGGTAGTGGAGAGACTTGATGGAAATGAGATGTTCTAAACAGCCAGCTAGGAAGCCTTGCCTTTCCTTCATGAAATGCTAAGTGTCTTGTGATATGTTAGGTATCAACCGATGTGTGTAACTTCTAGTTCATTTCACTTCTGTGAAGTGGGGAGGAGCTGGTGGGGTTTTGTTTGTTTGTTGTCTTGAATGTTGATAATTTGAGGCCTGGAGGCTATGTTATGTAGAGAGACACCTGCCAACAGAGTTCCCAGATCTGAAATAGATTTTCTTTTATGATTTTCTCTGTTTCTTTTCTGCGTGTGGGGAAGAAGAGGAACAGAAAGGCTCTGCCCTTAGTTTTATTATATAGGAAGCTCCATTCCTTCTCCACTTTTGTTGATACAACCACTTTTTTTCCTTTGGGTAGTTTCATGTCATCTACATTTTTGTAAATGAGAAAGCTTTCAAAGAGGGGTTTTGTTTGCCTAGATCATATTAATTTGCTGGAAAAAACTTTCCAGTATTGCTAGGCATGCAAATTTGCCCAGTATAAATGTAACTTAACTTGTGTTGGTATAATTTGGAATGCTTCAGAGAATGAGGTATACTCTAATTGCAGAAGTATTTTTATTTTGGTACCAGTACTAGTGCTACATACAGTAGGAACACTGCCTAAGACATTGCAAACTTGTATCTGTACTCTGAGAAAGTTTTCATTATATACTTAGCCTGTCATTTGTCTTTGAAATTTACTATTTTTTGTCCACATGAAGTAACTTAGTTCCAGAGGTTTTAACAGTAGTCTTCAGTAACACAAGGTATGGGAATTTGGCATATTCTTTTGTAATTGTCATCAGACAGTAATGATTTTGCTTGTGCAAATACACTGTCCAGACAAATTCAGTACAGAGAGAATTATTGAAATCTTATCTACAGGACTGTTAGTTTAGTGGTTCTGAAGAAAGATCTCTTAAAAATCTCATTACTCCTCAGAGTCACTCTCTCTGCTTATTCATATGTATAAATTATTTCAGAAGTTGTCTGTTAAAGGTAACCCATTTGAGTGAGATGCGGGAAAATTTTTTTTTTTAATGTCTGTTACCTGATGTAGAAAATCAAGAACCTATGCTTTCTAAAAACATCAAGACCCTGAAGAAATTAGTAGGTTCAAAACAGCCACAGAGTAAGAGTGTTCACTTTGGGTGGTAAAGCTCTGAAGCTGAATGTTTTTCATTTATATTGTGAACACATGTGAAAATTTAGGAATAATTTGCATTTTGGCTACTTGCTGGACACTCTGATTCTTTTGATAATGACTTTGGCACTATAGGATATTTCCATTGTTTGATAGTTCATGTGATTCTCCACCCTGGCAATTAGTTAATAAAGTCATACTTCTGAAAAGGGCAAGCATATCAGTAAATGGCAGCAACAGGATTGCAAAAATTGCTACCTCTCATGATAAATTGCTCCAAATCTGATTTCTGGCGGACCAACTCATTTGTATTGGAGCTTTATGAAATGCAGTTTGTGTCAGCGTCTTTCTGACTGTGTACCATTGCTCTGTACTGAACACTTCTTCAACGTTACATGTGAGTAGACTTCATAGCATTTATTGTTGTGCCTTCTTAGATAAGCAGCAGTTGTAGAAAAGTCAGATATACTGATTGCAAGTTTGGCCCTAATTTTTAGGAGGATCAGCGGTATAATCAGTTAATAAAATTCCATCGTAACTTTTTATTATATAGGACAAGTGTAAGGGAATTCTAAAACTTGTCTGAAGAAGTTGCTCAAATACAGAGCTGGTACCAAGAATTGATGTGTAGTATGTGATTGTGGGGAAAAAATGTTGCTACTAATTGTATAAAATTAAATGTATGGGAGCTGTATGTTTGATATAGAAAAGAGTTCACAGAAATTTACAGCAAGTGTAGTAATTGTCTTTAACTGTAGAATGACTCTCATAAATATTCTTTGTTTTTTTTTAATTGCTCCTATACTTTTATTATTTTGTGACACTGATTTGTATAAACACATAATTCACTGCAAAAAAAGGAGAGTTGGCATACCTTGAAGATGAGAAATAGCCTGGGGTTTTGGGTTTGGTTTTCCCTTTTCAGATATAGATGTGCTCCAAAATACTATCCTGACTTGTCTTAAGAGCCCTCATTTCTGATAACTGTTCAACGCTATCTTGTGTGAAACTCATATTAATTTTTTTCTGACATTTAATTTCTGTAAGTTTCTGTTCTGACAGTTTCAAACTCTTATAATAGGAAAATTACATGTTTGTTAAATTTCTTTGGTCTGCATGTCAGGTTTACTCTGAATGTATTGCCAGAGCATTGGCTCTTAGTCTTTGCAGGAATCACTGGGCAGGATCCTCAGAAGTGGAAGAGTACCAGGATTCTCTGTAGCGTTATAGCTATCTGTTATGCCTCGCAGTGATGGTTGGTATGGGCTAGAATGCATTTTGGTCATTGTGTAACTTTGAATACGTGGTTGCCCAGCGGACAATACCTAAGGACGTAGCTAGATGTGGATCTGGAGCTGGATGCTTTGTCTCCTCCTCTTGGTGATGGCCATTTGATGACAGGACAGTTTATATAACCTAGGCACAACTTCGGTTTCTGATGTATACCATAAGTTTCTATATAACATAGGTTTATCGGTTATTTCCTCAGCTACCATAGTATCTTGCTAACTGTTTAGTAATTATAACTAATTTGTGTTGCTCCATTTTGCTTTCCTCTTTGTGTATCTCAAGAACTATGATGGTTCTCTTTTTTTGAATCCATAAATTCTTCAGGCAAGGCTGTGAAACTTATTACATGCTACTCTTTCCCAAATAATTTCACTTGTTCAATCCAAATTTCAGTCACATTCATCAATAAAGCAAAGATCTCAAAGCTAATGTTCTAAGGCTTTGTGAAAATACCTTCTGAGGTGGAGAAATGGGATTCAAATTAGTACCTGTCTGAAGATAAAGGTACACTTCGAGTACAGCCATGTTATGAGACATTGAGAATCCACATAGGAAAAGATTATAGAAAGTCATGTTTTGTAATCCTGATGTTCAAGGAACTACTTGATTTTTCTTGTGCTCTTGGCATGTGATCAAGGTGGGTTGTGAAGGCAGCAAAAATTATGGTTCTTTTCAGAATTGATGAAACACGGATGCAGCATAACTTTAGCTACAAGAAACCACATATCTATTTAATAGGAAAAAGTGTAGAACTAGAAAATGAATGTAAGTGCAGCTGTCAGTTTAGTGAAAGATACTGCCTCTGCTTACGAGTTGTGCAGCTAAATTAGCTTTCCCCTGAGTGTGTGTTAAATATTTTGTGAACCGTCAGAGCTCTACCTTGTTGTATGCTTTAGATGGCAAATGAACAAAAATAATACTGGAATTTCAGTGAAAAAGCAAGTACTTATTGTTTCCATTAGGAGTTTCAGTACGGATATTAATACTGAACACAAGCTGTGTGAACTGTTTTGGAGTAGGTGAAAGCGGTTACACTGTTTCCTGCAACAGTACTTTTATCGTCTGTTCTGTTAAGGGTTAGAGGGGAAATGGGTCAGCCTTTGGTGAACTACATTAAAATTGCTTCAGATAAATGTAAAGGTCAGTGTAGGCAAACTAGATTTTCTTGTAGTAAAGTAGAATCTTCTCCTAGTGAAGACATTACAGTTTATTGCTAGCTGTGGGCTGTTGCTGTAACAGCATTTTTATAGCCTTATGTGAGTCATGCTAAACTGTGGCTCAACTTAATATTTTATGTACCTCAGTATGTTGTTACACATTCTTTATTACAACCTTTGGAATTTTTCATCTTCCTGAATGCAGTTGATACTCACTGATAATGTCTTTAATACTTCTTGTAGTTATTTTTCAACCTATTTCAAATGCAAATATTTTTGTTACAGTAACATCTGCAGCAGTGATTAAAATTACTTCATAGGTTTGGAATACAAGCTTGACAGCTGGTTGTGAACAATGGAGAAAGCTGCAAAACTGAGTTTGTCTGATAAATAATGCCGTGACAGAAATACACTCCTCAGTTTTGGAGACAGCTTTCAGATTAACTGTTCTATCTGGTTGCAGTTGCCTTTTTTGTTTTTCTTCAATGAGCAAGAGAAATGAGAGTTCCAATAAAAATAATCAAAAGAGATTTCTTGCATTTTCAGGAGAAGGAGTTTTAATGTGGACCACTGGCATGTTGGAAATGTGGTATGAATAAAAGGTTGAAGTAGTATGTGTATTGTATTCTCAGTCTATTACAAAATAGGTTCCAGTGTCCCAAACTGATCACGTAATTGTCATAATCATCCTAAGAAAACATGTTGAAGTAATTATAATATTAATTTGTATGCTCTGTCCAAGAGGTAATGCAGTTAGAATACAGTTGTGTTATACATGAGACCAAGTATTTTTACATTGTAAAAAGCACATGTAATTTTTAGGGTAAACAAGGTTGCTGCCTTGTACAGATCTTATTCCAGCAGTTGCAGTGAAGAGACCTGATATTCAACAGAAAAGATTAATTGCAGGAGTGCGTAAGATTCAAAGTCCTGCTGCTCAGGGCCTTGTAAGAATCATATTATCCCTTTACTTCAAAAACACTTAAGGATGTTCGCTCTTCTTGAGTTTCATCTTTTGGTCTGGCACCATCTGTATTGACAGTATTTTGGGGGCTATTCAAGGCCAGTTTAGATCAGATATATAAATCCAACCTGGATAGATTGTGTTTGGTCTTAAAATATTTCATAGAATTAAGGCAACTTTACCACCATACTGATGTCATTATGGGGCTTGGACTAGATGATCCCCAGAGGTCGCTTCCAACCTCAACCATTCTGTGATCTGGAGTAAGCTGGTATGTCCACTCTGGGAGCCACATTGATTTTAGCGATAGTTATCAATAGGGATTAAAGATACTGAATTGAATGAATTAATCATAAACTAAGGTGTAAAACATTCCCATTTCCTTTTCCTTTGTGCTGCAGGGGCGCTAGCAGAGTGGGCTACAAGAGATTACATATGCTAGTTTATATTCTGGCAAGTTAGCAGAAACCTGTTCATTTTGAGAACTACATGTAGGGTGAAGTTTTTTTACTAGTTCAGTTCTTGGTCCACCGCCACTGCTATCAATTTACTATAGAAGCCTGTGGCAGAAGGGCTGGGCGGGCAGCTGGGGGAAGTGATGTCTCAGATTAACCCAAATAAATGTACTGGAGTTTGTCTGTTTGAATCTTATGGCTCTGTTTATCTTAGTGCAGAAGTATTAGAAGGCCCCTTAAACCTCAAGGGCATCTCGTTTCTGATATGTGCACCTGTGAGGATAGCTGTCTTCATGGGTGTTTAACATTAAGGCTAAAGGGACTAGTGCCCTCCCCATTGTACAAACGTACCTGGACTTGCCTCTACTGGTGGTTGAAATTCCTACTATGCAAGCAAAACCGAAACAACCCAACCATTGTCTGTGTGTCCATGCCCCTGTGTTCCAGCCCCGCTCCTGCCCACCCCCCCACCCACAAAAACCCTCTGCAGAAGTTGACACTGAAAACTCTAAGTAAGAAGTCGTGATGCCACATCTCTCAGATTAATTTGTAGGTTAATTGGCTTCCACTTCTTTCTTTCTCTGAATTTTCAGAAAATCATTGCTTCATTTGAACTGCATTTCCTACTGTGTTGCTTCTCCTGCTTCTGAGAATTATTTTTGGGTGATTATGGAGATTTTGATTCTTGTGAGCCAAATGGGTTAGGGAGAAAGTATAGCGTTCTTCCCGAGCTGTCTCACTGTTTGCAAGAGAATATGATGATTCTGCTGCACTAAGAGCCAGAGAAAATGTTAGGGTAAGAGGGAGTAATAGGACTAGAAAGTACAGCAGGGCAGAAAAGGAGGTAGGAGAAATAAATGCAAATGACACAGTAGTTTCAGGTATTCAAAATAAACTTGTGTTTTACCACTCTCTGTGCTTTTGGTGATCTTGCAACTGAAATGTTTAAAATAAGTATTTCTGAAAACGGTTTAAAAGGAGAATATATGATTTCTTCAGGTAAGGTATTTCATGACCAGCTTGGTTTTCTTCATAAACATGCTCTTCATTTCCCCCATTACTATTTAAAATTTGTGTACTTTACATTCGTGACTGTCCATTCAGCAATTACTATTAAGTACTTTTATCACTGGAGTTTGTGGCAAGAGGGAACCTGTGTGCTATGTGTCCAGATTTTCTCCATATCTACGACTCTGCTGGTATAGGTAGAAAAGTATTTGTTAGTTCCTCCATCAATTTATGTTGTAAAACAAAGTGAAGAGTCTTGGTTTGAGATGTTCTCTACATAATTTACTGTCTTCCATGTTTATCAGTTGGTGTAATGTAATAGAGCATGAACGTTAGTCTCTGCTTTACCTCAACGAGAGGCATCTTCTGATGCTTTGATGTGAGAATCTGATTGCTGTGTTTATAGAGAAGGTTCACAGCCTTCAGAGAAGGATTAGAGTTCAGCAGAAATCATTTAATGTTTTCTCTTCTTTTCATAATTACATTCGTGTAGTGCATGGGTGAATTTACTGAAGCATACTGAGTTAAAGACATGCTAAACGCTGCTGAAATTCAAGGAGGAAGGAGCAAAAAGTTTAAAAGGATAAGACCTTAATCAGACACTGTGTATGTTTAGGGATATTTTTCCTTACACAAGCATGTGATTCTATGGATGTGAGTGCCTACATGTGGTGGCGAACTTTGTATTTAATACTCTAGAATTACCTATAGCAGGTTGTTCTCTCCACTTAATATCACTTCACTGAATCAACATTTTAAAAAAATCAAACAGATATCAGCCATGTGGAAAGACAGAATTAGTCGGTATTAAAAAAAAGTCATGTTATCAAATAATTACTGTCTTAACTTCATTTTGGTCTTTAAGCAGCATCAAGAGATAATTGTCCTTAAAAGTTTTTTACCATAATGGCAACTCTTAAACAGAACTCCCTAATATGATATCAAGGAGGAATATTATATATTCCATTTCTAATTCATAAATTTAAAATGTGCTCCATACCTGCAGTTAGAGTAAATGGTCTTTGACGTTCTCACCATGCGGAATCCCTTAAAATCGTAAAAATGTGATGAGGTGAATTAAAACCAAACAATAATGGTGAGGTCAAAAACAGATGGGGGGAGGGAAACCCTACTCTTCTTTCCAAGGCAGAAATTTGGAAACATACCATTTAAAAGGAATGTATGCTGATGTGTTGCAAACTGCATAGGACTGGTTGTCAAGATTTTGTCTCTCAGCAGAAATACAGTAATTTTTATAGGACGGACATTAAGACTAGCTTGCCTAAAGTGACTAATATGATTTTGGCAGGTAAAATTGTTACAGAGTTTATGCTTAACACTTCAGATTAATTTGTTGTTTTCTTGTGTTGTTTGCCTTGAAATATACAGGCATTTCAGTAGGACTATGGAGGAGCTGGTTCATGATCTAGTCTCAGCACTGGAAGAAAGTTCAGAGCAAGCCAGAGGAGGTTTTGCTGATACTGGAGATCATTCTCGAAGCGTGTCTTGTCTTCTAAAGCGACAAGCAAGGAAAAGGAGGGGAAGAAAAAGACGTTCATTTACCACCCATCATCCCTGGGAGACTGGTCACTGCTTAAGTGAAGGTTCTGATTCCAGTTTAGAAGAATCAAGCAAAGACTACAGGGAGAATCATGCTAATAAGAAAGACCACAGTGACTCTGATGACCAGTTGTTGGTTGCTAAACGTAGACCATCCTCAAACTTAAATAACATTAGAGGCAAAAGGCCTCTGTGGCATGAGCCAGATTTGGCTGTTGACAGTTTGGGAAACAGAACTTTGCGCAGGAGAAGAAAGGTAAAACGGATGGCAATAGATCTGCCATCAGAAGTCTCTAATGCTCTGACGATAACTCAACAGCAGGATAACAGCAGAGATCAAGAAATGGACAATAACAATAAATCATACCAACACCAAGAGTTTTCCAAGAGCAAAGTGAAAAAAAGAAAAGTAGCTGCAGCTCGACAAGGACCGGAAATCTTGGATGAAGGAGTAGTTATAGAAAATGAAGAAGTGAACCAAGCAAATAAGGACAAAATGGAATATGAGGAGCAAAAAGGTTCAGATGAGAACATGAGTGACAGGTTGTTCTTTCTCTTCTTTTACGGAAACTTTGGATAATGTTTCTTTGCTTTTATTACTGTTGCTTGTATTGGGAATCTTTGGATTTTTCTCCAATCACAGAGTTAAAATGCTAGCATCAATAGTATCTGTTTTAACAAGTTACTCTTAATTTTTTTTAAGTCTGCTTTTTCACATATATGAGTTGCTTAGGTTGAGAATTTCAGCATAAAATAGAGACTCATGTAGGAGAGGAATAACCCAGAAAAAAACTTTCTTGGAATAATATTTTCTAATTGTTTCAAGATTAAGAAAGACAGAGTATACAAATGATTAATATGTTTTTTTTCTGGGTGTTTCAACTGGTGACAGTTCTTTGACAAAAATTAAGTGTTTTACTGATTTCTAGACATTGGTACTTTGATTGTTATCTCTATTCATCAGAAGGGTTGTCAGTGTTTACAGTCACCATTTAGACGGTATGTTCTTATGTGTCATGGGCATAAAAAGTCTGCAGGTTGCCAAGGATATACATCATTTATGAAATGCAAAAACCAATTTACAGTTCAGAAACACCTGAGCTTACCATTAGAAAAATGGGGAAATGATGACCCTTTGGCAGTACACCTCATCCATCCATTCAAGACAGCACTCATACTACAATGGTAATTGTTTCCAAAGTACTATTTTGACAACACAGTAAGGTGTAAGTCATTTTTTCCACCATACACAAGGGATGATACCTGCAGGGCCTGGTAAGCTTGATTATGTTTATCCCATGTACCTGGTTCTGAATGCAGAACTGTCAACAGGCAAGAGTCATTAAAACACATAATTTTGGTCAGCTGCTTGACAGCGCTAGTGTCCCTGTTTTTTTCTGTAGGCATTTTAGAGACAAAATGTTAAGCCTTTTCCTTACTAGAGAGGTAGAATTGCGATGCAGAGTACCCAGGGGTTTCGACCAGAGCAGACAGATTGGTTACTGTAATAATGGCGGTACTGGTAAGTGACTGACTCCAGTTATTGTTGGAAAAGTCCTTCTAAGTCTATTATTCCATACTTGTTTTGTCCCTCACCTGCGAATGATAAGCAGCTGGAAGAGCTGAATGAATCTTGAGTCTCAAAATATTGTTCCTAACGTCTTAATTGCTAGAGCAGAAGCAGTCCTGCAGGGCAGCCAGTGCAAGTTCAGACATCTCACTTTGACGTGCAAGACACGAGTGTGTGTTTTCAGGAAGCCTTTAGAAAACTTCCCTGTTCTTTGATGGTACTGGGAATCTCTTCCCCCAAGTTTGGTACCTGAAGGCAGATGATTAAAAATTTCCTGGGAGCTAGGATCGCTTCTCGGCCTTTTGGCTAAGATCAAGTGTAGTGTAGAACTGTTGCATAGTTTATCATATGTCCATAGTCTTGTCACTTTTTTAAAGATTTTCTGTTATGCTATAAGGGTAACAGTTCTCTAACTTAAAAATTCTGTAGCTAATTTTTTTGGAGGAGAGTTTTGTTATCGATACGAAAATCTTCTTGTAGACTCCCAAAACTGTGCTACTTACAGGTCAGTCTGATTATCTTTTTATGTTTTCACAAAAGAAGTGTTACTGATTTAAAAATTCATCTTCCTCTTCAAAATGCTTGATGTTTTGTTAGGTGGAATGCTGTTGTTTTTCAAATCACACTTCAAATGTTTGTCTCTGGCCCCAGTAAATGGCCTTTAAACCATTCTCATAGTGTTTTCTGCTCATGCACGTGTTTGAGTGATGGTCTGTCATTCTACTGAATTCATGCAATTATCATCTGTACCAAAAGGTTTGGAAGCCACCGAATTTGAAAATTTGCATTCCAAAATGTGGTTGGAAATCAGCCTCTCAAGTGTGTACTCTATCCGAGTGTTTTGTGCGTGAATAATTTTAACTCATTTTAAACTAATTTTACTTAAATGCAATAGTGCTTCTATTGTTTGAGATCATTTAGTCTGAACTAGCAAACTCTGTTCCTAAGAGTATGTTCTAAAAATAAAAGCTGAGATTTTAAAAGGAAACATGAGTTTTTTAGGCTTGTACAAGATATGGAGAGCTAGCAGTGCATCTTGGTTAAGACGCCTGCTTCAACAACACTTGCTGGAAGAGGAAGAATAAAGAGTATACAAAGCTGCTCTAATTTTTTTACATTTGTATGCATACAGTTTAATAAATATTAAAGAAAGGATTATTTTTTCAATAATTCAGTTTTAAACAAAACAAAGCCAATAATTTTAAATGGGAGTTAAATTGGTTGGATCTAAACTTGGTGAGGAGAAGTTTTCAGTGCATGCATAAAATTACTTTCAAGTAACATATATATATTTGAAGTGCACGTTAAAAATGCTAAGTGACATTGCTTTTGCAGTCTTTTATCTGTGTGTGTTCAAACACCAAACACAACAATAACCAGTTTTTAAGTGCAGGGTTCAGGAGTAGTAGTAGGAGTCTTCAAGCGCTTAAAATGTCAGCATCTAAATGATCCCTGTGAGGTTGGTTTTGAGCACTGGAACTGAGGTTTTTGTGATCAGAGCCTGTCCTTTGCTTGTTCTCACTTATTCTAGGGGAGCTTATGCTTAGCTCCTTGGTGAGTTTCAGCCAAATTTGGAAATACATGGAGTTCTGCATGTTATTTAATTCCTGCAAGCTTTGGCAACTGTTTGTGTTTTAGGTGACTAAATAGCGGCAAAATCTCAATTTCCCATTTTGAAAGAGAGCAGCAGTGAAACTCGGAGCAGCTGGCCTGGCAGTCAGTGCAAGCACACTGGCTGGTAGTTCTTGGGGACAGGCTTGGTTAGTAAGCAAAGGTTGCAAGTCTTATGTGAAACCAAGGTATGGGACTGTTTGCTAGTAATAATAATTAATAATAAAAATTATTTCTTCTTGTTTCTACAAATGTAAAACGCTGCAAAAGCTTTTTGCATAGTGCAGCTCTTCCTTCCAAGTTTTTGCCTGCATACCCTATTTTATACGACTAAGTGGAATCTGTGGCACTTTTTCTTACTCCTGAAAGTCTTGCTGTGAGTGGAATTCTCATTAAAAAGCAAAGGAATTAGCAATATACAGTGCAAAATTATATTAAAACTGGAAATAAATTCCATCATAACAGCTTTTGCGTACTTGGATATTAATGTATTAATTCCAGAGGTTTTGAACTTATTCAGTGAAATGACTGCCATCTAGCAATTATCACAGCTGTAGTCCCTGCCCTATTTGATTGTGGCCTGAGGAGAATGAACACTGTGGCTGTCATGGATATATCAGTGTTATAGTTTGATTTAAAAAAAAAAACCAACCCAACAACAACAAAAAACCCAAAAAAACCCCATACAAACAAAAAAAACCAAAACAACTCAAACACACATTACTATGTGTAATTTTGACAATTTTAAGTGGCTATGTTTTCATGAAGTGGCTAGTCCTTTGGCAAGAATTATTGCACAATTTAAATATATTTTTTTTAAAAAGAAGAAAATAAAGGAAGGAGACTGTTTTCAAAATTGGAGATTTTGATAGGGAAGGTGGCTTAAATACTAGTCTTAAAAAGATTTCCTAACTTTCGTTTTAGAAAATACAATTAAACAATAAATGGATAGGAAGAATCTATGAAAAGGGGTGGTTTTTTCTTTGAGATGTATGATGTGAAATTGTTCACGATGAAATATAAGGACCGTAGAGCCATCTATGTTGTAACTAAAGTGAGGATGGGATGCTTACTAGAAAGAAGGTACTAGGATTTGCAACACTAGGAAGTTCAAGTTTTGGTCTCCCTCATGAAAAATGTTTCTATTCTCATTGCATGCCTGTCATCTTTCTTCTGCTTAGGGCAGTTGTGCAAGTGCTTAAGTCTGTTCTGATTATGTTGTGTATAAAAGATGGTATAAATATTACTTATACAGTAAGACTATGGATAAGCAGAAGATACAGCAAAGATTAGGAAAACTTAATCTTTAAACAGAGAACTCTGTGTAATATCTATATTTTGTAAAAAAAAAAAAAAAAAAAAATCACTGTTTTCTGTCTCCTGATACCGGGTTGTTTCAAATC
>Ga0065711_1044781_pt1 | contig 13884 bp, 3 predicted proteins | sample Hoacrofraction12_FD_59098 | JGI IMG/M metagenome (GOLD analysis project Ga0065711, IMG submission 59098) | Hoatzin crop microbial communities from Cojedes, Venezuela - Epithelial fraction 12 v2 (version 2) | ecosystem: Host-associated > Birds > Digestive system > Esophagus > Crop | place... | reverse complement strand
GGCAGGTCTTGAATATCTCCAGAGAAGGAGACTCCACAACCTCCCTGGGCAGCCTGTTCCAGGGCTCCGTCACCCTCAGAGGGAAGAAGTTCTTCCTCATGTTCAGACGGAACTTCCTGTGCTTCAGTTTATGCCCATTACCCTTTGTCCTGTCTCTGGGCACCACTGAATGGAGTCTGGCCCCATCCTCCTGACACCCACCCTGAGGATATTTATAAGCATTTATTAGGTCCCCTCTCAGCCTTCTCTTCTTCAGGCTAAACAAGCCCAGCTCCCGCAGCCTTTCCTCATAGGAGAGATGTTCCAGTCCCCTCATCATCCTTGTAGCCCTCCACTGGACTCTCTCTAGCAGCTCCTCATCTTTCTTGAACTGGGGAGCCCAGAACTGGACAGAGTACTTCAGATGGGGCCTCACTAGGGCAGAGCAGAATGGGAGGCTGGCCTGCTGGCCACACTCTTCTTTATGCACCCCAGGATACCGTTGACATTCTTGGCAACCAGGGCACACTGCTGGCTCATGTTTAAACTGTCATCACCAGGACACACATCTCACCTGCCTTGAGAAGAGTTTTATTTTACAAAGAATCAATATAAAATCCCTTTAATTCACGTAGCAGGGCAGAAGACTATTGATGGACAGTGGCCTTTCCAACATACTTCCGTTGTGTTGAAGTAATGATCTAAAGTTAGACATAAATATTTTTTTCTTACACTCTTCAACTCCAAGATGCATATTTTATGGCTTACATGCACTGATATTAATCTGAATGACATAAACATTTTGCATAGCGTATTTCTTAGGAGATTCTAAACTTAGCAGTGTGGGATGCCAGAGTTACTACAGTGCTATCATGCAAATAAAATGTGACGCACTTGTGTTGCCCGTAGTCTCAGGGTTAGTACAAACATAACCTGTGCAATACATTAAGAAATCCTTGATAAAGGATTGATATTGAATGATCTCTGTTATAAAGTCTGCAGAACTAACCCAAATTTCCAGGATTCTCATGTGTTATAAAATCAGAGATGGTTAAATCAAACAAAGTTTTGAGGTGCTAGATGTATTGCAGAGAAGAAATGTGACCAATCTAGCTTTTTTGATCAGTTGCCTCTACAAATCTTTGCTCAATAACACTGCAGTTATCTTTAAAGTGGGTAAGGGAGAAGGTAGGAAGAAAGATGGAGGAAAAGGGTCTCTATTATTTTATATTTTTCTTTATTTGTTTTTCTATGTTGCCTTCAAATGAGAATGCTCTTAGCATCAAGTTTAAGAATACTTTTTCATTACTGATGAGGAAAGGTGCCAAGCACTTAATTGCTGTCTTTGAACTCTACAATTGAGACAGCCATACCTTTTTCTGCATTTGACACAGAAGGCCTCTTATTTCTGTTTAAGAAAGAATCAGGTCCATATCTCCTGGCTTACAATGATATGCTGCACAGTTTTACTGACTGTTAAATCTTCCACATCAGTTCACTGAGTCATAAAATATTTGACGGGAGGTAGCTCTCAACTTTCACTTCTCTTTAGTTTTCTCTTTCTAATTTTCTTACAAGAAAGTATTTAAGAAACCGCTTCACAGCTTTTTCTCCATGTGATATGAATTAATACTTTATGTAATTTCTTTTTCTTTCTATTTCTAAAAAATGTATCAGTACTGATTTATCTTGTTTTCTTTTTCACTTGTAATATAAGAAACATAAAAGACTGAATTTTCTATAAGAATACAAGAAATTCAAAGCGAGATATAAATTTTTAAAGTTTCACAACCATCGTTATTCATGGCATAGAAAAAGATGGATCAAAGTTGATTATTCATCTCTATCTGAAAAAGATTAGGTATTGACAAACATATAAAAGCACTCTCAAATTTTTATTTTCAATGGAACTACATGTTTTTTTTTCATTTTTGCGAAGAACCCATTCTCCATCTAAAAAATCTGGGGGGTGGGGGGAGTGCATGTGTTTGTTTTGTTTTGTTCTGTTTTATTTTGGTTTATTTTTCTTGCCAATTCAGATCATTTTTCTAAATATTTTTAGCTTGGGAAATTGGGAAGCCAAACAAGCAAACTTTATTTTTTTTGGTACCATTATTGTTTTTTTCTTAAGGATTTCTAAATGCATTTAGAGGAAAACTAATGTAAATAGTGGATTCAGCTGCCAAATCAGCTAGGTTTGCCTGACTGAAAACTGATTCTGCTAAGCTTTCTCACTTTTTTTTATGAGTGCTTCTGGAAGTAAGGAAATGTATTTATAAATTGTTTGTTTGTTTGTTTTATAGATGCATAAAGGAAGATATCAGTGAAAAAAAAAGTCTTAGATTAAATTCCAGTTGAGCAGGCAGGTATCAATGACATGGTTTAAGTCAATATATTCCTATTTTTCAACAACATTGAAAGCAAATGCAGCTTCAAAATATCGATCTAATTCTTAGATATTGATTTGCCAATGTGAATGTTTCTTATTCTTAAACAATCCAAAACTAAAACAAAGTATTGTTTTGACAATTAGAGGAGGCAAACAGACAAGAGCAGCTACTGGAGAGAGTCCAGCGGAGGGCTATGAGGATGATGAGGGGACTGGAGCATCTCCCCTACGAGGAGAGGCTGAGGGAACTGGGCTTGTTCAGCCTGAAGAAGAGAAGGCTGAAAGGGGACCTAATATATACTTACAAATATCTTAAGAGTGGGTGCCAGGAGGATGGCGCCAGACTCTTTTCAGTGGTGCCCAGAGACAGGACAAGGGGCAACAGGCACAAACTGAAGCACAGGAAGTTCCGTCTGAACATGAGGAAGAACTTCTTCCCTGTGAGGGTGATGGAGCCCTGGAACAGGCTGCCCAGGGAGGTTGTGGATTCTCCTTCTCTGGAGATATTCAAGACCTGCCTGGACAAGGTCCTGTGCAGACTTCTGTAGGTGACCCTGCTTTGGCAGGGTGTTTGGACTAGATGACCCACAGAGGTCCCTTCCAAACCCTACCATTCTGTGATTCTGTAATTTTGTGACAAGAAGAACCCAAATTACCAACACTTTTTAGAGATTAACTGGTAACATTTAAAATACAGAAACAGGTCTGAATTTCATAGTTTAAAATATTTATAGATTAGAAAAGAAAAGCTATACTAAAATTAAAAATTTTTAAGTGTGTCATAGGAATTCACCGTGTCATTTAGAAATCATCTTAAAATACAACAGTAGTTAGTGCTCCAGGGCATCATATAAGTGATGACATCTAGAGTTCAGTTTAGAATTCGGGTTAAAGCACTTAAATACTAAACTCAAGAAAATACTATCTTTTTTTTATTTTTACTATCAGGATTTTCTCTTCCCTCTCAACTCTTCCTCTGCATATATATACTCGCTCACACACATGCGTGCACATATGTATGCAGAGCACATAGGCAGTTAGAATTTAGTTACTGCTAATAATTCAGTGCATTTAGAAATTATTTTGAATGCTATGGCTCAGTTTCCAAAGAAATCAAAGTAGTGACATATAGTTTTCAGCTTCAGAACTCATTCCTTTTAAAACCACTGAAATCTGGTTTTCCCTTGTTACCTTTAGTAGCATCAAAACATATTCAGAAATAAAAATTGATAAACAAGCCTTTAAAATATTGTGGTGAAATGTAATGGTGAAAAAGTTATCTGAAACCATAAAGGTTAGAGCTTAGCAGATGTAGAATTTGCCTAATAGTTTATCAGGAAACAGAGGTTAAAACCAACAGTCCCCCCACGGCAGCGTGGTTGGAACTAGATGATCTATAATGTCTCTTCCAACCCAAACCATTCTATGATGCTATGATTCCAAGACTGAAATATGTTGGAGTTGGACTCAATGATCCTTATGGGTCCCTTCCAAGTTGAGATATTCTGTTCTAGTCTGTTCTGTTTTATTCTATGTAAGGAGTTGAAATATTTTGTAAGGATAGAAGTGGAAGTGAATTGTGGCAAAACTGAAAGAAGTTTCTCTCAAAAGCCTAGGTACACAGCTTAAGAATTAATTATTAGTAGCCTATTATATTGAGCTAGAGACTACCTGGAAAAGTTGTTGCATGTAATAAAGAAAATTAAAGTTCATAAAAGGAAAATATACTAGTTTGGTGAAAATTACACCTCAGCTGAGAAGCTAGTGGTATTTTTCATTCATCTAGACTTATCATTTGACTACACATTTATTAAAACATTGTTATTTTGAGTGTACATGAAATATATGATTGCTAATATTTACTAAGCTCTTGACTTTTTTTGGTTTGTCCCCTGAAAATCCAAACTCAAATTTAAAGTGGGTAGCAAATCTGCTTATAAAAATCCACCAATAAACCAAATGTGAGATATCTTTATTGCTAGAATCAAAATGGATTCGAAAATTAGGCGAACATTCTCACACTCGCCGTTCTGCAAGACAGAAGAGGAATGGCAGGACTTCTGACATAACCTTGAGAAAGAATTTAGCAAGTAACTCTTTAATATACTTCTATCTTCAAGTTGTCTAATTTGCATATTAATTAATTAAGTATGGATGGTGCATATCCCCCACAATAAACTTACAATACTATATTCCATTAGCTTTATGTAGCTTTATTGGCTTTTACACTGAAGTGGTATTAAATCATGACAGTACTCAACAAGCACATGTTTAAAAAATTGTAAAGCCTAAGTGACTATCCTTATAAAACATCTTACTCATTCCAAGTATTAAAACAACCTTTCCCTCTACTCAGTCAAAACGTATTCCAGTCCTAGAAAATGCATACATCATATTTTTGTCCCACTATACCATTAGCAAGAAACCCAAACACTTTCTATGCCAAGGAGAAAATCACTTTCCATTGTTTTTGTCACTATTTTTTAAAGTTTTTTTCCAAGTTACAAAACGTAATCCTTTCCTTACTTTTGAGCTTATTTTCCTTAATATTGAGTTACCAGTACACACAAAAGGGTACATATCATGTGTATCTTCACCTTAAGTATGGTATTTCCAAGCTGCACCATTGTTCTTGTCACTGAAGTGGGACACAATGCAAAAAAGAAAACTGTCATCTTCTAAATTACCAATGTCTTTATTTTCATACCCAAATTCTTCCTGGAGACCTTTTTGGGGTACTTCTAACCTGGAAGAACATGGTTTTAGCTGGTGCAATGCAATGAGAGTATAAATTCATGATATGGCTGAAGATGCAGAAATAAGGTCATTAGCATATAGACGCAATAAATTTTACATCAAGGGCAAATCAGCTTTCATGTGGCTGTTTTACTCAGTTAAAACATTCTCCCCTGGATCCAGCTTACTCAATATTCTTGACACTTAATCAAGGTTGGCCAGCATACAGCAAGCAAGCCTAAGTGAAATACATATCACATCAATATTTTAGCTGAACACTATCTTCTGCTACATTCAGCTTCTCAGTCTCTCAGCTATTGCAGGTTACAGGCAGTATTTGATCATTTCAGCATATTTCCATATCCTGTTCTTTTTTAAAAAATACTTTCACAGTAAATTAAATAAGGTATAACAGTAGGTCCAACCAGAATATCAAAGAATAGAGCATAACCTGACATGAAATAGTCTTTTAAAAAAATAAAGTGAAAAAAAATGCCATACAATGTGTGGAAATAAATCCCTTTGAATTAAAATAAAAAGAAGAATAAGAAAAAGCAAACAATAAGAGTTTCATAATCCCCAGGTAAAAGTCACCGTAACTGTTACCACATAAAAAACTCAAGGTCACAGCAGGAACTATAGAAATCAAGCTAAACATTCATTGAGGAACCTGCTTGAGTTTTGCTTAGACATGATGTTGCACAGAGACATTACTAATTTTCATGTTTTTTCATCAAAATATGAATAAAAACTTTGCAAGACCATGGGCTTGTCTATAGTATGCTGTCATGGTTTTGCCCCAGCTGACAACAAAGAAGCACACAGTCATTCTCACACTCCTCCTCTTTGGTGGGTTGGGGAGGAGAACCCAAAGAAAAAGGCAAAACTTGTGGGCTGGGATAAGGACAGTTTAACACAGCAGCAAAGGAAGCAAACAATAACAACAGTAGTACTGATAAAAATAATACACAAAGCAAGGGAATACACAGAGCAATTTTCTCACTGCCCAATGCCCAGCATGCTCCTGAACAATAATTAACCTCGCCCAGTCAGCTCCCCAACTTAAGTCTGGAGCATGAGGTCACATGGTATTGAATATCATGTTTGTTTGGCTAGTTTGGGTCAGCCATCAATGCTGAAAAAATTTTAATAAGGCTATGTGTAATTCATGGTTTAGTTCTAGAAGATAAAGGTGAAAAATTTTAACTCCTCTGCTTGTAAACAGTACTCCAGCTGTTATCCTACTAATGTTTCAAATAGTTTTGTGTAAATTCATGTTTAGATTTCGAATGACAGCAAGATCTTCACAGATGGCATAGGTCTCCAGTGTCCCTTACGTGGTTTAAGATAAGACCTAACTTCTAGACACAAAACACTTCAATTCCTCTAGGAATAAGATGCATATTTGCATGTGATTTAAAAACACTGGAGTACTGAAATGCAGAGCATCATATTTCTCGAAACTCTTACAGTTAGTCCATTTAGGGAACAGATCTCTTATCCATATCTCTGCTGAGGTAATACCAAAGTTTTATCTTTTAGGTCTTTTACCATTTAGTGGAATCTGTCACCCAGAGTTAAGTACTTAGGATCCCTGGAAAACTCATAATTCCTAGTGATCAAAGGCAGTAGCCAGAAAAACTAGGTTGACGAGCAAAGACATAACCTAGGAGAGTCTGGAGGAAAAGGAATGGGAGATATTCTTGCAACACAGCCCTCCTTCCCTGCCCCCCTTCAACACCGAAATGTTATATTCTAGGCAACTTTGTCTTAGTTCAGAACTTGTACCAGGCTAATGAAATCACTTCCAGTGGCATCTGGAAATCCCACAGGGAACCCGAGATGGCTGCAGGGTAGAGGTACGTACCACCTGTAGGAGACCTGAACAGACAGTAAGACATGGGAGGAATAATCATCCACATGGGCAGTAGACATCGAAGTTTGGGCAAATGAATTTGCCTTTCGATGGTGAAGCAGAGATTCAGCTCCTGATTGTAAGCACCTGTTTTTAAGTGGCTGAATGTACGTGTTTCATGTAAGCTTAGGGTCTAACTTCTTAAGATGGCCTAATGAGAGTTTCCAGCTATTCAGCTCATCCTGAAATTGCTAGCTACATTTGATCATCTTACGGGCGTAAACAGCCAGTTTGAATGTAGGCGCCTGCTTTTAACAGCTGCATTTTATAGATGATTTCCATCTCAAAATCCAAAGACAGGGTTCAGTTACCCAAATAGAAGTATCTGTTGTTATTTTAGAGATGTGAAAAATCTTGTTTGGCTTGCAGTTGCCTCCCTACAGTTGTACAGGTTTCCTCTACATCTTATGTTGCACACCCCAGTCCTCTGCAGACTCACTGAAACCCCTACAGCACCTCAAGTAGCATTTGGTACCCATGGTAAGGCAGCTGAATCCCACGATATAAGACTGAAGCTAGGTGGGATTAATTTCACTGCTCTGAGTTATCCCATTCCATATACAACATCTTTAATAGGAGAAAAGAGGAAGACAAAGATTAAAACAGACTTTCCAAAATATGAAATAAATCATGTAAAGGGAGCCTATTCTACTTCCTAGAGCCAGATATTGCACAGAAAAAGGCAAAACAAGTCTGCTTCACAGGTCCTATACTATTTACATCAGCTACCTGCTCATCTTGTTAAACATGAGCAACGTTGGGAATGTTGTGAACTAACCATTGACACAATAAAGGCTACTATGGCACAAAAACAGGTGCCTACATCTTTTAAATTGCTCAACAGAGCTAAGCAACAAGACAGATTTAGATACCTAAATGGCAGTCAGGTTGTGCAATTTACTCATTCTTAATTACAATGTATGCTAGTAAAATAATATTCCTGGTAGCATTCCTGGCCCTGAGACCAGCTGGTACAGACTGGTCACACTTACACCATGGAACTCTTGCATTTTCCCGAAAAAGTAGGCTATACATAAAATTCTTCTTGAGCATAGTTTCTTTGAAACTTTGTCCTGGATTCAGCTGGGATAGAGTTAATTATCACAAGAAGTTGATTGGGCTGACCCAAACAGCCAATCAAAAGGGATATTCTATACCATGTGGTGTCATGTTCAGTATTTAAGGGAGGAGGTGGCTTAAGGAGAGGCTTTTGCTTCTCAGGAGCAAGCTGAGCATTGGGTGGTCAGGACGCTGCATATTGTATATGCTTTTTGTCAGTATTATTGATTGTTTTCTTCTCCCTTTGCCAGTCTGGTAAACTGTTCTCATCCCAACCCATGAGTGTTTGTCTTTTTTCCTTCTGATTCTCCTCCCCATTCCACTGGGGAGGGGGGAGGAGAGAGTAACTGTGTGGTTCTTTGTTGCAAATTGAGACAAAACCACAACAAACTTTTAAGTTTCAGTCCGGGATTTGTTTAGAAGAACGATGGTTGAGACGAGGTAAAAATAGCTGAACATTACAAAAAAAGTCATTCCAGTTCCTAAGAACATTTCCAAGCATTGATTTATTTATTATTTACTAGTTTGGATGGCACCTTGTAGTCTAAAAAATGAACAGTTTTAAGAATATATTAACTTACTACTTAATGTAAGAGCTATTTTTTCAGCTAAGAGAATTGGAAGGTAAGTAACAGGATTTTGATGCAAATACCACCTTCATTACTATATATTAAAAATAACATCAGTATTATTACTGTAGAAAACACTCAGTTCATCTCAAAATGGGAACATAGGGAACTGTTTGAACTTGGAGACAGAATTCTGTTCCCTTTTCCAAAAAGACAGATTAGTACCTACTTGTTTTCAGCAACTCAACAAAGCATTGTTCTGTAGACAAGTTTCATAGATATTTTGCTTAGTTGTCCTGAAAAAAAAGAAGGAAAAAACACCCGAACCCAGAGGATGGGAATCTTAGTATAAGCTCAAGGCAACCACTTGTAAAAAATTTTGTTTTTTTTTCCAAAACTACGTTCTCTGCATTTTTCAGAAGATTCACTTGTACCATATCATCTGCATCCTATCTTTATTCTGACTCGATCAGTTTTAAAATATGAAATTTGGAGTCTACTTTCCCCTATGTTGAACAAGGTTTATAGTTTAAAATAATGCTTCTGAAAAAGGTACTAGTGGTTTTTTGAAAGACTGTTCCTCTTAGTGCTGACTTTTTACCCATTATACAAGTATATAAAACCTAGTCTTTCAATTGCTTGCATAATAGTTACTGCTAGCATTCCTGATATTTCATCTGCTTAAATATTTTTCTGTTCCTTTTTTTCCTCTGTGTGTGTGTTCTGGGCCAAGCAATAGCAGATTTATGCTCTAGTCACTCAACTGAGAAATATTTGGTGTCACTCCTGGCATCAGTTTCTGGGCTGTTAAATAGCAACCATCTAAAGACCCGACTTTTCTGACTGGGAGACAACTGACAAAAAGGTCAAACGGCAGGTGCCGCACATGGCGGCAGCAGATCCAGTGTCAATCCGAAGACCCTAAATATCAAAATATTCCAGTTCAGGAATGACAGATTCAAAGTCATCTCATCTAGTCATAGCAAACCCAGCATGAGGCTGTAGCTGACAATGGAGTTATACTAGCGCAGAGGAACTGTGAGAGCAGAGTTTGGTCCTCAGTAGATCTCTTAAGTCAAAGAAATTGCTGAATGAAAGAATTTAATGTAATAAATATGTAAGGTTTGGAGGTTATAGCAATCTCTCCTACTTCTCCACCTCTCTCTGTGACTGAGCAATGGCACAAAGAAATCCCTTTAGGCTTTCACTACATTCACCTTAAGCAAAATGCAGATTTCAATCATAAAATATTTGAACTTAAATTTTTGTAACTGATCCCAAATTAAAACCTATGTAGTGCCAGGATACTTCTATGGTTTTGGGCATTCATTTCATTGCCACATGTTCTTTTTTTTCAGCTATAGAATGTAAAACATGGTCACCTTTCTCACGGATTCTGATACTGAAAAGCATGAAAAGTGCCATATAAGCAATGAATATTCTTAGACCAATACTGCGTTATGTGATCAGTGCAAAACAGTGTGAAAAAAAGACGATCTATATTGTGATTTTTGTAATTTATGCTTAGGCATCAATGTGTTCTACAAGTCTTTAAAAATTATCATGTTTATTTCTGTTTTGCAACGATGTCAATCAATTTAATTAGAAAATGCTAACATTCTGAATAATTTGCTATAAATAAACAAATTTTATTTTCAGTTGAAAGTGTTGCCTTTTACTGGAACGAGAAGAAGTAGTATTATTAATGTTAGTGCTTAAAGATATATAATGATATGTTTTGGCTTATGAGGGATGTGGCTTTGCTTGGGATTTATGTTAATGTTTTAGGTTTCATGTTTTTTTCCTGTCATTTCTTTTTCTGATTATTAGTATTTCTAATTGCCGTACTTATTATGTATTGATCTTATTGGTCAGTCAACTACATTAGATAATATAATTTGATGACATGTTCCACAAATACTTGCAAAGACTTGTTCCACAGAATGAGCTGTCTGCATCTTCTTTTGGCTTTTTGAACTTTTAAAATATTTTTTCCCCAGAAGGGGTCAATTGCAGAAGGATATGAAGATGCAGAAGCTGGAATCACGTGTTGTATTTACATTGTGTACATCTTAGTTGGGTACCTTTGTTTCTGAGAAGATCAATAGGGACAGATAAGATATTCTAGGTTATGTTCCTCTTTTTTTAATGAAGATTTTTACATGCCTTAAATGTTTCTATTGCTCTACACAGAATATAACAAAGAACAATTTCAGATATAAACAACTATTTGTAGAGGATTAATTCTAAGGTATGACATAGTCCTTAGCTTTTCTCTTTGGCCTCTTCTTACTAGTGAAGAAAGCTACTGCTTTCTACTACATCTTTGTTTATATAGGGACTAGATTCTAACATGAGTGTGAAGCACCTAGATTCTTGCTATGAAAATTCTACTCGGTTTATATTCTGTTTCAGTTTTAAAAATATAATTGCACACGTCTAGGCAGTTCTGCTGGCAATAAAATAGTTAAAGAAAGCCTGCTTAATTTTTTTTTCTAAAAAAAAGTCCAACTTATTGACTCAGTTGTTAGAATATCCACTATTACACTTCCTTTTTGTTAGCTAAGGTAGAATCCAATGGAAAAAAAATTCTTCCTAGGAATAAAAACATGTCGGAAAGTGCTGGTCTTAGAAAGATTTTTGCTTATTACTTCAGCTGGTGTTGGAACCGTTTTTCTGTGGAGCTTCAACCCTACACACATCAACAGTTCTCATCATCTTTCTGTCATAAGAAATTAACAGTTATCTTCAACACTTTTGATCGGATGCTATTTACAAGGAACTCACAACAAGAAGAAATTTAGCTCTAGTGAGGAAAAATAAACAAGTAAATAAAAAAATAGAAATTTAATATACACTGATTACTGACAACATGAGGACCCTTTCCTCTAAATGTGCAGCTCTGTAAGAGTTCTAATTGAGTAAATGATTACACAGTTATTGGAAGTATGGCCAGAGTGGGTGAGATGTTTCATCTCTCCCAACTTCTTGCTTCCCAGAAATACATAACAGCAGATATGTAGGGAATGAAAACAAGAAATAGGTCAAGCAAACCCTACAATCCATCTGGAGTAAGCAGCACAGACACTTCAGTGTTGATTTCTCCTTCCAAATTATCATATTTAGCCACAAATGAACATACTTCCATAATTTTATTCTTCAAAAATCTAATTTTATATTTATGGCCTGTGTAATGATCTTTGACAGTAAGTCAGACTCTATTTAAGCTTTTATTTTTAATTTTGAGTGCTATTACCTGCAAAATTTATTGATGTCCTCTTTTCTTTCTGTAACAAGGAATGATTACTAACTCTGAATTCAGTGTCTCCATACCACTCATGAATTTACTTGTATCTTGTACATGCCTCTGCTTGCCTCAGTATATTATTCTTGGGACAGACAAATTCACATTACTTATTGTACAAAATGATAAATCTCTCTCATTGGAATTTTCACTCTATGTTGCAAAACAAAATAAGAAAGTTTCTTCTCATGATATTTAACCTGGTGAAATAAATCAAAATTATATTAATTAATATATGAGAAACTTAATTACTAAGACTTACCTACATATTCAGTAAATAGAAATTAATTAGAAATGGTTTTGCATTTTAAAATGGTTGACATGCAGAACTTATTCAGAGTGGACAGAACTCTGAGCTTCTGAGTTTAAATTTGTTTTCCTAAAAAATGCATCTCTTCCTCTTCTGGAGAAGAGCATTCCCTTTCATCTCAAGCCCTTCATCCACTCTTGATTCTCATTGTGTTTCCTACACAGGTTCTTCCTTTAGCATTTCTATCAGATATTCAGTTGTAGACCCCAGTTGCAATCCAGGAGGTTCCTACAGAGCATCGATGATAACTTTCTGATGCAAGTGGTGGAGGAACCAACAAGGAAAGGCGCTCTGCTGGACCTTGTAGTAACAAACAAGGAGGGACTGGTGGAGGATGTGAAGGTAGGAGGTAGACTCGGCTGCAGTGACCATGAAATGGTGGAGTTCAGGATGCTGCGTGGAGGAAGCAGGGCGATAAGCAGGATCAAAACCTTGGCCCTCAGAAGGGCTAACTTTGGCCTCTTCCAGGAACTACTGGGAGGAATCCCGTGGGTCAGGACTCTAGAAGGTAGGGGGGTCCAAGAGTGCTGGTTGCTGTTTAAATATCACTTCCTCCATGCTCAGGAGCGGTGCATCCCCCTGAGAAAAAAATCGAGCAAAGGAGGCAGGAGACGTGCCTGCTCGAACAAGGAGCTTCTAGAGGAGATCAGGTGGAAAAGGAAGGTACATGGAATGTGGAAAGAGGGACAGGCCACTTGGGAAGAGTACAGGAATGTTTTCAGAGCTTGCAGGGATGCAATGAGGAAGCCCGAGGCCCACCTGGAATTGAAGCTGGCAAGGGATGTCAAAAACAACAAGAAGGGCTTCTTCAACTACATCAGCAGCAAAAGGAAGGCTAGGGACAACGTGGGGCCGCTGCTGAATGAGGTGGGAGTCCTGGTAACGGAGGATGCAGAGAAGGCAGAGTTACTGAATGCCGCCTTTGCTTCAGTCTTCAGTACCAAGGCAGGCCCTCAGGAATCCCAGGCCCCGGAGGTAAGAGAGGAAGCCTGCAGAAAGGATGACTTTCCCTTGGACGAGGAGGACTGTGTGAAGGATCGCTTCAGCGATATAAGCGCTCACAAATCCATGGGCCCTGATGGAATGCACGCACGAGTGTTGAGGGAGCTGGTGGATGTCATTGCTGAGCCACTCTCCATCATCTTTGAGAGGTCCTGGAGGACAGCAGAGGTGCCCGAGGACTGGAGAAAGGCCAATGTCACTCCAATCTTCAAAAATGGCAAGAAGGAGGACTCAGGGAACTACAGGCCGGTCAGCCTCACCTCCATCCCGGGAAAGGTGATGGAGCAGTTCATTCTAGAGGTCATCATGAATCAAGTGGAGGAAAAGAAGGTTATCAGGAGTAGTCAGCATGGTTTCACCAAGGGGAAATCATGCCTGACCAATCTGATAGCTTTCTATGATGGCATGACTGGCTGGGTAGATGAAGGGAGAGCCATGGATGTTGTCTATCTCGACTTCAGCAAGGCTTTTGACACAGTCTCCCATAATATCCTCCTAGGGAAGCTCAGGAAGTGTGGGCTGGATGAGTGGTCAGTGAGGTGGATTGAGAACTGGTTGAATGGCAGAACTCAGAGGGTTGTCATCAGCGGCGCTGAGTCTAGTTGGAGGCTGTCAACAAGT
>Ga0065711_1044779_pt1 | contig 13886 bp, 13 predicted proteins | sample Hoacrofraction12_FD_59098 | JGI IMG/M metagenome (GOLD analysis project Ga0065711, IMG submission 59098) | Hoatzin crop microbial communities from Cojedes, Venezuela - Epithelial fraction 12 v2 (version 2) | ecosystem: Host-associated > Birds > Digestive system > Esophagus > Crop | place... | reverse complement strand
TTATCGGGAAAATAATTGTTTTGTAATTTTTTATTCAAATCTTCTATTACTCGTACAGTCAACTCATCACTAAAAATTTTATTCTTTATAATATTTCTCTCAAAGTTATTTTTTATTGCGATAAGTTCTTCTATTGATGGTTCTCCTAAACTTACTATACTAAATCGTCTTTTAAAAGCAGAGTCACCCATTAAAAGCATTACCTCAGCTTTAGTTGTTGCACCAATAAAATGAATATTTGAATCAAGCAAATATGGTTTAAGTATATCTGTAATAGATATTCCGCCAAGCGATTTTCCTAAATCAATAAGCGTATGTATTTCATCAAAAAACAACTCCAATTGCATCTTTTTAGCAAATTTTATAAGTTCTACAATTTTTTCTTCAAAACTACCTCTTAATTCAGTATTTTGTATTAGCTTAGCACACTCAACTACAAAAATATTATTTAGGTTATTGTATATTGCGTATGCCTCAACCAGCGTTGTTTTTCCGGTTCCAGGATGACCTATTATTAAAATATTGTTTTTTATGCATTTATTTCTAACAATAGACATTTTTTTAATTCTTCATTTCGACCGAAAAAATATTTAAGTGTATTTTCATTTGGGACCAATATATGCCCCATTCCATTTAAACTATGTGGCACTGCTTTTTTAGATAAATATATATGTGATCTTATTCCACCGAATTCCTTCAATACTTCATCAATAAAGTCTTCTACAACATCATATTTACTTAAAATATCTCTTGCCACTTTATCATCTATATCCCGTTCTGATGAAAATGGTATTATATCATATTTATTACAAAGATTCTTTTCGCGTATATATTTTAATAACGCTATTACTATTTCTTCATTAATCGTATTCATCAAATTCTATTTCCCAAGTATCAGTATCTACATAATATTTCTTATTTAATATAGCTGAATTAGTATAACCTGACAAAATTTTAAACATCTCAATCGCTGCAAATTGTGATGCAAACCCATTATAAGGATCACAGATAGCTGCAACAAATTTCTGATTAATATTTTTCACTTTATCATTGTATATTTCTATTGATTTAGGAAAAAGCTCCTCATATGTTTTTGTCTTTCCAGGAACAATCAAAGGGCCGACAGAGACTTTCGAATGACTATATGGGCCATACAAAAACCATGGAATAGAAAATTTCTGCATAACTCTATCTACTATTGATTGTATCTTTCCTCTTGGAGTATCCGCACAAAGTATTGCCAAATTCGGTATATCATTTTTCAAAAATTGCATATCCTCTTCATTTTCAATTTTGACATTAATAGCATTTACTTTTACATTTCTGTTATATTTTTCGAGCTTTTCTTTAGCTACATCTACCTTTCTTTTTCCCACATCACTTTCATCATATAAAACTTGTCGCGAAGTATTGCTAAGCTCAATCTCATCAAAATCTACAATTGTTATTTTTTCAACTCCAGTCATAACTGCCGCTAATGCTAAATAACTTCCAGTTCCACCAACTCCAATAATACACACATGTGATTCACAAATTTTACGTTGCATTTCATAAGACATTTGCTCATCTATACCCTTAAGAGATGATAATGAACTGATTTGCCTTGAATACTTTTGGCTTTGATAATCAGATAATATATCCTTATTACTTATTTGTTTTTTAGTATATTATTCTCACACATAATATCGAAATATTCTTTAAACAAATCATCATCTAAATACATTCGTTTTGATATAAAATTATACCCTTCTTCATATGTCCTCGGAACAGTAAATGCCTCCAATATCTTAAATATTTCATTTTCATCTTTTTCTATCTGAAATAAATCGCATCCATTAACATCTATTAACATTCCCATTTCTTTAGTATCATATACCATAAGTGAATTATTTGTTTTATATTTATACATATTCTCCTCCAAAATGCTGCAGGAATAGCATTTTCCTGCAGCAAAAAGATTAGATTAATTACATACTCTAAGTGATGCAATGATAGCTCTAACCTGAGTATTAACCGCAGTATTAACCTTTACCATTATTGTTCTCCTCTCTCCTCCAAAATATTCTGGTTTTTGTTTTGCATAATTATACTTTATCAGTATATGTAAGTATCATTTATGTGTCAAGTATTTTTCTGGCTTTTTGTGAAACATTCCTTTTTGTTAAAATTCATATATATAAATTTTTTAAAACAAAAAGGCGCCAAAGAATTGAAAAATCAATTCTTTGGCGCCTTTTAATATGAACTGCTATATTATTTATATTTTGGCATGTTCTGTTTTATAAGATCATTCTTCTGTATCATATATTGTTGCAAGTCTCTTGAGATATGCAAGATGATCTTTTGCATTCTGAGCATTCTGAGCGTAGAAGGACTCTGCGTTTTCAGGATTGCTCTTTCTAAGTGACATGTAACGCACTTCTCCGTTAAGGAAGTCCTGATAATCTTCAGGCTTTGTATTTGTGAAGTCGATTGAAAGCTTCTTGCCTGTTGCTTCAGGATTGAAACGGAAGAGGTTCCAGTAACCGCAATCAACGGCTCTCTTTTCCTCAGTCATAACACCTGTCATACCGCCATTTACCTTGATACCATGGTTGATACATGGAGCATAGCAGATAACAAGTGATGGACCATGATAAGCTTCAGCTTCACGAAGAGCCTGAAGTGTCTGGTTCATGTTAGCACCCATAGCAACCTGTGCTACGTATACATAACCATAGCTCATAGCGATTGATGCAAGGTCTTTCTGCTTGATAGCCTTACCACCTGCAGCAAACTGAGCAACAGCACCGATAGGAGTAGCCTTAGATGACTGTCCGCCTGTATTTGAGTAAACTTCTGTGTTTACAACAAGTACGTTTACATCCTTACCTGATGCAAGAACGTGATCGAGACCGCCAAATCCGATATCGAATGCCCATCCGTCACCACCGATAATCCACTGTGACTTCTTAGCAGCAAAGTCTTTGTTCTTCTTTACGAAGTTTGCAGCATCACTGTTATCAGAAGATAGAGACTCAATGAGTTCGTTTGTAGCAGCTGTATTTGTAGCGCCGTCATTGAATGTATCAAGATACTTCTTAGCAGCATCATTGCCATTATCAGCAAGCTTTTCAACCTGTTCTTTTACTTCATCACGAAGAGCGTTCTGAGCAAGGATCATACCGAATCCAAATTCAGCGTTATCTTCGAACAATGAGTTATCCCAAGCCGGTCCGTGACCTTCTTCGTTAACTGTGTATGGTGTAGATGGTGAGGAGTTACCCCAAATTGAAGTACATCCTGTAGCATTTGCTACATACATTCTATCACCAAAGAGCTGTGTAATAAGCTTAATATATGGTGTTTCACCACAACCTGCACATGCACCTGAGAACTCAAGGAGTGGTTTAAGGAACTGGCTTCCCTTGATTGTTGAGCTCTTGAACTTCTCAACAACTTCAGTCTTTGTAGGAAGAGTTACAGCATAGTTGAAACCTTCCTGCTGCCATTCGTTCTTTGCAAGAGCACCCATCTTAAGTGTCTCACCCTGCTTGTTACCAGGACATACGTTTGCGCAAGATCCGCAACCTGTACAGTCAAGAGCTGATACTGTGATACCGAACTTGTATCCATCCATACCCTTGAGATCAACAAGTTTCATGTTTTCAGGAGCATTCTTTGCTTCTTCTTCTGTCATAGCAACAGGACGAATTGCTGCATGAGGACATACAAGTGAGCAGAATGTACACTGGATACACTTCTCAGGATTCCATTCAGGAACGTTAACTGCAATACCACGTTTCTCGAATGCAGATGAACCTGAAGGTGTAGAACCATCCATGTATGGAGCAACTTCAGATACCTTAAGTGAGTTACCTTCCTGAGCGTTAACCTTTGCCTGAATGTTGTTTACGAAATCTACAACATCCTTGCGGTCACCCTTAGCAACTGTGAAGTCGAGACCTTCATCCTTAGCATCTTTCCAAGATTCAGGAATCTCAACCTTGATAAGGTTCTTGTCATCAGCACCGGCTTCAATAGCCTTCCAGTTCTTCTCAACGACATCCTGTCCCTTACGGCCATATGTCTTCTGAGCTGCATCTTTCATGAACTTGATAGCATCTTCCTGAGGAATGATCTTAGCAAGTTTGAAGAATGCTGACTGAAGAATTGTATTGATTCTTGTAGGACCCATACCAACTTCTACACCAATCTTAGAACCATTCATGATATAGAAATTAATCTTGTGTTCATACATGTATCTCTTAACCTGTCCGGGGATTTCTCTCTCAAGGTCTTCTACTGACCAAGGACAGTTGAGAAGGAATGTTCCTCCGTCAACAATTTCCTGAACCATGTTGAACTTACGGATATATGAAGGGTTGTGGCATGCTACAAAGTTAGCTGTCTTGATAAGGTAAGTTGACTTAATAGGCTTCTTACCAAATCTAAGGTGAGACATTGTAACACCGCCTGATTTCTTAGAATCATAATCAAAATATGCCTGAGCATACATATCAGTGTTATCACCGATAATCTTAATAGAGTTCTTGTTGGCACCAACTGTACCATCAGCTCCAAGACCCCAGAATTTGCAGTTGATTGTTCCTTCAGGAGTTGTAACAAGTGGAGCACCTGCATCGAGTGAAAGATTTGTTACATCATCTTCGATACCGATTGTGAACTCTTCCTTCTGATCGTTGTGGAATACAGCAACAATCTGGTTAGGAGTTGTATCTTTTGAACCAAGACCATAACGTCCGCAAAATACAGGAACGTTTTCAAACTTAGTTCCTTTAAGAGCTGAGATAACATCAAGAGCAAGTGGCTCATGAAGTGATCCCGGTTCCTTTGTTCTATCAAGAACTTCAATCTTCTTAACAGAAGCAGGAATAGCTTCAACGAGTGCCTTAGCTGAGAATGGACGATAAAGTCTAACTTTAACAACACCGACCTTCTCTCCTCTAGCCATAAGGTAATCGATTGTCTCTTCGATTGTATCGTTAACAGAACCCATAGCAACGATTACAGTTTCAGCATCAGCTGCACCATAATAGTTGAAGAGCTTGTAATCTGTTCCAAGTTTTGCATTTACCTTGTCCATGTACTTCTGAACAATTTCCGGAATTGCATTGTATGCAACGTTGCATGATTCTCTTGTCTGGAAGAAAATATCCGGATTCTGTGCAGAACCCATCTGACGAGGATGATTTGGATTAAGTGCATTCTTCTTGAAATCATCGATTGCATCAAAGTTTACAAGATCCTTAAGATCTTCATCACTCCAAACTTCAATCTTCTGAATTTCGTGAGATGTACGGAATCCGTCAAAGAAATTGATAAATGGAAGTTTGCCTTCAATTGCAGAGCAATATGCAACAGGAGTCAAATCCATAACTTCCTGAACTGAAGATTCGCAAAGCATAGCTGCACCTGTCTGGCGACATGCATATACGTCAGAATGATCACCGAAAATATTAAGTGCATGTGAAGCAACGCAACGAGCTGATACGTTGAATACGCCTGGAAGACGCTCACCGGCTACTTTGTAGAGATCGGGAATCATAAGAAGTAATCCCTGAGATGCTGTATAAGTTGATGTAAGAGCACCTGCTACAAGAGATCCGTGTACTGCGCCTGCAGCACCTGCTTCAGACTGCATCTCTGTGATTTGAACTGTACGTCCGAAAATGTTCTTTTTTCCGGCCGTTGCCCATTCATCTACATGCTCAGGCATAACAGATGAAGGTGTGATTGGGTACATAGCGGCAACTTCTGTATACGCATATGAAGCGTAAGCAGCAGCTTCGTTACCGTCCATGGTTTTCATGTTTCTTGCCATTCTTTTTCCTCCTACTTAATAATCTGGCATTTAGCAGATTAATTTAGAAAATATGTGCGCAATTTATATTTTTTAACGCAATTTTTTCCTAATTCGTAACATAGTCTTACATCGCGCTTTGACTTGCCATAAAAGCGTGAAAAAACAATGCCAAAACATTAATTTTCCTGCAAATATCATAGTAGCATGCTAAAACATCAATGTCAACGCGACAAAAAACATTTTCTACGTAAGCAAAAGCTAACAAACTTGCTATTTTAGCCAATTTGTTCTATTATATAAATTGCAACCAAAAAAGAGTGAAATGGCAAGTTCGCTCTTGCAAAAAATATATTATTATTTAGGAAGGAGATTACTATTATGGCATACGTAATCAGTGATTCTTGCATCAGCTGTGGTTCATGCGCAGCTCAGTGCCCGGTTTCAGCAATTTCTCAGGGAGCTTCTCAGTACGAGATCGATCCTAACACATGCATCGATTGCGGTTCATGTGCAGCTCAGTGCCCTGTATCTGCTATTTCTCAGGGCTAATAGCTTATATGCAAATAAAAAACAAGTCGACGAGTCGGCTTGTTTTTTTATTTGTATTATATTTTTATCTGTTGTGTTCAAGATTTGCAAATTTTGTAAACTGCGGCATCCATAATAGTTCAACGGTTCCAATAGGGCCGTTTCTTTGCTTGGCTATGATTATTTCTGCGATACCTTTTTTCTCTGTATCTTTATTGTAATAATCATCACGATATATGAACATAACCATGTCGGCATCCTGCTCGATAGCTCCGGATTCACGAAGATCTGATAGCATGGGTCTGTGATCCGGTCTTTGTTCAACCGCACGAGATAGCTGCGAAAGTGCCACAACCGGTACATTTATTTCTCTGGCAAGTGCCTTGAGTGATCTCGATATATCGGAAATCTCTTGCTGTCTTGATTCAGAACCTCTCGTTCCGCCACCACTCATAAGCTGCAAGTAATCTATGAATATAATTTTCAGATTATGTTCCATTTTGTATTTTCTGCACTTTGATCTAAGCTCTTGCACGCTAATACCCGGCGTATCATCTATGATAAGATTTGAAGAACCTATCATATCAGCACTTTCAATAAGTGCTTCCCAATCGCCATCTGACATCTTACCCGTTCGAAGGCTTTGAGCTTCGACATGAGATTCCATAGATAGCAAACGGTTTACCAGCTGTTCCTTACTCATTTCCAGTGAAAAAATAGCAACTGTCTCATCATTTCTAAATGCCATATATTCTGCGATATTAAGTGCGAAAGCAGTCTTTCCCATTGATGGTCTGGCCGCAATCAGTATCAAATCCGACGGTTGAAATCCCGCTGTATCGTAGTCAAGATCGGAAAATCCTGTAGCTATACCTGTTACGCTTCCGGTATTTCTACTTGATGCCGCTATTTTGCTAAGTGCATTTACCACAACCTGTTTTATCGGTACAAACTCTCCTCCGTCACGCCTCTGCGTAACTTTAAAAACATCTTTTTCCACATTATTTAAAATTGTTTCGAGTTCGTCACTTCCGGCGTAGCAATTGCTGACCGTCTCATCACATACTTTTATAAGTTTTCTTAGCGTAGATTTTTCTGCAACAATTTGTGCATAATATTTTACATTGGCAGATGTAGGAACTGCTGCAACAAGATTTACTATGAACTCTGTTGATGAATATTCCGGCGGAACATTTTTTTCTCGCAGTTTTTCTTGAATAGTTACTTGATCTACAGGTCTTCCATCTTTACTAAGTTCTACCATTGAGTCAAAAAATATTCCAAGCTGTCTATTATAAAAATCATCTCCGTTTATGTACTCTGTTGCAATCTCTATAGCATCCCTATCCATAAGCATAGCGCCTACTACAGATCTTTCTGCCTCTAAGCTTTGCGGAGGAGTCCTTTTTACAATCACTTGATTATCCATAATTAGTCTCTTTCTTAAGCTTCAACAACATGTACTTTTAATTTTGCGCTCACCTGCGGATGAATCTTCACCGGTACTTCATAGAAGCCAAATGACTTAATTGCTTCAGATAAAACAAGTTTCTTTTTATCTATATCAAATCCAAACTGCTCTTTTGCTGCACTTGCAATTTCTTTTGATGATACAGAACCGAACACTTTTCCGCCTTCTCCTGTTTTGAGCTTTACTTCTACTGTTTTTTCTTCAATTTTTTTAGCAAATTCTTTTGCGTCTTCGAGTTTTTCTGCCGCAACTTTTTCTTCATGCTTTTTTTCTGCTTTAAGTCTTGCAAGATTTGCAGGTGTTGCCTCTATTCCAAGATTTTTTTTGAATAGCATATTGTGAGCATATCCATCGCTTACATTGATTATGTCACCTTTTTTTCCTTGAGATTTAACATCTTCCAATAAAATTACCTTCATTTAAGTTCACCTTCCTCAATCATTGTATCTATAGTATTCTTGATTACGCCAATAGCTTCTGTGACGGTTATTCCTTCCATCTGACAGCCTGCCATACTCATATGACCACCACCGCCAAGTCTCTCCATCACAACTTGTACATTGACTTCATCAATCGATCTGGCACTAACATATATCATATTCTGATATTCAGTACACACAAAGCTTGCACGAATTCCTTTAATATTAAGAAGTTCATTTGCAGCCTGTGCTCCTATAACAGTCGGACTTACAACATCATCGCCACTGCAAATAGAAATAGCATATGCACCCTTGTATATTTCAGCTTGACTGACTGCATCTGCTTTTGTCTTATATTCATTGGCATCTTCTCTAAAGAGTTTTCTGACTCTTGTAACGTCCGCGCCATTTCTTCTAAGAAAAGCTGCTGCTTCGAATGTACGTACACCTGTTTTTTGCATAAAGTTGTTTGTATCAACCATAATGCCTGAATACATGCTATCTGCTTCTTCTGTTCTGATTTTTACATTTTCACCTATGTACTGGAGTATCTCACTTACCATTTCGCAAGTAGATGATGCATAAGGCTCAACATATGAAAGCGTTGCATTCTCAATCGTTTCTGTGCCTTGCCTATGATGATCGAGTACAACAATATTCTTGCAAAAACGAAGTAGTTCAGGGCACTCTGTTATAGAAGGCTTATTTACATCGACAACAACAAGTACTACATTGCCGTTTGCCATATCAATAGCAGTTTGTGCGCCTATAATCATATTGTCATCATACTCCGGATTGTTTTTATACAAATCCACAAGCGGTTGCATAGATCTTGTAACATCGTTCAAAACTATATGACATTTTCTGTTGAGAGTTTTGACAATCCTATAAATACCGACAGATGCACCGAAACTGTCAACATCTCCAAGTCTATGTCCCATAACTATAACTGTATCATTTGCGGTTATAATTTCTCTTAGCGCATGTGCCTTTACTCTGGCTTTTACTCTTGTATTTTTCTCAACCTGTTGACTCTTTCCGCCATAATATATAGTATTGTCAGGAGTTTTAACAACGGCCTGATCTCCGCCTCTTCCAAGCGCAAGATCAATGGCATTTCTTGCAAATTCATAATTTTGTAAATATGAAAGTCCATCTATACCAAAGCCTATACTCAAAGTAACCGCCATTTCATTTCCGATATTAACAGTCTTTACATCTTCCAAAATATCAAATCTATTTTCTCTAATTTGCGACAAGTTCTTCTTTGGCATTACTACAAAATATTTATCTTTTTCGGTTTTTCTGACTATACCGTTACATCCTGCCACATATTTATTTATCTTTCTGTCAATTAGCGCGATAAGAAGAGATCTTCTGACTTCTTCAACACTTTCAAGCGCCTCTTCATAATTGTCGAGATACATAAGGCCCACCGCAAGAGACTGATTGTCAACCTCTTGAACAGCAAGTCTGAGAGCTGTCTCATCAAACAAATATACCATAATAAGATATCCGTCATATCCACCGGCATCAATGATATCGCTATGTGCTGTCATATCCGTAAGAGATATTCTGCGCATTCTAAGCGAATAGCTTGACTGTTCATAATCAAGATCCATCTGTACTTCTTCATCATCTGTTGCCGGAAATTTATCAACAGTTAAGCTCTCAAAAAGTGTCGAGATGTGCTTATGATATCCTTTATTCTGATGAACAATTTTCTCAAATGCAATATTCGTCCAAATAATTTTGCCGGTATCATCCAAAAGACAACTCGGCAAATCTAAATCCCTTAAAAGCGTCTTTTGAATCTGTCCATATTCTGTCGCAAAACTAATAAGCTCATTCATAATAATGGGCCTGGTTCTCATATACATAAGTATAACAATAACAGAATATATAATTGTAAAAACAAGGAGAGTAAAGCCTACAGAAGCTCCTCCGATGATAAATAAAAGCACATTAAATAAAATTAAAAGAATATCTAAATAGACAAAAACTGAAAGAAAGGTTTTTAGACGACCTTTAATTCTTATTTTTCTCTTCTTCATTTTGGTGTCCCTCCACTCTTATAGAAGGATTATACCACATACGAAATATAAACGTCTATTATTCAGAAATTCTCAAAACATCAAAAAAGACATTACCCTTCGGTAATGTCTTTAAAATATCAATCTGCTACGTACGGCATAATTGCAAGATGTCTTGCACGCTTGATAGCAACAGTGATTTCTCTCTGGTGCTTTGCGCAGTTGCCTGTGATTCTTCTTGGAAGAATCTTACCACTTTCAGAAACATATTTCTTAAGTGTAGCTGCATCTTTGTAATCAATTGAATGATCCTTACCGCAAAATACGCAAACTTTCTTTCTTCTACGCATTCCACCTTTTCTACGTGGAGCTTCGGATCTCTCTTTATTGAAAGCCATTTCATTGCCTCCTATTTTTAATCAGTCAGCAATTTAAAGCTGACTATTAGTTGAACGGCAGTTCTTCATCAATTCCATCAGGAATATTCATGAAACCATCAGCTGCCGCTACAGGTCTTTCTGAAGCAGAATCTGCGCTTCCGGAGCCATTATATGAGCTCTGTCCGGCTGAATTCTTACTCTCAGCAAATTCCTGATCCTCTACAACAACATCTGTAGTATATACTTTGACGCCATCCTTATTGGTATAACTACCTGTTTGAATACGTCCTGTGACGCACAATTTTGTTCCTTTGTGCAAATACTTCTCTGCAAACTCGCCTGATTTGCCGAATGCTACACATCCAATGAAATCTGCTGTCTGCTGACCATCATCACCTTGGCCTCTTCTGGAAAATCTTCTGTCAACAGCAAGAGTATATCTTGCAATAGCCATTGGATTCTCTCCCTGCGTGTATCTAACATCAGGATCTCTTGTTAAACGTCCCATAAGTATAACTTTATTCATTATTATTTGTCCTCTTTCTTATGCCTCGTCGCTTCTAACGCATAAGTATCTGATGACATTGTCCAAAATGCGAACACGTGACTCGATCTCAGCTGGAACAGTTGATTCTGCATCAAAATGAATGAAATAATAGAAGCCTTCAGACTGATTCTGAATTTCATAAGCAAGCTTCTTCTTACCCCAATCGTCAACGCTAGTAACTGTGCCACCAAAACGCTCGATTAGTGCCTTGCATTTGTCAACTGTAGCATTCTTCTGCTCGTCATCTACATTTGCGCTGACAACAACGGCTAATTCGTACTTGTTCATGCTATGTTACCTCCTTTTGGTCTCTGGCTTTCGTCTGCATGTGCAGCATGTGATACAAAAAAAGCGCTGCAACGAAAGCAAGGAATTTATATCACGGAGTTTCATAATAACATGTTACAAGTTTTTTTGCAAGATGTTTTCTTGATTTTTAATTACAAAATTCACGTTTTTTTGCATGATTATTTTTGATTTTTAAATTACAATATGTACCATGTTTCATTACTCATTTGTAATATTATGCGTTATTTGTTTTATGCTTTTCTCTACCGTTGTTCTTGGAATCATAATCTGGTGTCCACATCCAAGACATTTAAGTCTAAAATCAGCACCAATTCGAAGGACTTCCCATTCAAATGATCCGCAAGGATGTTTCTTTTTTAGCTTTAATACATCTCCAACTTCAATATTCATATACACCTCTCAAGGTAACATATCCAGTACTTTACCTATGCTATCATTTATTACTATATCAGCCTGCATATCTCTTGGAGTTGCTGATTTATTTATGACGACAAGCTTATCTCCCCTATAATAATCAATAAGACCTGCGGCCGGATATACAGCCAGCGATGTTCCACCAACTATCAGTACATCAGCGTTTGCAATATATGATGTAGCCTTCTGTAAAGTATCCATATCAAGCCCTTCTTCATATAATACAACATCCGGTTTTATCCTGCCCCCGCAACTGCAAGTCGGAATGCCGTCACTATCCAAAATGTAAGAAACATCATAAAATTTTCCGCATTTTTCACAATAATTTCGAAGTGTACTACCATGCAATTCCAAAACATTTTTACTGCCCGCAAGCTGATGAAGGCCGTCTATATTTTGCGTAATTACAGCTTTTAGCTTTCCTTCTTTTTCCCATTTCGCAAGTTTTTGATGTGCCTTATTTGGTTTTGCATCTTTAGCTATGAGTTTTTCTTTATAAAACTCAAAAAATTCTTCAGGTTTGTCCCTGTAAAAAGTATGACTTACTATTTGCTCCGGTGGATATTTATATTTTTGATTATATAATCCGTCTTGGCTTCTAAAATCCGGAATACCGCTTTCTGTTGATACACCTGCTCCGCCAAAAAATACTATATTATCCGTTTCTTCAATGATTTTTTTAAGTTCCTCAATTTCCTTATTCAATATATCACCCCTTTTCATATTTTTATGATGGTAAATTGTTAATTCGATTAGCTATTTCACTATCATTAGTTAAATCATATATCATATACAGGCAATCTTTGGCTTGATCTATCATGCCAAGTGATGTAGCTTCCTCGCTTGCTTTTAATAAAAGTGCAAGTGTTACGGAATCAGCATCAAGAGGAATGTTATTTTCTATTAGCTTTGTCTTTACTTGCTCAGTTGTAATTTTAGAATAGTCCTTTTTTAGCGCTTCTTCCAAGAAATTTATTTCTCTATCTGCATCCTTACTTTCATAATACATTTTACTATATTTATATAGTGCAATAGACAAATCCGGATTATAATTTTCAAGATAATACCATCCAAGATGTCTGTAATAATTTGCGAGTTCAAGCCTTGTTGCTCTGAATTTATGACTATCTTTAGTATACTTTAATACGCTTTCCTTATCCCCTATCATCTTTAGACAATATATAAGTCTATCTATGATAAATACATCAACAGGGTTTTCAATATTAGCATTTATACATTGTTCAAGTGCCTTATCAAAATTCCCTTCATCTATATATTCTTTTGCTCTTTGCATATAATTTACTGTTTTATCTTCATTACTTATCTCATATTCATTGCCAAAATAATATTCATATAAATAAATTTCAGCTATATGTTTAAAGCTAAGTACTAGTTTATTATTTCTCATATTTTCCTTTTCTATTTTCTCGCTACAAAAATGCATTTATAAATGTATTTTACCAATATTAATTGCGAAGGTCATACTATCATACCCATAAATTTATATATTCAATCTTTACACGCCACTTATAGAAGTGAGGAGCTTCCCGACTAAGATAAATATGATAAGTTATATTGCATCATATTATTACAAAAATCCTGAAATTTTTAATATTTATTATACTAATATAACATTGACAAAAATATTTATATACGAAAAAAGCTCATCCACTACAGATGAGCTTTAGAGGTGACAGGCGGATTTGAACCGTCGATCAGGGTGTTGCAGACCCACGCCTTACCACTTGGCTATGTCACCAAAAGATGACCCCTAGCAGGTTCGAACTGCTGTTACCGCCGTGAAAGGGCGATGTCTTAACCGCTTGACCAAGGGGCCTTATCAAAATAATAGTTCAAGCTCCCCAAGTAGGGCTCGAACCTACAACATCACGGTTAACAGCCGTGCGCTCTACCATTGAGCTATTGAGGAATATATTTTGTTCCTTCAAAACCGAACACTGAATTTCTAAACCTTTATT
>Ga0065711_1015202_pt1 | contig 13886 bp, 10 predicted proteins | sample Hoacrofraction12_FD_59098 | JGI IMG/M metagenome (GOLD analysis project Ga0065711, IMG submission 59098) | Hoatzin crop microbial communities from Cojedes, Venezuela - Epithelial fraction 12 v2 (version 2) | ecosystem: Host-associated > Birds > Digestive system > Esophagus > Crop | place... | reverse complement strand
TTCCCTCTGAGGGTGACGGAGCCCTGGCCCAGGCTGCCCAGGGAGGTTGTGGAGTCTCCTTCTCTGGAGATATTCAAGACCCGCCTGGACGAGGTCCTGTGCAGCCTGCTCTGGGTGACCCTGCTTGGGCAGGGGGTTGGGCTGCGTGACCCACAGAGGTCCCTTCCAACCCCGACCATCCTGTGATTCTGTGATTAGTTGACTACCACATCCTCATATCCTGAATGGTTTGCCTTAATGTTCAAGTGAAAAGCAGCGATTATTCCTAGTCCGTTTCTCTGTGTCGGAACCCAAGAGATAAGCGACAAACAGGGCTGAGGTTAGTGTTGTGGGTTACAGTACACAACTCCATTTCAGTGTTCTGTTCTGATTTACGATCACCATGCCTCATGAGTGCCAAAGCAGCCTGTTAAAATTAATGCCTATACATTATTTTCTAAGAATTGTAGTGGAGAGGCTTTAGTAGTCAATAAAAAGTAAAAGAATAAAGTAAAGGCAAAGGGGATGCCAGCAGAAATTCTAACAGACTGATTTATCTTCTGAGAGTATCATCCCGTTCGTTCAGAAAAGGGGAAAATAATAAAAAAAGTTTAACCAGAGGGTCTCATCCCTTTAAGCTCTCTGCCCCTTGGCCTTTTCCTCCTTACCCCCACATACCTGTCGAGACACATGGATTGTTTTGATTCATCCCATAGGTTTTTTTCTGGCTAACCACCCACGTCCTTCTGAGGCAGAGGAGTTGATTAAGTAGAACATTTTATGCAGGGGGTCACCTCTGAGTTCAGAGTGCTCGCTGTCACGTAGAAAACAGCAGTGTTCTCCCTGGAAGGATGTGACTGGAGAAGATGTACGGCTCATGGTTTCTTAAGTATTATATACACATTAAAATCAGAGTGCTAGCAGTGGTGGTAGTAGTGTATTCCAGCCCTACAGTTTCCTACACACAAAGAAGAATTATCACAGTCCACTTTGAGGTAGGTAATTATTGCTATCCCCGTCTTGCCCGAAATGGAATGTTAAAATTAGTTATTACTACAGTGAATTTACTGAAAGCTGTTTCTACAGGTTTATTACATCATTCTCAACAATTCATCGTCAGCTATTGTATTTGTGGATGCTATTAATACCCTGATTTTAAAATTAATCATATGTAGTGCCTGTACATGCACTACGGGTAAGGTGCTCATCTACTACAGTTCACCCACTCGAGCATTTCAAGGTGGGATGGGTTTTTTTGGTTTGTTGGTTGTAATTTTAATAAATTTTAGGCAGTCAGTGGTTTTCTTTCAGGGCAAGTATGAACCTCAGTCTATTGTATTTATTCAAAGAATGTTTTTAAATGTCAGCTGTTCTCAAGACCAAGTAAAAGGAAAAGAATACTTCTGGTTTTGTGGAGAAAAAAAATAGACTGGTTTTGGACTTGTTGTCCTTTGAGTAAGATTTTGGAGTGAAATTTCACAGATGATGACCTTGTGCATTAGAAGAAAAGGCAATTATTTGCCCTGTTCAAAAAATAAAACTGAACTCCCCCCTGGCAACTGATTTCTTACATGCTGTTGCATGTTTATTAATTTTCCCAGTCATTCCTGCTGGAGTGCTGGAGCAGGAACTGGGATGGTGGTGACTGTGGAAGCTTGTCTTCTGTTGGTACTTATGTATCCATCCAAATCTGCCCCATGCAATTAGCCATCCCAATTTAATTCTTAAAGCACAAGTAGTAAAAATGAACAAAAGCCTCAGAAATTAATTACGTGGAAGTATGAGGTGTGCTGAAAACATTCTAGCTAAAGAGGAGTTGGTGTAGTTTTTGTTGCTTTATGGCAAACCAGAAAGTAGAACTAGGTCCCTTGAGGTGAATTGTGAAGAATACGAAGTGATTAGTGCCTGTGGCGAACGAGGGGAGAATATGGGCTTACCGAGGGGAGAGTGGACCAGGAGTAGGTCTGAAGTTATGGTGCTTGTTTAGAAGATGTAGTTATATATTATTTTCTTTTAAAGTTGATATCTGCGTGAAGAACATGGCTTTAGTATTTTAAGAATAAACTGAGTGCCTGAGTAGGGGCAGACGTTTTTTGCCCGCTGAGATGGAGTACTTAGCATCTCCTTTGCCACACTGATGCAGGTGCTGGGCTCCGAGCTCTGAACTCCCCTGGGGACGTCAGGGCAGAGGATGTTCCCCAGAGAATTGTTCCCAAGACAAGAAGCTGTGATTTTTTTTCTGTGCGTGTGTGTATGCACATGCTTGTTTATCTCCTCAAAACTTTGCGTTCTCATTTGTCTCCCTGAAGTCTTGTTTTGAAAGCTCAGCTGCAACTGAATCACCACGACGTAACAAGCTGCGATGTGTGGTCAGAGCTGAGGTGTCTTAGGCTGTGATGAATGAAGTGATTTGATTTTAGAGTAGCTGACGATAAAAGAGAGCTAAGGTAAGTTGCTTTATCTTGCATTTGCTGTGGTTGAAGAGTGCTTCCAGATAGCGTTACCTCGCCTCCATAGAGAAATAGTGACTTGTTTGCTTGCAGTGGCTTGGCCCTGTCTGCACCCTTAGCTTTTAGATCGAATGGCTGAGTCAGGCATATTTATGGGCAGTCCATCTAGTTGGGTCTGTGATCCCATTAACAAGTAATACATGCACATTCATCTAATTTTTTTTTTTTTCTTGCAATATCCCTGTGTAGGGAAGCTCTCTCAACCCCCAGTTAGCTGTAAGGAAGGAGGTAGCAATTCTTGTTGTTGGGAGAAGGAGAAAATGCTTTTAATTTTACGAAATGAAAAATTACAGAGATTTCCATAGAGTAAGAGGTAAAAGCTTTTATTAAACATTATAAAAAGTGGTTTTCTTGTGGAGTATGTGTCTCTATAGATGCTTCATTCAGAGCGTGTGTAGCTTGGTCAGAATGACTTATAGGACTTAACCAGCAGTCAGTGTTTTTTCTCATTTTTGCATGAGCTGTGCTACATCAGTTACTAGCTGGATATGGCACAGAACGCCAACCCAACATAATAACAAATATAACTTGGAGAACCGGTCAGACAATTGTCTGTAGATGGGGGCAGGAGGTAACAAAAAAAATAGTTTTGTTAAAAAAACATATATAATTTTATATCTTTTAAATTTGTACTTACTTGAATTTGAAAAATTTGGAAAACGATTCTACAGAGGTTCTGCATTTGTTCAGTACATTTTGTTTCCAGATTAGATGCCCTTAAGGAAAAAAGACCCTAGTCCGTATTCAAATCTGTCAAAAATCCATATATGAAATATTATTTTAAGTTGGTTTCCTCATGGAGGGAGGAGCATTTTTGGTGCTTTGGGAGTACATGAGAAACAGTTGTCTGCCCTGCTTCTAAGCTTGCTAAAACAATGCCACTTGGCATGAGGAATTGCAGGCTGGGCGATAAATCTTAGCAATAAATAACAAATGCTGAAAACATACAATTTTTCTCTGGCGGGGTGCATAAACCTAGGGAGATTTTGCCTTATGCATCAGCAAAATTTACAAGAGAGTCAGACAAAGTCGTCATTTGCAAAGCATTGGGGTGATTCTAGCTTCTGGGCAACACAGGACTCGTGACAACCTGTGGGAGAGTCCACTGTGTTAAGTCACATTTTGCACACTTCTTGGCCATGGAGGATAAGAGAGGAGAGACTGTTGTCAACCAAGCTCTGCCAGAGTAAATTATTACTTTAATTCAATATTTATCTTGCCATCCATTGAAAGTCTATCAAAATCGTAAAGCAGATAGGTGGTGAAGGGTGGTTGTTTTTTGTAGGGTCTGTTTCTTTTTTCTTTCTTTTTGCTTGTGATGGTGTTTTTATCACTGCTGTGTAGTGCATCTTTCTACGTGTTCTGAAAACATCAGGGAAGCAAGAAGGAAAGTTTTTTTTAAAAAAGGCATCAGAAGTAAAAAAAAAAAAAAGATTAATACTACAACCTAGTTATCAGGTTAGAATTTTAAATAACCTGTATGTTTAAAATTCATTTCTTTATGTGTGGAAGTGAGTAAAAATGGTGCTATTTCCTTCAAACTGACTGCATTCCCTGCATGCATTTTATTCATAGCTCTCTATTCCCCTGGTACACATAAAGCGAAATGAATTGGCTATCTTTTTACATCTCCCTTTGAATGTTCTCTAGTGACTCTGCAAGTTGCCCCTTTTTGTCTTTCCACTAAATAGCATTTAAAGCTTCTGGCACAGCTGGACTTCAGTATGTAAGAAAGCTTTTAGGGTATTATACTGTCATTAGCCATTGAAGCTACAAAATCTGAAATGTCGAAGCCCATCCCGGCTTTGCTGCATGCACCTTGCTCTTAAGAACTTGGGTAAACATGCATATTGTTGAAACTATCCCTGAACAAAATCGTGCTGAAAAGGAATAAAGAATCAACGCTTCTTGTTTAAAAGCTTCTTTTCTAACCTCCGTAATTTGAAACTGAAGACTTTGAACACTGGGTTGGAGATTGTTCTGCAAGATAAATCCCTTGCATCACATAACCCTGACAACTCCCCAGTTCCATCAAATTAATAACAAATGGATGAGAAGATAAGCAAAACTAATGGGGAGGTTACATTTTTGTGACAAAGGTTTATGGCCATACTGAATCTCATGCTCTGTCATACACCTCCTCCTTCTCCTCCTCCACTGAGGTATTTTTTTTACTATCAGATCTGAGCATTCCTCTATCTGAAGCTCTTTTGTGGAGGAGATATGATGAATAACAAGTTGGACTATGTGCCTCCAAAAAGCTGCTGTGAACAACTCTCCACTCCCCACTGATTTGCTACAAGATAGGGCCACGTTCTTGCACACTGTACATCCACTTTCTACTCATTGGATGGTGCTACGTGTCTGAACGTTGAAACACAATACTGTAATCCCATCCTCTTGTCTGGTTAAAATTGCATAATAATTTAGTTTGGGAGCAGTCTCTGAATGTCGCCTGGACCAACTCTTTCCATAAAGTAGAGCCAGCTTACACCAGGTGGCTCAGGGCTGTGTCCAATTAAGTTCTGAGTATCTCCAAGGGTGGAGATGCCACAGCCTCTCTGCACAACCTGGTTCAATGTGGCACTACCCATGTCGTGGACATTTTTCCCCTAGTATTTAGTTATAATTTTTCACGTTTCAGCTTGCGTCTTCTGCCTTTTGACCTGTCTGTGGGCAGTTTTCTTTTAATCCAGTCTGCTAAATTAATCCACTAAATTAACCAGTCAATAAGCAGAAGAATAAACAATTTACAAATTACCTCTATTTGGAGATCTGTTCCAAAACACGCCTTTCAATCAATAGTCAGCAGCCAAGACAACTGCACAGGATATAGGAGACTTTGTTTTATTAAAATGGGCCTCAAAGGGAATGAATATTCCAATTTAAGGATTGTGGCATCAAACTTTAAAAAATAATGGTGGTTCTTCTATACCTTTGAACTGGTCAGGCATCTACCAGTGGGCTGCTTTGAAGGCAAAGGTGAACATGATGACCTCATGAGCTGGATTTACAACCCCGCCTGCAGTTTGCCAGGGAACTCTGGAGACCCACTTGTTGAATCCAACTATCTAATAATGTCCAGCTATTTCTCTTTAAAGATTAGTTCAGAGAGTTTGCATGGAGAACTTGAAATTAATAAGCAGGAGAGTTATAGGGAAAACTTACCCCAGCCAAACCATCCGTTGCCGCCATATGGACATACACTGTGGAGTATGTTAGAGGCAGCTTGCCCCTAATCCTTGAGTAATTCTGCTACGCAGTGAAAGTTGCTGCCCCTAAGGCAAGGCTCTGCTGCAGAGTAGTTCAGCTGAAGGATAGCTGGGGAGTTCAGGCACTCTAGCAGCACTCCTGTTGCATCTCGTGTGGGCAATAGCAATATGACTTAGATGTTCATGAACTTTTTAGCGTTCATGGAGCTGAAACGTAGTAGCTGCTTTTGGATTCTTTCAGGATTTTGGATGCCTGACCCTTGGGGACATAGTGAAAGGTGATGCACATTTTTGCTGTTGTTGTTGCCNTGAGTAATTTCTTTTCAGAATTAGAAGTACACTTTTGTTGTGAGGCTTCTGCTTCATCCCACCTCCTTTTTTCCCTACGCATATTTCCCAGGTCTTGATATACCTGGAGAAATGAATAGTGGGGATCCACGAATGAGCTCAGCTCCGCTTCACCCCTCATTTGTGCTCCTTTTGAGGGTGCAAAGGCTTTTGTGTGTGTTTTGGGCAATGAACAGGTTTGCCTTCAAGCTCCTCTTTTTTTGTGTGTAAGGAAAACCGCTTTGGGGTTACTTGTATAAGACTGAGTTGGTCCCTGAGGCAGGGTCTATTGTGGTTTATGACAGGTTATAGAACATGGCGATCATGAGGGATCGTTTAAGATCACTAAAGAGCGAATAGCTTATTTTTCGTTTTGGTTTGGGTATTCTCACTTAGGGGTAAAGGTGAAATACTGGCCCACCCGTGTCAAAACCAAACTTCTAACCACTTCAAGAAGTCTCTTCAGTCACTCGGCCTGCCATCCGTAGCGTGATGGAACTGCAGTGGAACTCAGCCCCTGGGACCTGCACATAAGCACTGGCAGAAAAGAAAGTCTTTTATCAGCTGCACTCCTTATTCCTTTGCATCACGAATAACTCGAAAAGCTGTCCAAGCTCTCTTGCTACAGCAGTATTGTGAATGGCTTGGGTTAACGTGAATTTTAGGAAAAAATATAGACTTCTGCTTCCACTTACAAAACTTTTTCTTACTAATTCTCTGCTTATAATCATGTCCAATTACTCTAATTTTATACAAAGTGCTTTTTTTCTCTCTGTTATTGATGAGAGAAAAGGGAAAGAAATAGGAAAGAAGATAGACCTACAGAAGGTATATTCCTTTTGTCCAAAATTCCAGTCGTTATTTTTTCAGTCAGCTTCTGTTTAGCTAGGAAGTTGAATAGAGCTTTAAGATATCAAGAGTGTTGCTTAATATTAAGCAGTTCTGAGCTATTGAATTGATTATTTTTCTATATAATAAAAAATATATGGTTGGTATGGGGATTTTGGTATCTTTCAACTACTTCTTTTATTGGGTGAGAGGGCAATGTGTTAAGCATTCATTATGAGTTAAGGGGTTGAGGGGAAGTGGAGTTGTCATATTCTTCTAGAAGGTTACCTGACGTTTTTGTAGATATATAGGTTCTTCCCTATCCCCTTGACACCCCCCAACTCCCCTAAATTCTTTACATTTCCTAAAATCCCTAGGATTTTTTTTCCCCAGTGTGTTAGGGCTTTAAAGGAATGCTTGGCCCGTAGTCTGTATTAGATTTAGCAACTGGAATGTTATGCTTGAAATGCCTGTTCCTAAGGGTTGAGCAGTTTGTTTACTGAGATGATAGAAGTGATCCCAGTGGTTTTTGTTGGCAGTGGAAGGCACACTGAATATTCAAAGCAAACAGAATTGATTTTAAAGAATACAGAAAAGTAACCGCTGTGAAACTTGTGAGACTGGAAACATTCTGAGTAGTTTTTCAGCTTTGTGATTTGCTTCTCACCTGTAAACCTTTCTCAGTGCTTAAAGAGACCTGACACATATCTTCTACTCTGACAAATCTAAAGAATCCACTGTAAGTTTTTTCAAGAGAGTGAAGATGCATATTTTAATGTTGTAGTTTGGTTAGCCACCTTTGCTTTTACAGTGAGAGAATAATCATTTACATTTCTATTACCCTATTTCCTCCTGGGGCTTCACATAAGCTTCCCTCTTCTAACACCAGCCTTCCAGAAATTCCTTCTTCTGGAACGGAGAAGGCTATACAAGGAGGCAAAATTTCAAATCGTTACTTCTGTTCCTTCAGTGGAGCATTGAGGCATATTCTGCTAGCATGTGCTGTGTTTGATTGGAAGCTAATAGTTAACATGATTACAGCTCATCTGTTGGATTGTTCTAAACGACAAAACAGAGAAGTGTCTCTCAAAGCCAAACTAGTGTGTGTGCTAAATTGATACTTATTTTCAGAATATCACCACTGTTGACAATGCATTGGTCAGAAGCAAGTGTTATTAAGTCCGCAGGCTTGTATATCGTACTCATAGACGTGATAGGAATGTGTTCCTGTTGGAGGGCAAGACCCATATGTTTTCATTTAGATAGTTTTCAGTAAGCTTTTAAATCTTGTTAAAGACCTTGCTAAGCTTGGTTTTGAATGATCAGTTGGGAAACATCATATTTAAAACATAGCTCTATTAAATTCAGATCTCTTGTAGAGATTGAATCTGATGATTAGAAAGAAAAAAATGGGGGAGGGAGGGGAAGAGTTCACATTCAAGAGGTAGAAACCAGTTCACAAAACTCATTGTCATTCTTGGAGCTGCGTGAAAGAAGAGACATAATGTGCTTCGGTGTATTCGTATTGTGACATTCCTGGAATCACAGAACACAACTAACGAAACTATGCTTTTCTCAAGAAAATGTTATCATCCTATGGGTAAGCCTTGCTGTGGAAACTTACACTTGCCTGAGAATGTATTTGAAATATAATATGTTAGGAATGAATCGGGCAGTGAATATACTCAGTATAAAAAATTCCCACGTACATAAGGATTCCTTTTTAATATTCTTTGAGCCAGTTCTGCAAGGTATTCAGGGCTGAGAGCCTAGAACTGTAGTACTTTTAACCAAGGATTCAAGTGTCTTCCTAATGTTCTGTCCACTTCTAATGATGCCCTGTTATCACTAATTATTGAATGAACAGACACATCTTAAATGTGTGCACTCACAATATCTACATCATAATTGATAAATATCAACTATGACACCTCCAAAAGCACGCTGTCCCCATTGTACCAGGGAGGGAGTGCCAGGGCACTCCGACTGACATATTCCAAGTAGACAACCTCTGTTTCGTTGGTATGTCACTCTCTCCCTTTGTCACAAAGTCCATCCAAAGAGGGCAAAGTATTGGATCCGTGCCTTCAGTACTCTTTGAGAAAACTTTCAGGTTTCAAGTTTCTGCCAGACAAAGAAGCTTCTTTGCCCAATTATAGTAATTACAAAAACTCCTGGTGGTGTCTTCAGAACAAGTTGTTAGTTGCATGGCTTGCTTTATGCAGTTGACAGTAACCGATAATTTTGGATTTTTGAGGTTTCGATGGAGCATCTATCTGAGATAGCTAAATTAAAACACTGGTGTGTATATACTTTCTCCAAAGCACAATCAAGAGCATCTCCGTTAGGCTTTCTACTCTGACTGACCGCTGTCTTTATTGGTGTACAGGGGGACAAGCTTCCTAATTCAGGCACGTAAGAGTTGTAGAGAATTAGGCTGTTTGAAAACTCTCATCTGTAGGTATTACCTAAGCTCTTTTTTCGCTGGACAAATGCTTAATCTTTCAGCAAGGGTGGCTTGTTTTTAGCCTTGGTACACCTGCCTTTACAATCATTTCCCTGAAGTTTTTACTCTCTCAGGTTGTCCCACCGAGCTCAGTGCGCCAGGAACAATTATTTCTGTGAGTAACATTTCTTGGATCTGATTCTATATTTGGTTTCTGTAACTCAGACCCTGGTCTCTTCTTGTTCTGTCCAGGCATCTCAATTCTGTCTTGCACATCCCTCTTAAAGAGGTCCCTGCATTTTTACTTTTTTTTACTCCAGTCTTCCTGCTGGTCTTGCACAAAATAACATGTACAAAGAGAGAGAAATAATGTGGTAATGGATAACTCTGCATCTTTTCCTGCTCTGCCCTGCTTCATTTGTAACTAATTAATCAATCCAGTAGTTTATAAAACTCCTTCACGTTGTTAACTTTGAATTAAAATCAAATAAAAATCCAATGTGCACTCGTCTGTATTTGCCATGTCACTGCCCCTACACCGCACACAGTGTCTTAACAGTCCAGCATTTTTGGTGTTGGAGGTTTTAGTGGATAAAACCATGTTTTATTTTCATGAGTGCCATTCTAGTCTAACCTGCACTCCAAAACCAAATGAGTTCAGTGGTCTGAGTCCTGTCCCTGCTGAACAACAGTCCGCATTACAAAACCACCATCAGGCACAAAGCTGGTGGTTTCTGCTCGGGGACGCTCAGACCCGGCCAGCGTGGAGGCGGAATTACCTCACACCCCAGGGAGTGCTTTTTCTAGGTGAAGACTGAGGTCATTCATAAGGCAATAGGGAAAAGCATCTCTTGTGAAACTGGTCTCTGCATCAGCCAGGGAGAGCGGTCGCCGGTACTGCTGCCCCAGGCTCGTTTTTATAATCTGGGATCTCTGCTTTGAGACCACCTCAGTTATGTGTGCTGTTTACTCTCAGAGTAGAACGCTTAAGCAAAGATTTGCATTTTGGGATGATGTTTTAGGTAGGTTACTTGTTGCAAACAGTACTTTCACATAGGTAGATTCCTGGTTCTGCTGCAATTAGTAAGTGTTTTGCCTTTACTTACAGAGCTGGGATGTTACTGTGAATATGTGATGGTGCTAGCCATATGATAAATATACAAATTTATGTTCATTATCATTTGTGTGCGTTATTGACTGTATCACCTATTCATTAAGACGTTTTCCCATGAGTTACTCTGACAGTAAAGCTGAGAGACCTTAAGTGGCTGTCATCTTTGTGCCAGATGGATTAAAACAAAAAATGCTCAGCACTTCTCAGTAGATCAGTGCTAAATTTCGTCTGGGTCATACCAGGTTAACAAGCCAAAGTATCAGGTTTCTTTTTTTTACTTTTATTAAAAAAAAAAAAAGTTTGTTTGTGTTCATACAATTAGCTATTTCAGATCAAAACTGTGTGAGAACATTTTTATCTTGGAGCACAGTAACACAATTTAGATTATTTCATACCTGTATTAAATTAACCAGAAGTGCAAGTTCAAATTAATCTCGTTATTTTTATTTCATCTGCTGTGTAAATAAGCCTTAAACCTCTAGCGATTACTGAATAGGGAAAGTGGCTTAACAGGAGAAATGAATACAGGGCTATCTGAATCTGCAGAGAGCCTGAAAAAATACCTGGTAAGTGACAGGTTACCTGGTAAGTGACAGGTTTCCCACCGATTTCACTGTGACAGCTCAGCTTGGCCAGCTATGGTCATTCACCCTCTGTTCCATTAGTAGTCACCCTGTGGCTGAAGACTAATGAAGGGGGGGATGATAGATTTGTACTCTCAGACTTTGGTAGTGTCTCACTGACCTCTAGCCTAGATCATATAAGGAGACAGTAACATTGCCATCACTCTGGAGCTTGTTCCTGAAAGTCACTCATCAGCTAGAGGGGACACAGGGAGAGTAGCTCTTCCTCGGGTTGGGGCGATGGAGGAGATTGCTCTAAAGGTCTGTTCCCCTTCCTTTTTTTTGTAACACTGACAGTATAAACAGGGAACCTTTTTTTCAAAAACTGGCATACAGAAGCAAAATCCCTGGGTTGGAGAGAGGATATAGAAGGAAGGAAGAACATGCTTCTGGGCTGGATGCCGGTGGGATAAAATTCTTCAGAGTCCAGGAGCTCTGCTGGCACATCCAAACAACCAGCCCGTACCCTCCAAACGAGCAGAGTGAGCTCCCTTCTGAGCACTTTTTCTCCTGCCTGCAGATTGGGGTGGTCACAACACCTTCAGCTTACTTTTTCCAGTTTTTATTTTTCTTCTGTAATTATAAGGAATAGAATTAATATGGTTTTTAAACACTCTGAAAGCTTAGACTCAAGTACTCTCTTGAGGCCTGTGCTACCATCAAGCTCATCATAAAGATAACTGAGTACTACTGGAGCGAGGAGAAAAAAAGGAGCCTTGGCCCAGCAGTGCGCATGAATAAATTATCGTACTCTGAAGGACGTATCAGCTGGAGTTGTCAGGTTTCTTTTGGACACCACCACCCTTTGCTGCTTCATCCCCCTAAACTCTGTGCAAAAGCCACAGCTCTGGTACGCCTTAGTCAAACAGGGTTGGGAGTCTCATTTGATAGCAGGTATTTCTAGCCTTCTCTCCATTCTGACGTGTGTTTAAATTGCAAAACTTTGGATCTTGTTTAAAATTTGAGGGGTTTCTTAATATATGTTTATGCTGTCATGCTGTCCGTCTACCTTAATATTTTTTTTTTAAATATATTTTGGACAATTTTAACCAAATTCAAGTGTGCCAAAGTTATTAAGCCCAAATGAATATTGTGAAAATTGGCAGCTGTGGAGATGAGAGAGATAATGCTCTCACTGAGGGGAGGCTTACCCCTTACTTCGCATGGGAAAATAATCCTGAGAGAGAGATCGGGGAACTCCAGTCTTTCGATTCTGCTATTTATGGAATTACTTGTTTATTCTTGGAAATCCTTTGAGGGTACTTTTGTAAACTGAGCATCTACTCTGTACAGAAGTGTCTAGATGGTCTGTGACATGCGATGTATTACTTTGTTTGGTTGTACATGATCACGGCTTGTTCTGGTTCTCCTAGTAAAACTGATGTTTTTATGTCTTTCTCTCCCAAAGATTTCTTTCGACCTAGCAGAATACACTGCTGACGTTGATGGGGTTGGCACTTTACGGCTCCTAGACGCTATTAAGACCTGTGGCCTTATCAACTCTGTGAAGTTCTACCAAGCCTCCACCAGTGAACTTTATGGAAAAGTGCAAGAAATCCCGCAGAAGGAGACCACCCCTTTTTACCCAAGATCGCCTTACGGTGAGGATCGCCAACGCGTGTGTGTGTAGTGTCTGTCTGTCTGTCTGCTCTCCCCGCTCATGTCTCAGGGCTGAAGTCATCTGGGTGTGAGATTAGAATGACGATAGAGCTAAAGTGACTAGACATGTCGAGAGGCATACCTGTATGAATTACTATATAAAAACTATTTGCTGCCATTGCCCGGGGGTTGGAAATTAGCATCTCACTTCGCAAGACCGTGTTCATTCAGCTTGGAGGTAGAGAGCTCTTGTAGAGGGAGGGGAAGGGGTGGCTCTTCCTTCACAAAGGGTTGTGAGATACCGCTGAAGTGATAAGGTTTCATAATTTTTCTTGCCTAAATGAAAAGCTCCCGGGAGCTCACTTTTTCCTTCATGAAGTCGCATGAAATTTGAAACCCTTCTTAAACCAATGTGCACGGAGGACTTTGGTGATAAAGTTTCAAATCGAGTGTTAAGGCACCAGATTTTCCCTTTTATTCCTCCATAGCAATTTTTTTTTTTTATTAGCAGAGGTCACCACAGTGGTATATTTCACACTCGCTGTCTGTCTTAATTATATTGGAAAAGAAAAAGTGCTATGCTTGAGTATGCATAAGAAAACGAGTGAGAAAGTGCCCTAATGCTTCCTGGCCAGTTCAGAGGCTGCACAGAAAAGGAGTATTTTCCCTCTCGGCTGCTCTTTGTTGGGCTGGATTTTTTTTCCGTAGGAAATGTGACGGAAGTAGAGAATGAATCAAATTCTAACACACTCCCTTGTTGAAATGTGGACTTCACTCTGCGTGCGAGATGATGTGTGTGTGTCTGTCTGAGCTGTGAGCACAGCGGGTATAAGTAACGCTTTCAAATTGTTTTTGTAGGGGCAGCAAAACTGTATGCCTACTGGATTGTGGTGAACTTCAGAGAGGCCTACAATCTTTTTGCTGTGAACGGCATCCTCTTCAATCATGAAAGCCCCAGGAGAGGTATGGAGACTCCGTGTGAAACTGTTCCTAAATTTGTGTACATCTAACTGGAAAAACGAAACAATGCATCCACAGGTTTCGTTCATACTTGCCAAAACTCTGTAGCGAGGGTGTCACAGAATCACAGAATTACAGAACGGTGGGGGTTGGAAGGGACCTCTGTGGTCACCCAGTCCAACCCCCTGCCCAAGCAGGGTCACCCAGAGCAGGCTGCACAGGACCACGTCCAGGCGGGTCTTGAATATCTCCAGAGAAGGAGACTCCACAGCCTCCCTGGGCAGCCTG
>Ga0065711_1009620_pt1 | contig 13886 bp, 17 predicted proteins | sample Hoacrofraction12_FD_59098 | JGI IMG/M metagenome (GOLD analysis project Ga0065711, IMG submission 59098) | Hoatzin crop microbial communities from Cojedes, Venezuela - Epithelial fraction 12 v2 (version 2) | ecosystem: Host-associated > Birds > Digestive system > Esophagus > Crop | place... | reverse complement strand
ATGGTGATGGTGATGGTGATGGTGATGGTGATGGTGATGGTGATGGTGATGGTGATGGTGATGGTGATGGTGATGGTGATGGTGATGGTGATGGTGATGGCTCGGGCAGGGTCTGCAGAGCCGGCAGCGATGCAAGGCGCTGCCTGGTGGAGGACGCCGCTCCGGCACCGCGATGGAGAACCGGGTAAAACAACTCTGCGCCGGAAATCATCGCTTTGTCGGAGAACTTCTGCTCCCGTCTGCAGACTGCAAGGAAAAGAGCCAAACCTGGGGAAGCTGGGCGTGTTTGTGCGGAGTTCTCTGTTTTGGGTGGGCTCTCAGGTTAGCTGTGTCATGTCCCTCCGTCGTCTTGTCCATCCGCAGAGCTTTCCCGGCCTCCCTCGTCCGCTCGCTGAGCCCGGTCCGCCCTCCCGACGTTGGGTGCCGGTGCCACCGCCGTCAGCGACGAGTCCGCGGCAGCGTGCGACGCGTCGAGTCGCTCCTCGCGCCTCAGAGCCCGGCCGCCTTGCGCCGAGCTCTTGGAAGGCAGCCGCTCGGCTGAAGGGCTTCGTCGGGAGCGCGGTGCTCTGCCCTCGCGCTGCCGCTGCGGCTCGCTGCGAGCCCGGAGGAAGGGCTCTCTGCTGGGACGCTGCTGTTGCTGCTGCTTGGCTGGCCGTGGCGTCAAGGAGAACAGCGGATAAATTGTGGCTGGAGACAACCAAGGGTGATGTGCCTCTGGGATTCGTACCGCGTCCAGGACTGTGCCGGGCGGTCATTAACGGTCTGGAAAAGCAATAAGCTGTGAAGGAGCAAAATTTGCAGATGACACACGGCCGTTTGGAACAGCGAAGTTTAACGAGGGCAGAGAAATTTTAAGGACAGCTACCAAAGCCTGGTGAACGAGCGCCTGGCTTGGAGACGACGCTCGGTTTGCCCAGAGTGATGAACGGGGGTGGCAATCATCTGCTCTGTGTTCCGAGTCCACTCTGTCGGCTCGCGACGCAGAGAGGCATCTACAGCGGAGGAAACCCTGCTCCGGCAATCCAAAGAGCCGGGAAATACAGCGCTCTCTAAAGCACACGGCGGGGAAAAAGCCCGACCCTGGCCGTATGATGTTTCGGTGCAACGGCTTATTCTCACGCAGAAACGTGTGTGGACTTCTGACTGGGAGAAGTAAAAAATGATAGCCATACTTTCCTGACTGAAATGTCATCGCTGTGTGAAATTCGCTGCAAGAAGTTGTTACTGATTTCAAAGGACTTGGTGGAATTCATAGCAAAGCAGATGGGGAGATACCCGCTTGGGCTCACGGTGCCGTCTGCTGCGCTCGCCAGCACCTTCGGTACGACGGCTTCTGCGGGTTTCTTGCGCCCGGTCGTGAGAATCTCTGCCTGAGATGAGTGGCAGAGAGGATACGCAGCTTTGTTCGCCAGGCTAAAGGGCTGACCTCGCGCCGACGGGACTCCCTGGTTCCGTCGACGTCTGCGCGCCGCGCTGCTGGAGCGGCTGGCCGCGGCGGGGAGGCAGCCGGGACGCTGCAGCGACGCTGGAATCCGGGCTGGGGATCGCCCGTCGCAGGCTGGAGGGCGGCCGCAGCGCTGGGGTTTGAACGGGGCCGCGGGCCGCTCTGGGCCAGCGTAACCTTTTCTTTTCTTTCCTGTAAATCAGCGCCTGAAAACTTCTCCTCTGCCTCCCCAGCCTGGCTGCTCCATCCTGGGGCGGGCGGGAGAGGAGCGGGGTGACGTCCCGCCCGAGGAGCCGGACCCGCAGGTGGGATTTTTCAGAGTCGGGCAGCGGTTGCGACCCTCGTCCTCCCGCAGAGCCCGGCGCGCGCTGGCCGAGCCCGGGGACACCGCTGGCTTTTCCGTGGCAGCGCCCGGCCGTCTGCCCCGGTTGGAGGGGTCCCTTGGCGGCCGCAGCATCCTCCCAGGTCCCAGTTCCCGGTGCCCAGCCCAGCGCGGCGGGAGGGCACCCGGGAGGAGACCAGCCCGGCAGCTCGGCCCCGCTGATGAGACCCTCGGGCAGGAGGTGCTAACGAACCGTAATTCTGCAGGCCCAGGCACCGCTCTGTTTTTTTCCCCTTAACAACTGAACTGATTAGAGCAAAACTTTGACTTGATTAGTGATTATTGTCTCGGCATGGCGGTTGCTCGCAGCCTGTTCATTTTCTTGGTTTGTTTTTAAAAAAAAACATCGTCAGGCGTTTCATCCCCTGATTTAATGCTCGGGCTCTCTGCTCCATATTCATTTCTCTCTCCCTTCTTTCCCCGCCTCGTGCTTAAAAGAACCGAGTTAACGGGGTTTTTTTGTTTACGTGTACAAAGGCACGAGGTGCCTGTTCCCCTCGGTTCGTGTCACCGGAGGGAGAACGCGGGTGCTCCGTCACGCGGGGCACGGGGACAAAGCTGCAGCGAGCCGTAATTACAGAATCACACGCAAGAGCAGCTCCATCTTTCTTTCTCCCGGGTTCCAGCTCAGTGAGCTCCTTTGCTCCTCGAGCTCTGACGCATCAGAGGCTTATTCAGCATCATTTCTGTTAATTATTGGCATTAGAGCAGTTTCTGGAAAGCCTGGGTGAGCTCAGGGCTGTTACTATTTTATGATTTATCGCCTTCTTTCGCCCTCCCAGGACCGCAGCCCGGGTCAGGTCTGGTGGCCGTCGCTTCGTGGGCAGAGCACGTGAGATGTCCCCGATCCGCAGCGTGCCTGGGCTGGGACGAGGCAGGAGCCAGCCCTGAGGGTGAGAGCAAGCAGCCAGGTAAGGGTCGGACACGACGGCGATCGTGGCAGCTGCCCGTCACACCCGCATCGGCGGTCGTCCCGGGGCAGGGACCGAGGACTCTGCAAGCCCCCACTGCTCCCCTTTCCCCGGGAGCCCTTCGGCTGCCGCTGCTGCTCCTCGTCTTCTGCTAACCGAGTCCTTCGGTCCCTGGTGGGGTCGGCTCCGACAGTAAATCACCCTCCCACCTTTCTCCCACCTTGCAAACACCAGGTAAAATATTTACGGCGGGGACTGGCTAGGTCCCGGCTCCTTCTGGGAATGCAGCTCACGTGCCACGCATTTCAATAACAATGACTTATTAAATAACAACTGACATTTACCTAGCTCCTTCTTGTCCTCAGAGCCCCCAAGACATGGCACACTTTAATTAGTAGTTGTTTTAATAGTTAAATAACCTTTATAACTGCATTTCATTTATTCCGGGCCCGTCAGAAATGAAGTCGTAACGATCCGAGTCAAGCGATAAAACACAACATCTGGGTTAACGTTTGCGGGTTATTTAATGAACTGAGGAACCTGGCGGAGGAACGATATATTTCTTCCTTTCTCCTCTCATAAGAGCGTGCGTTTCGGAGAGGAATGCCACGTGGGTGCTCGTCTTTCGCCGCCGGCTTTGGGCTCGGTGTCCTCCAGCCGCGGGTTCAGCCTCGGGCGCCCGTGCGCTCGTCCCCGGGGGGCTCGGGTGCCAGGGACCCCTGCTGCGTCGGGCACGGGCGCAGCGGTGGAAGCACCGCGGATCTGTCTCCGGGTGCGATCCTTGCCGTCTGTTCTTCCGTCGCTCCCCGCACAGGACGCGTGGTTCCCACCCAGCGTGCGCTTCACCGCCTGGCGCGTTCCCGCGTCGGCAGAAGTCGTGGTAGGGCAGACAGTGGCCTCGGCGCATCCTTCACGCCGGCGCGGTCCGGGACAAGCCCCCGGACGCTCCTGTCCCTTCGGGAGCTGGCTGACCACGCGGCCCCCGACCACGAGCACGCCGTGCCCCCGGGAGCCCGGCTCGTCCCAGCGGCCCCGGCCCGCTTCCGCCCGCGCCACGTGCCCTCCCGGAGCTCCAGGCTCGCCTCGCCTCGCCTCGTCTGCCGCGGCAGCCCGCGGAGAGCTGCCTGGCTGCAGCTGCGTCACGCGGCTCCCGCGCCGCGCTTCCCAGAGCACCGGCTGCGCAGCAAAATGAGCTTCCTCGGGCGCGTTTTGGGTACTCGCGCTCCCCCCGCGACTTTACCTATTAATTGCGCCGCGAAAACACTCCAGGAATTGACTTGTGCCCTTGAGCTATATTCGTGTTTATTTCCATAACTCTTTGATACAATATTTGCCTTAGCCGAGAGAGTTTGCCAAAAGGAAAGGGAGAAGGAGGAGAAGCATATGAGGGATTTGGATTACCTCACATCTGCCTTTCTTTAAGCAGCCCATATGGGAAAACATATTCTTCCACGCAGAATTTGTTCAAGGTTTCGTAAAACGCATTGCAAACACACTTAACGCAGAGCCTAGCAATATTTATGTTTAAAACGGGTCCAAACAGATCCATTTGGGGAGTGTGTGGAAGACGGAGGGTGGCAGCGCACGGTGCGAACGTAATAGTCTCGTTAGCCAGCTCAGCTGGCGGGCTCTGCCCGCGCCGCAGCTCCGGTGGGAGGAGGGGAAGCTCTCCAGCCTGCTGCGTATGCGAAGCTGCGGGCGTGCTCCAGCCCTGAGGCCCAGCAAAGGCGGCGTCGGCCGTGGTCCCCTCTGAGACAGAGTGGCTGATCCACATCCCTGGATCCTTCGTCGGTTCCCTTCGTGCTGGTGCAAGTCACGAGAGGCAGCTCGCGAACCCTTGCTCCGGCAGCTCCTCGCGCGGGCGGCCCCATCGCCCGACCCGCAACAGCTCGCGAAGTCACGGTCCGTGGGCTGGCCCGGACGCACCCATCCCGGGGCGAGAGCGGGAGCGGGCGCGGGAGCCAGCCCCAGCTCCTCGGGGGCCGGCACGGGCGTGAAGCCGGCGGGAAGCAGAGCGGAGGCTGATCTTGCCGCTCGGCCGCAGGGCTCTTGGTCCAGCTGTGGGTTTGGGTTATAGGAACGTGATTTAAAGCCGTGCTGCTCTCTCCCACCGCCCGTGCGTTTCGCTGCGGGGGCGGCCGCAGCACCTCGGCGAGGCCGGGCGGATGCTGAGGTTCTGCCGGGAGCAGGTAAGAGCGGAGGCTGCCGAGCGCTCCTCACCTCCCGTTAGCTGGTTTAGACTCGCTGGGCTGTGTTTGCTCTGGTTTACCTGAACCTTTATTAGATAAGCTGGAATTGGCAACAGGGCGTGTGATGCAACGCCCTACGTGATCGCCATCCGCCAGGGCAGCTCCCCGGCCCCGCAGCCGCCCCTCGGAGCGCGCAGCCAGCCCTGCCCGCCTGCAGACAATTTCATTTACTCTTGGCAATCTTCCGCTGTCTACTTAGGCAAACAAGGATCAAGCTACTCGCAACCTTAATTAGGCTGCACATAAATAATAGATTACCGGATTAGCCAGGAGTGTACGTGGGAGAGCAACAATAACAACAAAGCATCCCGCTACCGGCGGTTTCCTCGCCGCGCGACGCCGCGGGTCAGCCCTTCCCGCCCCGCACCTCTCGGTCGCTCGCTCGCGGAGCGGAGCAGCGGGCCGGTGGGGTGCGCAGAGAAGGGGCGGCGGCCGGTCCTGCGGCTCTGCCGGGAGGAGAGGGCCGGCGAAAGCGGTGGACTTGCCAAGGCGGTGTTGACTCCTTTGGGTAGAGCGTTGGCCGTTGGAGAGGGCGCGGGAAGGGAGCCCAGCGCTCCGCCGCGGCAGCGAGAGCGGGCGGGGAGGGTCGTGTCCCCAGGCGCGTTCCTCGCCGGCACCTTCTGCCGTGGGATGATGGAGCGCCTCGGCCCCGTCAAAAATAACTCCCCGGCTGCGGCAGTTCATCCTGGATCAGCGGCCCCTGTGGTCCCTATCCATCAACCCACGCCCCATCCTAACGATGCGATAGCTGTGAAAAGTGGAGCTATTTACACATTTTTAGCAGGGAAATGGCTCTTCTGATAAACGAGCGCTGCGCAGCCTGTCGTGGGCGCGCGCTCTCCCGTCCCGCTCGGCCCCACTGCCGCTCAGCGCCGCAGCCTGAGCGATGAAACGCGCCTGCGGGCAGAAAGCGCGGCAGGACAACGGTGCGGTGCTCCGCGTTCGCCTTTCCTTGGCGCGGGACGGCACGCAGGGAGGGAGAGGGCCAGCCCAGCTCTGCGCCGAGCAGAGGTGACCTCCTGTCCGGCCTGCCTCGCTTCCCGCTTGCAGCGACGGGTGCTGACTGGGATACATGACCAGGAGGAATGAGATACTGCAAGAAGATCTCTGTTCAGCCAGTGTGCTGACACAGCACCGTCTTTGTTTCTGAACCCGGAGTGATGTATGAATTATCGCAACCTAAAGCTTGAAATACACATTATAGGCCGTATCTGCCTGTGTTTTATTTGGGCTGTAAAGCGATACCGTATTATTTCTCCCTCCTGGGCATCCTTTAATGAATCTAGGTTTGAAAGTGAAATATTTATTATATTTCAGGGACTTAACCGTGGAAGGAGAGGGGGAGGGATATGCAAATTCCCAAGAAAGCGTGGAAAAAAAAAAAAGTCTCCTCTTTATTAAGCAAAGACGTGCAAGCGTGCGTCTGTCGGGGCTCCGAACGGCTGCCCCTGGCAGAGGGACTCTCACAGAAACTACCCAGTTCTCCCTCCTCTGAAACGCTCGGGTGGTCCGCGAGCCCCAGCCCAGGGTGGCTTTTGGTGAGCGATGCCAACCGCTACCGAGGGTCCCCCCAAAAGCCGGGGAAGGCCGGAGCCCGGCGTGCCGGCACGGCGGATGCGGCAGCGGGAGCTGCTGCCCGGCACGCGTCCCGTGTCAGACGGAGGGGACGAAGCGGCATCGGCTCCGGCCCCACGCACCCTGCAGCCCGAGGCGCTGCGGAGAAACGCTGGGAATCGGGAGCTGGAGATGCGCCCGACCCTTTTCGGTCCGGTCAACGCAGCGGATGGAAAAATGCAGCAGAAAACATTTTTCCTGCAAATAAACGGGTTGTTTGTAAACAAAGAGATCAGCCCAGGTTCATCCACGTAGCTGAACGTTATCCCACGCGGGCAGCAGCTCCCCCCTAGCTGAACGCCGCGTTTCAGAACCTCGGTGGAGAAGGAGGTCTGCAGCTGCAGTCGTATCAAGATGAGCCCTGGCTTCATTAGAACGAATGCCATTAGTTTAAAAATAGAAATATTCTGCTGTCTCCAGCGGCAAAAATGAAGCGAGCTATTAAAGGATTAGGATGCTGTGACTTCAGACCTATTGTAGTCTTAATATTTCATGGTGCATTGACACGGAGCGCATAATATGCTGAACAGCACTGTTGGCTTCAGCTGTTGCAAACAGTATGGTGCAGAAATAATTGAACTAAAAAGAAATTACAGCTATCTGGGGAGGTGGCAGCTCTGCTTTGTAGACGCGAGGTTGCAGGCACTGACTCAGACGCGCGCTTTGACAAAAAAACGACTCGCTGTTTTTGATGCTGCCCGGCACCGCACCGAGCCGAGGTGGCGGGGAGGCCCCGGAGAGGGGGAGAGGAGAGGCGAGACCCCCCCAGGCCACCAAGCAGAGGCGGCCCCAGCACGGCGGAACGGAGTCACCGTAATCGCGACGCTTCGGAGGTGGCTGCAACGTCCTGCGGCGCGAGGGAGTCGAAACGCCTGCCCATACTACGGCTGTCGTGCCAAAGGCAGGGCGCCTTTTACCCCCTCACAGCCTGAGGGCTGTGAAATCGCACGGGATTTCTCTGGCCCCGTCTGGAGCCGGGCGTCTGCGGGTGCCTGGGGTGTGGCAGCACCCGAGGGTCCCACTCCACGAGCGCGACCCCAGAGCACCCCGTCCCAGCGCCGGCGACGTGCGTCGTTCCACGCTCTTTGCTTCTCCAAAGCAGAATCTGAACTGATCTGTTTCTAAGTCTTTGCGTTCGGGGAAATTTTCTGGTTTTCTGAAGAATTTTCAGCTGGCTCGGACCGTTTGCCTCCTCCCAGAGCGACGCAATTTCGCAGCGAATCCATCGCCACGGCAGTCGCTTGGCGCCGTCGCGGCTCCGCTCCTGGCAGCCCTTGGCATCCCTGCCCCTGCAAACGCCGCGTCCAAGAGCGGTCCTCGGCCCCGAGCCGGTGAAACCGTAGGAAACAAAACTTCTCCAGACCACGATTCTCAAAACGCTGTTTTGGAGCGGGCACGTCGCTGGTAGGATCTGCCTGCCACGCCGTGGCTGGTGCGGACGTGCCGGATCCGAACACGGCCGTGCAGGACGCGGGGTGCGGTTTCCCGGCTCCGGCAGAAAACGATGGTGGAAGTCAGCGCGCCCGCTTGTCCGCCAGCCAGAGGACTTTCCTGGGCACTTTGCGATCCCATTAGGTCTGCCGCCTGGCAATCTCACATCGATGTTTTGCAACTGAAAATCGAAAATAAAACGCAGCTCCTGTCGGGACCCGGTGAAGCTCTTGCTGAAATGCAGCCGCCTGTGGCAGGAAACGCATCGCTGCGTCCAGATCCGCGTCCAGCACCTCCGCGTGGCAACGCTGAAGGAGCGGCAAGGAGCTGGGTGTTCTCTTTGCACAGAAGACAAAGCAAATCCGGAGGCTCGGGAGGCAAATCTGCCAGCTGGCAGAGGACCACGTGCTCAGGAGCAGCGTTCATTTTTCTGAAAAAACAAACTGACAGGAGGCTCCTCTGCTGCCGTGGGGACCGTGGCTCTCCGCTGCTCCTTGCCGCGGCGTGCGTGCGTGCGGCCCCCTTTACTAGCTGGAGCATCGCTTCCGTACCGGCTACGCTTCCTAGCAGTTAGCTGAGGGTGCTTCTCGCGTGCCTCGATGCCTCCCAGCTCCCCGATGTCGCGGCAGTGTCTGGCGCTGCACAAGGCTCTGCCGGCTGCGGAAGAGGGGGGCCCTCCCTCTGCCACGCGGTAACGGCCCCCAGACAGCGGCCCGCTTGTTCCGGTCGCGGGGAGAAACTCGGCTCCGCTGCTCGACGTGGCAGGGGCTCTCGGGAGGCGAGGCTTCTTTGTTTGCCGGGCAACGGAACGGGGAAAGCGTGCAAGGTCTGCAGGTCACGCGAGGCTCTGGGTCTTCTCCTGGTCCATCACAGGGCTCAGCCTCGCTGTCTCCTGCCGCGAGCGCCCTGGGGATTGCTCGCATTTCCAGGCGTGCTCTCTGCACGCAGGCAGGCGGGGGGGGACGATGGTGCAGACACGCAGCTCTGCCCCAATTCCCCTCTCTCCTGGCATCACGCAGGCAAAGGCAGGCTGGAAAACGGTCCCGTCCTGGGGCCTGGCGGTGACAAAGCTTTTGTCGTGGCAATCTCCTCGCTCCGCTGAAGAAAGAAGTGAGGTTGTGCTGCTTTACGCCAGATGGCAAGCTGGCTTGGAATACCTGGAGAGTTCGGCCACGCAGACGTCATATTCTAGGTGCCCGGGTGTCAGATTGGGGTTTTTCCCCTAGAGACTCCACGGTAAGCTGCCGCGGGTGCGGCCGGCTCGCCATCGCGGCTGCGCGGCGCGGACCCGCAGGTACCGCGGCGAGCGTGGCGGCGGGTGGTCGGCGCTCGGAGGGCAGGTGGGCTGGGAGCGTGCCGAGCTCCCGTCTCGGGCTGCCGCCGGAGGACGTCGCCCCTCTGCTCCCCCCGCTCCGCAGCCGCTCGCGACGCCATATCTGTCTCCGTGTCGTGTTCCTCGCGGCGCGAGCTGGAACAAACCCGGAGCAGCTGCTCCATCCCTAAGTGTCCTTCAGGGATCCCTTTGCGGGAGATAATGGTGACATTCTAACGAGCGCTAACGCGCGCGGTGTCATCTTTCTGTATTTACGCTTCCCGCAGGAGGCATCGTTCTAGAAGGAGGAGTGAGAGGCGGGAGCTTTTCTGCAGAAACGTCGGCATCTGAGCCGGGCTGCCGTCGCGTTACGCCAGGCGGGAAGGGAAAAAGGGGGGAAAAGAGGATTATTTTGGTGCACGGAGTGGCGGCAGGGCCCGCGTCGCTCCGCATCTCGCAAGGTTCAGTCTGAGGATCGAACCGCAAGCTGGGAGCGCTGCGTGTGCTGGCACAGGCTGGCTTCCCTCCGCTCCGTCCCCAAGGACGGCGCGTGGAGCGGGTCCGCGGCCCTCGCGCTGGGCGCTCGTTAGCCGCGTCGTTACACAAGCCCCGTAACGGCCTCGGCGAGCAACGCTTTCCCGTGTCTGTCACTGGAAGGGGGCTGCTGGGAGCAGAAAAGCCATCAAATCCCCTTTGTCCGTGAGGAAACAACTGCAAGCAGCTCTTGCCCCAGCGGGAGCGTCGTCTACGTACGTATGGGTGCGTGTGCCTGTAGGTAACGGAGCAAAAGAGAAATCCCAAACTGAACAAGCGGAATGAGACCGCATACGGGCGCCCGGCGTTCCGTGACATGGGCAGCTGAAATGGAGAAGGCGGCCGCTTTGTGCTCTGCTTGCTGATCTTAGCGGGGGGGAGACCGCGTCGAATAAATGAGATATCAAAAGGTTCCTCTCTCCCTCTCTGGGCGCGCCGGCACGCCCCGCCGCGTTACCCAGACGAGGAGCGAGGGTGCAGCCCCTCGGAGAAGCGCTAACAAATGGCTCCGCTCGTCTTTGCCGGCAAATTTGCGAACCAGATTAAAAAGTAAATGAGATTTCTTCTGGAGAGTTGTTTCCAAGGGTTTTGTCCGCTGGTGTTGCCGTGCAAGGCTGCGGCTTTGCCGGGGGGGAAGAGAACAAGAGGGGAGGATGAAGAATCGCGGCTGCAATTATCTGACGGACCGAGGTTCTCAGGTGGAAGGCACCCAATCGCAGCAGTCTCAGATTTGCTTAAAATAGGAGGTGCAATGCAAAATGTGTGTGATGAAACCGTTTCTGTGGGCAGGCGATGGCCGGAGAAGAGCTGTAACACAGAGCCAGCGGGGTCCGATCGGGCACTGGGAAGAGCGGGAGGCAGCCATGCCACCAGCGGGCCTTCAGCAGAGGACAACCCGCGCTCTGCAGGTGGAGGAGCTCTCCCCCCCGGGAGGACGCGCGGGACGCGGCGATGGGGACGCTGAGGAGCATCACGAGGGAGGCGGCAGGGCCCCAGGTGTGCACAGGTGAGTAACGAGGCCCAGCTAACGAGGGGAGTGCCGGCTGCCTCACCAGCTGCAGGTGAAGGTATTTATGTCCTGGCAGGGGGAAGAGCCCGGTTTCCCAGCGCTGGGTGCAACGTGGTGCTCTCCTGGAGCCTTCGCCTGGGACCCTGGGTGAGTCTCCCAGTCTTTATTTCTCCATTTTTGCAGCAGAAATGTCGCTGTTCTGGTTACTTCATGTGTGCCTTCAGCCCCTGGCACCGTCTGTTGCTGACCTCGCTCAGCAGCTGAAGGAGGGGCTGTGGTGGGAAGAAGGTAGAGATGGTGCTGGATGCAGAGCTGNGNTGCTTTGGGCCGTGTCCAGGAGCTCTTGCTCCAGCCAGACGTGCATATGGATCCCATGGTGTTGTGGCTGTTGTTTGTGTGGATGTTACTCCAGCTTGCTGTGTCCCCGTGCTTCCTGACGTGCCCCGTGCCCCTGGAAGGCACGGTCCCTGCTGGGAAGCGCACCGGGACCGGGGCTGGGGAAGCCTCCTGACCCTCCGGTGCTTGTAAAGCCATTTCCATGCGCAGACTCTGGCTTGTTGTCGCACTTAGCTGCTAGGGAAAATGATTAATTTGCTGAGTTTGGCAGGCTGTGGGGTTACGGTCTGGTTTCTGTCCCTTACAGACCCCGGCCGGGCCGGAGGCTGCTCGGGGTGTGTGTTGGGGTGGGNTGGGGACCTNGGGCGTACAAACAGCCCCGCTGTGTGTGTAAGCGAGGGCGCTGGGGAATGCCCTCGCTGGTCTGCTGCGTGACCTGTGCTCCCGAACGGCTCGAAAACCTGAGACGAGCAGAGGAACCGGTCCCTGCTCCGCACCCAGCCTGGCCCGGGGTGCTGCCGGGAGAGCCGGGGACCGGGCTGGGCATCCCCCTGCGCACGCGTCCGCGTGCGGTGGCCATTGCCGCCGTCCCTCGCGACGCGCGCTGCGAACCGGCTGGGTGGGCGTGGGGCAGCTGGGTCTGACCCTGCTGCTGGGCGCGGGGTCTCCAGTCCCCCCGAGGACCTGCCCGCTGGTTTTCTGCTTTCGCGACGTTACCGTGCCAGCGACCAAACTGCGCTAAATTCCTGAAAAAGCTTTGAGCAAACGGGCGCTGCCGGCGGCTTCGGGCAAGCGTGGGCGGATGGGGTGGCACTGGGCTGAGCCCGGGGTCCCCGGGAGGGGATGCGGGGTGTGTTGGGGTCTCATCACGTACCGGATGCCGCACCGCAGCCAGCGCCCGCTGCCATGCCGGCTGCCCTTGCCCCCGGCTCCTGCCCTCCATTTGGTGCGTGCCGGGGGAGCTGAGCCTCCGGGCGCTGAGCCACTGCCCAGCTGACCCGAGCGACGCGCTTGGCCCGTGTGGGCTGGCTCCTGTCATTGGGGTCAATGGCAGAAAAAGCCCTGTCACGGCAGAAAGCGCTTCTCGGCTGCTGCAGACGGCGATGCTCCGGCGACGGGGAAGGAGCCGCGCTGCCCTGCCTGCCTCTCCGGGCGGTGGAGAGGGCTGAGCGCTCACAAGTGCTTCTGACTGCAAGAAATGCCGTAAAATCGCAGCCGGCAGCTGCGTCCCGGCACGCGGAGCCCTCGCTGGCACCCAGCGCCTCGCGCCCGCTGCGGAGGGAGTGCGGCCGTCGGAGCTGGGCTGTCCACCTCGCCTCCCCCCTCCTTCCCACGCCGTCGCGCAGTGGGACCCCCCGGACACCTCCCGAGCAGCGATCTGCCCCGTGCCCTCGCCCCGGGAACGTCGACAGCCGGGCAGGGGGTCTGCGTGTAGCAGCCTGGGAACAGAGCGCCCTGGAAAACTCCGCTTTCCCTCCCCGTGTCCCGGGGGAGGCTCCGTGTTCCGTGGCGATGCCGTTGAAATAAATAAATAAACGCATAGATCATCCCTGCCGCTTTTCGCTGACCCTGCCAGTCAGTGACAAAGGAGCAAGGGACCTTTCACGGAGATAAATGCGGCGCGAGGGGGTAATTAAAGTGACTGATTTCCCCGTGGCGGGCGCCTTCCAAGGCTGCTTCCCGCAGCGTCCTTGCGCGCGAGCACGGAGAGGGGCGAGCGGGGCCTCCGAGGGGACCTCGCCTCTGCGGCGACCGCTCATCAGAGGGCTCGGGAGGCCCCGGGGGTCTGCGAGCAGCAGCTGTCCAGACCCGCAGACAGCAGCCGCCGCGTCTCCCTGCCGGGCTGCGGCGCGAGACCTTTCCCGTCTCCTTCGCCGTCGCAGACGCGGCGCGGGGGAAAGGTTCGCGGCTCTATGTTGGCTTGCGAGCCTCAGCCCCGAGCTGTCGTCGCGCTCTCCGAGACGCGGGGCTGGCAGAGACCCCTTCAGGAGCCACCTTGGGCTCTTCGGCGAAGAGGGGCTGGCGAAGCCGCGAGGAGAGGCGGCCGCGGTGAAGGCAGAAGGAGCGGGACGGGCACGGGGCGTCCTCAGACAGACAGCAGCTTCCCCGCTGGGACAGCTGGGGCGCGGGAGGGACGGGACCCCCTTCCCAGCCACCGCAGCCCACCGGACCTGCGCGCCTGCCCCGCCGCCTGCCGCTCCGTCGTGTCGTCCCGTTGCTCGGCGCGGCTTCGTGACGGGCCTGCCATCACTTCTCGCACGAGAGAGAAAGCGCGTCCCGCCTCGTTTACGGACGATAAACGGTTTACGTGCCGCCTGCTCGTCGTTACCCCGCACCTTTAACCTAATTCTCCAAAGCTGCGACCGGGGGCTCATTCAGAGTTCTTGTTTGCAGCATTAATACCCTTTTAATATGCTAAATGAGAAAGCAAATGGACCTTCCTTACGCTTACGGGTTTTTAAGAACACCTCTCCTTGGGCGGTTGAAGGTCGCTGTCTTGGCAGATCAACGCCGCGCCGTCGGGCCCCGTTGCTGCCCGGGGTCAGCACGGCGCTGGCGCCGCACGTGAAAAAGCACTGGCTGGGACAGAGATGGCCGCGGCGGCCGGTGCGAGGGGGCGAGCGCGGGGCTGCGGGTCCCTCCGGCCGCCCCCAGACCCCCGGC
>Ga0065711_1007897_pt1 | contig 13886 bp, 9 predicted proteins | sample Hoacrofraction12_FD_59098 | JGI IMG/M metagenome (GOLD analysis project Ga0065711, IMG submission 59098) | Hoatzin crop microbial communities from Cojedes, Venezuela - Epithelial fraction 12 v2 (version 2) | ecosystem: Host-associated > Birds > Digestive system > Esophagus > Crop | place... | reverse complement strand
GGTCCCAGTACGGACCCCTGAGGGACTCCACTCGTCACTGGTCTCCATCTGGACATTGAGCCGTTGACCACTACCCTTTGGCTGCGACCATCCAACCAATTCCTTATCCATCGAACGGTCCACCCATCAAATCCATGGCTCTCCAATTTAGAGAGAAGGATGTTGTGGGGGACCTTGTCAAAGGCTTTACAAAAATCTAGATAGATGACATCCATAGGTTTTCCCTTGTCCACCCTTGTTGTTACACCATCATAGAAAGCCACTAGGTTGGTGAGGCAGGACTTGCCCTTGGTGAAGCCATACTTGCTGTCTCGAATTACCTCCCTGGCCTCCATGTGCCTTAGCATATCTTGCTGGGGAATGTGGTGATTCAGGCAGTAAAACACAGCATTCAATCCTGCCTATATGCTCTCTCGTTAGAGAAAGTTGCTGTCCTTTTATTGTTACACCAGGAGGTCCCATCCATTATTTCATTTGGCTAGCATCACTGGCAGCAGATGGAGCTGAAAACCAGGACCTTGTATTATCGTCTCGACTCTGGGAGCCACAGCTGCAGCTGTGGTTCAGGCTGTGTATGAAGCACCGTGCAGATCTTCGATTAGCCTATATGTGGTGCTCCTAAACCGCTGCCTCTTACCACTGAGACCAGGAATGTGGATAAACTCAAGGGGAAGATATTAGCTCAGTTTGTACCCTTTATGAGAAGAGAGATGGGTGTCCACCTCCACTTCCTGTTCCCTCTTTCAGGACAGAACGGTTGAGTCACCGTAAGAAATCTGTTACCTACACAGGTCATCAATAAATCACTCTTTCCCTAACACCACCATCACCCCTAGAGCAAAAAATGATCAGGAGCAGTGACTCAGAGGTGTGCGGGTCTGAATCATAACTCTGAGAGCTTCTTCTGCAGTGATGATGTTTGCTTAGGAACTCTAACTTCGGGCTGTGCCTGAAGTCACAGGCTGGTCCAGCGGCACTGCCTTACCACCAGATGCTGAATTCAACACTGGGGAGCTGTGCAACCGAAAAAGAAACACGAATGATGATGAAACACGATGTGATTCATAGATCATTCCTGCACCTAAACTACCTTGCACCATATGGACAAAGTAATTCCTGCTGAGTCCGTACTCTGAGGGAATTCGAGGTACAATCTCAATCCTGTCATATGTGAACTCAATGTCAAAGACCACTAAATTTTAAAAAAAGTATAAAAAAACCCAAAAAGTAAATACAGGTATGTCCAGGTAGAAGGCAAATTTTCATGTCAGCTCCACCATCCTGCTGTCAGCACTTCGGCCAAATGAATTTAAGTCAGACTGCACTCTACTGTCATAGCAACATAAAGTACGAAAGGCAGAGGGGTCACACCAAAAGCACAGCTGGATGATCCAGTGGTTGCTGCTGTGCTTCACTAGTGAGGTGATGAATACCACCAAAGGAAGAAGAGAAGATGGGATTGAGTGAAGAAGGGACAGGGAGAAAGAGATAGGGAAGTCAGGAGGAGTTGGAGAGTAGGGATAAATTACTGGAGACTGAATAATATTTCTGCATGATAAAAAATCGGGGGAAATGTCAAATTGTAATATCAGTAAAAAAAAAAGAGAAGTCTTTGGGAAAGGTTTCTTATTTTCAGCGAACTCTACTGATTGCACTAGAGATTATCCCTAGTATTACCCAGTGTCTGTACTCCGAACATAGGCAACATTGGTACTAGTTAGCCCAGCAGCAAGCAGCTTCCTTTGTGGTTAATATGAGAGTTGTTTCCTCCACAGTGTGCTGACCTGCCCAGCATCTCTGTCCAGATGTTATGTCTCATTTCTGTCCCTGCATATTCAGGAGTGGGGAGGGAAGAAAATTCTCCATGACTCTGGGCCTGGAAATCTGCCTGTTATAAGAAATTCATAAAACAACTTCTTTGTGAAGTGCAACAAAATCTATCACTGCTCACAATATAAAGTCGTTCAGATCTTGGAGATGCACAAAACTTAACCGGACCCAGCCCTGAGCAAGCTGATTTGACTTTGCAGTTAACCCTGCTCTGTGGATTGGACTGGAGAACTCTACACCCTTCCAAACTAAATGGTTTTATGGTCGCAATTGTCATTTCCCTCCTATAGTCCCCACACCAGACAGGGCCTAAACCAAGAAATAGGCAGAAACATGGTGCTTTGCTTGCTCAGCTTCCCCAGCTTATCTGCATTGTGTTTGTTAACTAAATAACTGTGTTTGTTAACTAAATAACTGCATTTATGAGGGAGGAAAAATCCTTTCTCCACTTTGGGGAGCAGGGAGAGAAGGAAAGACTCCATGCTTGTATAAGTCAGCTCCCAACATGAAGGAAACAAGATGTGAACACCATGGTGCAAGTACTGGGAGCTCTGGAACAGGTTGGTGCTCACTTGTTATCTTGGCAGAGGATCTCCATCCTTCTTATTCATCCCATTCCTGAAGCTGTCTTACATTACTGGGAAAGCAAGTTTGTGGTACCTCAGCTGAGGTGCAGGACCTTGACCTTGGCCTCTAGCACTAGCAGAATATCAGTGAAAAATGAAAATAATTTGTAGTAGGTCCAGAACAAGTTTGTGGTGCAGCAGCCAAATCCAATTTTTCTTCTAACTTTAATAGATTTAATCCACGTTTGCACTGACATGACTAAAAGAGGTTGCTGGCTCAGTATTTCTGCAAAAACAAGCAATACACAAAGTAGCAGCTGTTAAAGAAATACACCACCAGCCAAAAACACTTCCTAATGTCAGGGCATTTTCATGCATTCAAATTTTGTACAGTTCTCCGATGATTTCAGTATTAGGTTCAATTTCACTGGTTTACTGATTCATCTGGTATATGAAAGTGAGTATGCCCTCTATAATACTGAATGATACTCACATATCTGCAAAGTCTCCAGCTTTATAGAGAAAACTATAGCGCTTTTTTATGTGCTAAGACATCAGCCTAAGCCTTATGAATGACCCTCACAATCACTCTCCTTCATCCCAGGCCATTCAAATTGACCTTCTAAATTTCTTACAGGCTTCAATAGAACAATGTCCAAGCCACTCACAAAGTGTTTTCTGGTCCCTAAAAGACACCTTCTAGAAAATGGTGTTGTCTGTTCATCTATATGGGGAGCTAATTTTAAGTGGTGGAGACAAGAGGAGGAATGCAAATGGACAGAAATTCGGGAAGAGGAAGAAGCAGGACTGCTGCTGGCAAACTCCCGCCACAGTAACTCCTGTGCCCAGGCAAATCCTGAATGGGCACAAGAAGATGGAGGGAAAGTAGGGTCAATCACAGCCCTTGGATTTGAAGCTTGGTACAAGAGGTAATTAAGTCTGCGTTCGAGCATGACCTCAAGATCAACTGCAACTACGATTATAAATCAAGACCACACTTATGGGAGGGCTCAGGGAGATAGACCTCATAGCAAACCAGAGAACAAAGGGAAGGTGGAAAGGTAAACTGAAGACACCCAACTAGGGAAAGATCTTAAAGCTACTGAAATCAGCAGCCTAAGTAGGATGATAAAACTGAGGAAATCAACCACACCATCATATTTTTCTTTGGCCTAATGTCAGCGACGACTGTAAGCCTGTCATGGCCTGTGATAATAAGCAGCCACATATGTACAGCTCTTGAGGAAGGGGAATTAGAATTTTTTGTTGAGCCTAATATTAATAAAAGCCCATGCAGCATTAAGACTGAATTGCCTTTAGAGGTAGGACTCATCTGTCTGAAAGTGGCTTTTATTGCAGACATTTACCAGAGGTCAAGTCATCTCAGCTCCCATTTTAGACAACGGAGAGTTGTTAAATGGAGCTGAAGCTGTGATTTATTTCATGTAAAGCAGACCCCTACATCTGGTTGGATGAATTGCACCATAAAACCTATTGACTGTATTGACGAGATCTCTACTGACTATAAAAAGAACTTAAACACCTATTACACACAAAGAACTGTACATGAAGATACCTAAATTTAGTCGTCTTAATGTGGTTTGAGTCCTGCCTCTCAGGTCAGGCAAAAAATTTCCTCTCCCTCGGGTGTTTTCGGTGTAAATACCTAAATGCAAGTTAGTCACTTGAGGTCTTTGCAGTTAGTGGAAAGTTTCAGGCACTGCAAGAGGTGATTAATCTCACCTATTTCAGAATTGTCTTCAGGATGAGATTAATTGCATGCCATAAATTTCTATTTTCTGTGTTTTTTCATCAGCTACGAACGGGGTCCAGACAGCTACCTCAGAAAAGGCGCTAGATGGAAGGATCCCATTGGGAACGTTGAGGGACAGCCTCTCAAGCCCTGAGGAAAAGCAGGGCAATAGAGTTGTTTCAAGTAATTTAGCACTGAAGAGAGTAGCACGTTTGAGAATGTGCTATGTGATAATGCCACGTTGTGAGAGCAGAAGCTGCTGTGAGCATGTGACCACCAGATCCCACCTCTGCGCACCGTCATTCACCCAGGACCTAACAAGGTAATGGAGCAACATCTACAACAGAGAGTGACACAAAATCAGGAGAAATGTCCAAAAGAAACCAGCAATATATATTCTTCTGTGTTTTGCACAAATCATAAAAAGTTTGGCAATGAATGATCAGTGGTATCTTCCCCTGGATTAGTACCACAAAAAATTTTTCTTTTCGTAATATGCCAAGACGAGGGGGATGAAGTATTTGAACCTCCGTGGGAGCTTTATCAGTACAAGGAGTGTTGAAACAGAAAAGGTCAAAGCCTTAACAAACTCCCATGACCAGGAAGAGGAAAAGATATAGAAAATAAAATGTGTTATTGGACACACATATAGAGTGAAACCTATATTATTTCAGTGGGGTAGGATTTCTTGGGTCTTTATCTAAGTGAAAGGTCTAGTCCCAAAGAAGAGTGGCTTTTTGCATTGACCCAAGAGGATATTCTAAAAGTGGAAAGAGCTCACATACAACGATTATGTCTATCCTAGTAATCCAAAGATGCTCAGTCCTGCTCCCTGCCCATGAGGCCAGCATGACCAGTGGCAATATCACTGGTCTCACTTGCCTCCAAAGCAGGGAGCCACATGCAGAGACTCCTGCTGGGAGTGGTCCCGAGTCTGCAGCAAGACTTAATCTGTGCCCAGTCACTTGGTTGTCTCAGACTAAAACCATGGCACAGGTCATCCAGCAATATTGTCTTACTGGCCAGCGTGTGCCACTGCTCAGGAACATCCCTGGCATGGCTTTGCCAATTAGTCTAGATGTAATTAATGACTACTCTAGGCATAAGAAAAGCTGCTGCCATAGTTGCAGCCCAAGGATGATCCTGAGCCATGGCCTCATGCATCTGGTGCCACTGTGCAAATGGTGTCTGAGGTCTGATCAGGGAGTCTCAGCCACTTGTGTGCATTGAAATTCTTCCAGCACGTCTCACAAGAGCAGCAGTGTTAGCAAAGGTAGAAGAGTAAATTTCAGTTCGTGTTATTACCTTCCTAAATTAATTCCCCTGCAATTTCAATCAGCTGCTCTTGACATCCCCTCCTCAGGGTGTAATCCCTCCTTGTAAACTCTTTGAGCAGTGCATGGAGAGGCATGAGGGGAACAAAGATAAGCAGAGCTGATGCTGCACTGCTGAGAGCCTGGTGGGCAACTCCCCACCGTGGGCTTTGGGGGTTTCGCTATCAGCCGCTCAACAGCTGTACTTTCTTCCCCATCCCCACCGAAACCAGAAAATTTTAGACTCTCTGTACTTACTGTCAGTGGGGAATGCCCTGTAAAGGGTCTTTTGGTTTAGGATGAACTCTGCCATTCACCTGAAGTTAGGTATAACCTAAATCCAATGGCTCCTATAAAATATGTAAGAACTAGGACTTGGATGGATTGGGGCATTTAGATTTTCAGCATTGCTTTAGCTCTACTCCAGTGGTGGACGGCACTTGGAACATTGAATTCTTTGGTTATACAAGATGCACACTTACCATGCCAAAAGCATGAAAAATCTGAGATGGGAAGATAACAATTAAATTCATATCACTGAACTCAGTAGATAAACATAGCCCAGCAATCAGGCTGGAACAAAAAGAAATCAGGAAATATTCGCTGTTTTGACATAGGTGCAATGTCTCCTATAATCTTAGTTCTAGTATTAATTCAGATGACCAGGAGAAATTAAGTGAAATTAAAAATTTACTTCAGAGCTATAAATAAAGCCATAACAAATGATATCATATTAACCAGGAAAGGGGGAAGTTGTTATTCAGTGAACTGCTGAATGGATTTTCTTAGTTCTGGTCTTATTAAGTGCTTCCTTAATGATCTATAAAAAGAATTAAATTGAATGTTAAAAAAATTACGAGGTAGTAATCTGGAAGGTGATCAAAACAGCAATGAGGACAGAAGAAAGTAAATATGAAAAGCATCTGAGATTAAAAAACACCACTGGAGAGCCAACATGACAATCACAAACTAACAAAGTTGGCAGAGAAATGCAAACCACATCCATACAGCTCTGAGCAACAACTCTGAAAACAAGGGGGACAAGCGAGATGCAAGTATCTTTAAAATGAAAGAAAGTCTGTAATGTCAGAGAAGCAAAAGACAACAGCCAGCCCAGACAGCATTAGGATTCCTCCACTGCCGCTGCCATACAGTGCACCTGTAATGTTCCACCACCATGTACCAGCAGCCTAGAAAAAGCAAAGTAGGAAAGACTTTGGCAAGATTAGTGCATGTGGAAGGGAATGAGAGCACATACCACCTCACGAGACACTGGATGCTTCTCATGTCAGTGTCTCAGCATCTCTCCAGACAGATTTTGCAGTCTTAGAGATATGCAACTCCGCTTCAGCATGGTTTTTAACACCCACCCACAAAACGAGCAAAAGGCAGCACCCCTAAGGAGGGCAAGGTGTTATCCTGGTGACTATAACCAGAGGTAGCTGTTAAGGTACGGAAGGAATGAAGGCCTGCGACAAATCCTGTGGAGAACTGTATCTTAGGAGGGTCTCACCCGGCCCAAGTAGAGCCACAAGTTGATTGTGTAGAGGAAGATTATGATACCTAATGCTGCTTTCCACCAAATCTCAGTCACGCTCTTCTGCTTTGGATGACATCAGTACCACCATGGGTAGGTTCCTCCTGACATCAGTGGGACCTTTCACTTGCTCCAAGTTAAACATGCTCTTAAGTTGTTTACTTGCTTAAGGCTGGGGAAGGTGATTTACAGAATTCCAGCCTGAAACTTCTCCCAAAGTGTTTTTTTTCCAAAGTAGGTTACCATGAGGCTAAATATCCCTGGGCATGCCCCTCTCTCCACAGAAAATGCTCAGTTTCCCAGCTATCCTCCTAAGACAGAAGGCAGCATATACTTAACAGCTCTTGTGGACCTTATTCCTTGTAAAGCTATTAATATTTAAGTTATCCCATTTAATACAGTATCTGCCAGAAGCAATAGCAGATGCATTGTCTCTGTGGCTCCATTCCTTCTGTAAAGTTCCATGCACAAGAAAGGATTATAGCATTATTAAATACAAGAATAAATATTATCATTTATTTATACCATGCAAGGCTGACCACGGTAGTACCCAACCACCCATCTGCCTGGCTATGTCTAAGGTCACCAAACTGCTATGTTTCTAATCAAGATACAAATTATCTTAACATTCACTTGACTGATTTTGTGTGGAAAGCTTCTTATAGCTGTTAAATTAGATCCAAATTACTCAAGTTCAGACCTTGTCCTTGAATAGGTGTGCACCACCTGACCTTGCACGTACATCTCAGTGCTGGAAAGGACTTTTTACTGACCAAGAGGTACGGAATTGTGCTCTGCATACACGCACAGGTTTGTATGTTGGCTAAGCTACAAGTAAGCAGAAATTCATCAAGTGATATTTGAAGACAGGGAGTTCCAAAGAAAGAAGAGAAAGACGCTGGGTGAGTAGCTTTAGGGTGTTGTATGGGAGAAGTAGGAACTGCTGGGGGACCTTCACGTTCACTTGCACACACTCAAGCACACAGTGGTATATAACTAGCATTATTTGTAGGTAAGGATTTTTTAATCCAGCTGTTAATATGCATAGTCTTTAGTTACTGTTTTTTCCATTAAGTTTGTTTTGAATGTCTCTACATTCTGAACCAAAATGAGCAAAATGAGCGTAGAAAGTCTCTCCCTGCTCATTTTTGAAACATTTCACAAATTTCTATCTCAGATTAAAACAAGAAGTAAAACCCATGTAGCCTCTACGCCCGGCAGCCAACCCAGAGGTGCCCAGCCCCTACTGTGCCCCGTGATGATCTGATGGTTTCTGTGAGGAGCAGAGGCACAAGAAGAAACTGAGATGGCTTTTACGAACCTAGTGGTACCTCCAACCAGGCTCCCAGCTGCTGCGCTGGAGATAGTGCAGTAAGTCTAGTCCTGGGCTTTACCACTGACGATACCTCCAAGACTGCCAGGGCAGCACTGAGATGGTGCTACGCTTCACTGCCAAGTTTCTCGGAAGGGAAGAAAAACACTACTTTTTGGCTGCTGGAGGGGCTTTGCTGTATCACCTCTGGTCAAAATGATGAAATTTGGGAGTGTTCAGTTTTATAGAAATTACACTAGGGGATATGACTTCTTTCTGAGGGGCTTATTCCCAGGCCAAGCTGAAGGCATCAAGAGACCGGCTGCTGCATGTTTGCTGTCACTGGTGGCCCCGATGCCTGCCTGCACCTCCTACTCTCACTCGTGCATTGCCAGCCATGGTGGATCTTGACCCCCACCCAGCATCGCGTGGTGTGAGCGGGGGATTGCACTTGCAGAAGGGCGCTCAGGGACCCGCATCCCCAGGGGTTTTGGGGCACACTGAAGTGCGTGCCTGTGCTACAGGCAGCTACATGCCTGCAGCTCCCACAAGTCCATCAAACGGGCGTGAGCAGCACCAAAACTCGGCAAGTTAGCAGCGTAGCCATGGCAACACCGAGCGCGTGGGCTGACTGACCCAACCGCAGGTACCTGCTCCGGGAGCAGCTCTCGCTGTTAGCGTCGATGCCCTAGCATGGAGATATCAGGCTGTAGGTGAGAACACACCTATTCCCACCAAAGGGCCAGGTCTGCAATTTCAGAGGTAGTCCGGGTGCTTAAATGAGTGTTGGGCATCTACGAAGGGACCCCGAAGCAGCGGTTGGGGATCGTAAGCTGCTCACATTACACAGCCTGGGGCTTCCTCAAGCTCTGCTGTCCCTTCTCATTCCTACCAGCAAACCCCGGCTCTCAGCAGCCAGTGACCACAGCCCGTGACGTCGGCTGCTCCCAGCGGCTGAGATACAGGCGCATCTCAGTAAACCACACGCAAACCCAGGGCAGACTCCGCAAGCCTCGACGGAGATGCAATTGCAGAGGTGTGCGGTGAGGTCTCCAATGACTAAGACTTCATTATTTTTTACAAAGTATACTGCAGAATATTTATCCATGCATTACGATGAATTAGCATAAATAATTAAAACAGAACTCATATTGTTGAACACATAAGCGAAGGGCGCTTGCTAATGGACCAGGCTTGCTCTGCTGCTCCGGGGACTCACTTAGATACAAGTTCACGCCAAACAGGCCAAGGAAGGATTCATGTTTGTTCTTCTTTTTACCCCGAGCCTGTTCCCATCTCACCCCAGATGGCTGACACTGGCTGGTGGATCAGCACATCTTACAGATCATCTCCAAGGAGGCAAAGCGGAAAAAGATTGAAAGTCCCCAGACCTTCAGCCTGTCTCCCAAGTCCCGCAATGCTCTTTTCGGCAAACAACCCACCCACGATCAATCGTGCAAGATGTGCTCACTGGTGCTTCCCAGAAATACTGACAATTTGATGGATCGNGTGACTCTGCCTCCTCTTTTTATTCCAGGTATTAAGCGGTATTGAAAGAAGATTGCACGGCAAATAGGAAAGGGTTTTCAAGTGTTCCCCATGGTTTCCCTCTCCTGTTAGCAGGTACTTTGTGGTGATCTACACCAGCAGAGTGCAGCCAGTTTTACACACTTTCCCAAAAAAGAAAACCTAATCCCCAGCATCTTTCCTAGTCTTATTTTTCCATGGAAGCAGAGGTTGCAGCTGTCTCAGAGGATGGTATGAAAATAAGAATATCTCCTAGCTACCTCTTCTTCAGCCTCTCTTTTCCTTAAGTCAGGGTGAAAATTTTCCACAAATTGCAATTGCAAACTTGACCAGTATTTTGTTACCTTTCTGGACTCTGTCCATTATCCACCAAATACTTTGTGCTTACTGTTGAAAATAAACTGGAAAATCAAAATCTTGTTTTCAGTTTTTCATTCTATACATTTATGTTTCTGTACATGAACAAAGCATCTGGATGGCTCGTGGAGGCGAACAGGTATCGAGTCGGTCTCCCTGCCCAAAGCACACACCCCGCGAGGTACAACAGCAGGGGTTTCCTCCAATATATTGCGCTGCTCAACACACATGAAAACACAGTAGATCACAGGAACAGCAGTCCTACCTACAGGGAGACTAGCTCAGAGGAGAGCGGGGATGGATTGTAGCCTGACCTGCAACCCACAAGAGACGTTTCCAAATCAAAAACCTCAAAGGTTAAATTAAATTTTTTTATTTTTATTTTCTTACTGAAAATATTCAGGAGCAGTTTAGCTTTACAGTGTTGAAATTTTTCACGGGAAAAGCAATTTTCTCTTACCAACTATATTGTTAATATATTGCCGTACCGTAATACGTTCTGTATTGCCATATTGTCGTACAGGCTAAGAAGCCTGTGAACCCTGGTGTCCTAGCAGAGGGAAAATTTGCGGGTATTAGGTAAATCTCCTGTCTAGCAGAGCTGCCAGAGAATAAATGTTTTCAGACGGTGGAGGAAACGCAGTCAGCTTGTTTAGGACCGAGTCACCTTTCTTTGCTATGAGGATAGGCTTCGACAAACTCATTTGTGCAGAACAAGGAAGGAGGAAGAATCGCCAGGAGAATATCTCATGTCCCTTTCCATAAATTGCTGCCAGTGAAAGCTGAACACTAAAATTGTCGTCAGGAATTTCTCCCTTTCTCCCCTGTATCTTTGTCCCTAGCGCTTGGTAGGGCCTGGTCACGCTTATGCATTCTCCCTGAATTCTTTTGGTAGGCTGAACCATTTCAGCAGATCTATCCCCGCCTAAACCAAAGTGAGCGTTTACAACAGGGACTGGGTCAAACATGATTTATGTGCATGTTATAAGAGTGAGGTACACAAAGGATCACGACCTCTTTGCAGCCAAACAGGCATCACTGTATGATTTAACGAGATCCCATCTGTACCACCCTTTCAAAAGCTCTGGCACCCAAAGCTTTGGCAAAGGCCTTTGCAAAGCCCCCTCCTGCCCCTACACAACACCCTTGGTGGGTCCTGAAAGTTGCAACACTTTTCCATCAGCAGCTTCCTACTTCCAGAATCCTGGGATCTACACAGCACTGCAGTCCTTTGCATCTTCTCTCCATTAAACACCTCTGAACGCCTGGATCTGTAAGGAACTCGTCACACCCACCCGTGCTGCAATCTCTTTTGGCCCTCCGCTGTTTATGCGCTGGTGTTTTGTATAGGAGAGAAACCTTCTAGCTCTTACTTTTGGTTGCATGGTATTTACTGCAAAATTATTCAAAAGATTGAGATGAAATGTAACATGTTATGAAGACAAATGGGACTTTTCTGGATAATTAAACCAGCATCAATTTTGTAGATTTTATGGAAAGACTGGCAATCTCTCACCTACACAAGGGAACGTGTGAACTGTTCTGGTGTGAAAAGAAGCACTGGGGGACTGCTGGGATGGCACTATGCGGTGTCACAGCAGCACCTCCAACATGAGAGAGACTCCTTTTCAGATGGAAAAAGGCTAAAAGACAATTCATTTGAAAGCAAGAACAAAGACTCTGGATATCAACATCAGTGCTCCTTCCCCACAGCACTGCACCTGCTCTCGAGCAGGTTACCATTCTCCAGTAGCAGAGCAAGCCCTGCAGGCTGTCAGCAACATCTCGGCACACTCTTCCATCACTTTCTGCAGATTTCTTTTGTAGGGTTTGATCCTACAGCAAGGTAAGAGCCCGCAACTTCTACTGAGTGCGGAAGGAGCAGAACAGAACACAGTGTGGCCAACGGCAGCCTGGGACTGCTGAGCCCCCCCGGGTGTCCTGGGAAGGGACAGAATGTCGGTGCTGGGCTGACGGATCAGGACTTGTGTATTTTACGTCCTGTAAGGATAAGGACTCCTAAAAGTGTTTTTGTCATTACTGTTGAATTTGGCACTTACTGTCTCAACAAGACTGTTGCTGACTTCTGTGACAGTAGGTCAGACTCACACCTCAGTTCCACAGGACTGAGTAGTCACCAAAGAGAAGTTGGCCACATCGAGCGTCAGGTCCACTCCCAAGCAGGATCAAACCTTACAAACATGCTGAATTTTTTCCCATTCTATGATCCATATTGCATAAGGATCTTAAGGTTTACCACACGTCTAGGGAGCTATCTAAACTGAACGTTGTAACTTGGAAATTCTCATGACATTGCAAATAAATGTGAGTCTCTCAGCTCACCTGAGCTCCTCTAGACTCATCCACTGTCCTGTTGCTTACACTCAGACGTGAGCCTGGGCATGGATCTGACCCAGCTGCCACAACTGGCCACGAACAGAGAGATGCCAAGCGCTCGTAACGCTCGGGCGCACGCCAAAGCTGCACTTACGCAGTGTGTGAGGGTGACCAAGGCAGGATGAACAGGGAGCCCCTCCGTCCAGACGTGGCTCTCCCCAGCGAGAAGCAGCTCAATGCGATACTGAGCACGATCGAACTGCGAGCTCTGGAGCAAAGCAACTTCCCAGCACAACACACCCCAAACGTGGCCGCTCCCTGCCCGCTAGCACAAGTTTTCCAATGGCAAAAAGGGGCGAAAGAACTGAAAAAGGGCCACAGCATCCAGTGTCCACATTTTCACAGAAATTAAGCCGGAAAGCAGGAATCTTTGTCTCAGGACACGTTTTACGAATACACTGAAAAGAGGGGAGCAGCAATGGGGCGAGTGGTACACAGCAGCACTTCGGCAGGGAACGCTGCCTGCTGCTCCTCACCCAGGGCTAAATCCCTGCAAACATCCACGAGAAACGTGCCCGAAGGTAAAATCACAGCCCTACACGCCAGGTGTGTGTTTGCAAGTGCAAAGACTCCACCGATGACCAGGACTTGCCAAGATCCAGCTCCAGCCTTGCAACCCGTGCAGCCTGAAGCACTTTGTTGGTCTTTTTGGCAAATAAATCAGTTTCAGCAATCACTGCTTAAACCCTCTGTCACACAGAGCTCTGTGCGCATGATGGCATTAAAGAGAAACAGCAACACCGTGATCACGGATAATCCCTCGGGTTTTCAAACACATTCACCACACTAAAAACCACATTTATTTTCATAGGACTCTGCCAACTCCCTTCTATGCTGCAAGCAGATATATTTTTTCTATATACCCTATGAAAACTTAAGGGAACAGAATTTTCAGGGATGCAGACCTGTGGTCATTAACTTGACTTGGCACCTTTGGACCACCAAACGAGTTTCTCTCATCTCAGTTCGCTTGTGGCCAGTTCAACTTTCTGGTCGACAAGTGCTGCAATGCTCGGGTTTCACGCACTGCAGGGTGACGCTTATTGGACCAAAACCCGATGGTTTTCATCTGACACGTCCAACTATCGAAAGAGTCGGTTCCCTCGGGGTTTACAGCAGCTAGTTTAACTGCCGCAGCGCTCTGGGCTGACCCGAAGCCGGCACTGTGCCCCTGAAGCCCTTCGAGCTTTAAAACCGCGCAGAGCTTGGTCTTCCTGGCACCCCTCTTCCAGGCTCCGAGACGCAGAGGCGCGGGCATCCCGCTCCACGGCAACGCGGGTGCACGCACCGGGGG
>Ga0065711_1044777_pt1 | contig 13887 bp, 10 predicted proteins | sample Hoacrofraction12_FD_59098 | JGI IMG/M metagenome (GOLD analysis project Ga0065711, IMG submission 59098) | Hoatzin crop microbial communities from Cojedes, Venezuela - Epithelial fraction 12 v2 (version 2) | ecosystem: Host-associated > Birds > Digestive system > Esophagus > Crop | place... | reverse complement strand
GGGGGGGGGGTGTAAAAAAAAACAAAACAAAACAAAAAAAATAGGAAAAAGAAACCACCCACCCGACTCTGCCCTCCCTCCTGCCACCCCCACACACCCCACTCCTCGTCCCCACTCTCCCTCTTCGCCCCCCCCAAAAGCAGAAAGCTGAACTGCCAACTCTTTCACATACTACCCACCAGATGAGGTGGGGCCTCTCTCCGGCAACCACTTAGCTCCAGAAATGATGTGAGGGTAGAAAAAGGCCACTCTGCTGGAAATTGTCACTCTTACACAAGCTGGCTCTATTCAGTCCCTGATCAAAGCACTGCCTTACAGAGAAAGTCGATTTGCACGCCCTGGGACAAAATAATCTAATTTACAAGCTCAGGCTATAGAACTTTCTTTATGCAGGAAGGGGAAAAAAAAAAAATACCAAAAAGAAAAACCACATAAACCACCCCCTCCCCACCACCAGAAATACCATCTATGATTTCTTGCTGCTTAAGACAGCAGAAAGAGGAATTTTAGCATATTAATCTCAAGACAAGATAAGTTTATACTCGTCTGTGTAAACAGTTTATTCGCTGCAGGAGTCGGGAGTCCGCAAGTCAACTGAATTAGCAAGTCAGAGAGTTAATTTTCGAGAGTGCAGCAACGCTGCGGATCGGATCCCCTCGAAGCGAGGCATGGATCTCCTGCTACACCTCTCCTTCTGGACACGCTGCGTCCCACCAGCACACGGACGCTGCTCGCAACGGCCGCCAGCCATGTGCGCCAGGCCAAGCCCCGCTCTGCTCGGCACTGGCGGAGCTGTGAGCGTGGTGGACGGAGCCAAGGCTCTCGCTAGACCCAACCAGGGCACCTCTGCTTGGATTTAGACCAGGAGGACAAAGTCAGTGCCCTTGAAAAGCCCTGATTAGAACCTGGCTCTCAGGGAAGGACCAAAACGTGACTGTACACAAGAAGGTTTTAGCAAGGATGCCAAAAGCACGTGGCTCCTGCCCAATGCCAAGCAGGGTCTCTTCTCTTGCATCACATAGGGATGGAAACGCTCTCCTCCCCTGCTCCCTTCCCTCCATGTGCACCCATTCCCAGTCCCAGCATTTCCCACGGCCAGGCCAGACCCTGCAGTTCCCACCTGAACTTACCGGAAAATGAGGTAGAGAAACTTGACCGTTGGCCTTGACGCTCCGATGCATTTCCCGCTGGAGCTGCTTCTTGCTCCCAATTCTGTATGGGGGGATCCCATCTCTGCAGACAGAAGAGAGGTCGCCATCAGCTAGGGCTCTCCCCATGCTCTAACCAAGACGCTTCTCCATCACCTCGGACACCACCCAGGCACAACACAGCCCCACATTCCCAGAGGTGCTGGGCATCACCCTCTGGACAGCACCTGAAGCCAGGAGAAGCCTCAGATGTCTGGCGGCTTGGGAAGGGCCTGTGCCACCATCTACGTGATGTGCAGTAGTTAAACAAAAACTGAGCAGCAAGCTGAAGGCAACTCCACATGGGAAGCTGCCCAGAGTTCCCATCAGCTTCACTTCTGAGGCATCTTACAGAAACGGCCTTCCAACGCTAGGTTTCTGCTTCTGCCCTTTATTTTTGTTGGTTTTTCACCACTGAAGTACACTCTCTGGGCTTTTTCACTACCGAATTACACCCTCTGGGACCACAACTTTCCTCAGGCTGTGAAACACCCCATGAAGTGCTGGCACTGTGCAAACAAGAATGAAGAGGCTGAAGACGGATGGCCACCAAAAGGCTGCTCCAGATCTCCAGCCCTACCTAAGACCCGGGACATTTCTCCTGCCCTGAGGCTGGCCGGCACAGGCAGGCCACCACGAGCCATGAGCAACACCAGGCCGTACCCTCCGGGCACAATATTATTCCCCTCGGCCACATTGGATCCTGGCCACAAAGCCATGAGACGAGGCCAGGCGAGGAGCACCAGTGGGAACAGCCCCCTGTGCAGCCCGCTCGAGGCAACACAAAAAATTACCTCGTTTGGGATTAAAGGGCCTTTTACAGACAGCGGGGACAGCCGGAAGAGCATGCCTGGAGATCCTGAATGTCTAATTCCACCCCTTCCCTCAGACTGGCTGAATAACCTTGATCTCCGGTCCCATCCCTTTCATCCACCTGCCCCCACACCTGACTCATCTCCTGAGCGGAGAAAATAGCTCCTGCCCGAGGAGGAGCGGCGGCCAAGCAGGCAGCAGTGGCTCCACGCTGCTGCTGGAGGATCTAACACAGCACGCTGTCCCTATGTCCCACCTCCCGTGGCCATGGTGGTGGTGGGCACACCCCAACATGTTTTGGACACGCAGTCGGAGACAATGTGCAACGGAATGCCTTCCCAGAGACACCAAGTCCCTCCTCTTGAGGAGGATGATGAGATGCCATCGCTCCACACTCCAGGTTTGAAGCACACTATCGCAGGCCTTTGTGAAGATCTTGGCCAAAGTTTTCGGTTGCCATCAAATTGTTTTAATGAGCAAGATTAAGCTGCAAAGCCCGGAGTGAAAGATCGGAACAATTTCATCTCAATGAACTTGGAAAAATCTTTGTAATAAAAGAGAGCACGCTGGCACCGCAGAGGAAGTCCTTGAGCCACAGGCTGAACACCAGCCTCTTCTAAACATGGTCCATGAATGCACGTTACACTACAAGCGAAAGGAGCTAATTGTCCTAGTGTCCCCACTGCACACCACAGGGCTCCGGAGTGCCTTCTAGGGAAGCAGCTCAGCACACACCGGCCATCGCAGCCGGCCATGGCCGTTGACCACAACCGCTGCAGGCCACCAAGCATTTCTGCTCCATGAACCCATGGGGCAGCAGGGCTTGGGGCACATGACACGTCTTAGCTTTGGGAGAGGATGGGGAAAAGCAAATCTAAGGTGAGAACCAAATCATCCGTACCTTCAGAGAAGCACTGAGGCTTACTGAGAAAATGCTCTCTTAGGGAAGACCTTCAATGTAGGGAACAGCGAGTAAAACAGGCATTTTTAAGGTAAGTAAACAGGCCAGCATGAGCACGTTACATGCGTACATCCATACAGGCCTAATCCCGTTAACACATTCAGTTAAAGAGGAGGTGTCCTCTATAAATGGCAGTTCAAGAAGCCAGATGGGGAAGAGTGAGAAGCAGCTGAAGGCCTGTGTGTTCAACACGAGGCACCCAAGGACACAACCAAGGGACAAGACGGAGGTTCACAGCTCTCCTGAGCTCCCCACCTCTCTCCACGTCTGCAAGTATGAGATGGTGTCCCCAAGCCCTCCACTGTGGCCACCGAGCTGGGAGCACCTCTCCTTGCCGGGTATCCCCAAGCTCCCAGCTCTGGAGGGACCAGCTCTGCCCAGAGGGCCAGTCCTGGGACAGGCTATGGAGCAGGAGCGGGGACTTGCGCCATTCCCAGCCAGGGTGGCTTGAAAAGCAGGAGGAAAAGCAACGCTGGCCCAACACCAGGGCTCCTCACTTTATTTAAGATTTGCCCTCACTCCAGTTGGTACGAAAGCTGCTCCTTCCCCCTGAACGCCCTCCGGGTGCACCGGAGAGCCCCACTTCACACCTTCTGCTCCTGCTCCCGCAGCCCTGCCTCGTCTCAAGAACTTTACAACTTGCAAGAACGCGCAGAATTAAAAAAAGATTTCATTAAGAGAGAGAGGTATTTCACCGGGATGGGAAGGCTGTGGAGCAGCTCGGGAAAGCCAGCCAGGGAAATGAGGAGGGACTTTGACAGCTGCTTGGTCGAAGCTTAGGCCTTCCATACAAAACAGGGGGAAAATGGACAACGCCAGGCTGAAGGGGTGACCAACGGGTGATCCCCGAGCACAGGAGGGACAGACGGACGGAGCTGGGGCCGGGCTCTGCACAGCAAGAGCTGCGGGGGGCAGGGGGAACCCCGCTGCTGAAACAGAAAGTGCCTTCGAAATGAACAGGCTGAGCCTGGCCGGAGGTTTCGGGGCAGCAGAAGGCTAAGCCCAGCTCTCCAGGTGCCGCCTCTCCCCGTGCTCCAGCAGCAAACACTTGCACTCACTTTCCTGGCTACTAAAAGTTGTGGGATGAAGAGCGACAGAGTTTAGGCACTAAATAGTAGCGTTTAATTATAAACATTCCGGCTAACCAGGCTGGGGCTAAGCCAATCTCTTTCTGGGGGAAACACTAGTTTGAAGTCTTCTACCCAGTCAGCTGCCATTTAAGCTGAGCCAATTATCTTAGCCTTTTGACTCAGATGTGCCTGACCTAACCTGAATGTAGTTTTACTGCTGCTTTGAAATATCAGACTCATGCGCATATGCATTCACTCCCATCTTCATTTGGCAACGGCTCCGAAACAAGCCTCTGATCTCGCCAACATCAAAAGCCTGGTTTGTAAGATAAGGTAATATTTGAAGTTTGCTCAGCAGCATTCCCCTGTGTCCAAAGTAAATCCATAAATAAGATATAAGCAAATAAAAAAAAAAAATCCCCTTTCCTCTCCCCCCCATAATCAAGAAATGGAAATATAAATTTGCATGACGCTTTGTGGCTATTACAAAATATATAGGCACAGACTGAGCCCTGGCATCTGTAATAAAAAAAAAAGGCAGATTGGGCAGTATTTGGAGACCTCTCCTAACTCCAGCACAGTTCAGATTTAGATTTATTCAAAAAAAAAAAAACCCAAACACACTCACTTTCCTGCTATGTCTGGCAGACTTTTCCAGAACAAGTTTTTCCTCTTCAGTTGATACCAACATAAGCCCGAAGAGCTCATTTGCATTCGCCCTGACGAGGCAGAACAGACCCGGGTGCTCTGTCACAGGGGGCGAAGCCTCGCGGGCAGACGAGCGCCCAGGCTCAGCGGGTTTCTGCCCCGAACACGTCCACAGCACCTTCCGCAGCCGGCAGAGCCCGGTGCCGCGAAAGGCTGCGAATCCCAAATGTTTTCCTGCGATCCCGGCAGCGGCCCTTCGCCTCCGCCGAGGAAGTTTTGACGTCAGCCTCAACTTTCCGCGCAACCTTCCGCACTGCCAGTGTACCTCTCCCGCTCCCAGCAGCTCCCGGCCCGGCGGACGGAGCGTGGCTCCGGGGACGCCCGGGGCACCGCTTCCGCAAGCGGGGAACGTTCCCCCGAGCTCCGGCAGCCCGCTCCGGCCCCCCAACCTGGAGCTGCGGGCAGTTTAATCAGCCAAGCTGCCCCAAACTCTCACAGCCTGCGCGGGCCATTGTTACGGCAGGAAAAAACAGGCAGGCTCCTTTCAGGGCTGCTTTCTGGGGAGCTCCTATTCACTTGTTCAAGCCCATTTCAAAGCGGGCTGCTGCCCTCTCATCCCCGCTAAGCTCCCCTGGCCTAACAATGGGCTGAAAGCGATTCAGTTAAGCCTTTCATCCACCATGCACTTTATTTCTCACTCAGTGCTCTCATCTGTATAAGGCCTACAATTGGCATTGCTGTGAAGAGAGGGTATAATCCTAGCCCTGTGAATCCCAAGTGACCCTACACTGGTCCAGAAATGACTAACCCAATGAATGCTCTGTTGACACATGATCACATACAACCAGAGCCAGTAAGAAGAAATAAAGAAGTCACCCTATGATTCAGCTCTTTTATTTAACGCCAATATTGTTCAATAAGGGAATCTGGTGGGACAACAAACTATTTTTTTCCATAATATCAGCTCAAAACACACATGTGCATTAAAAAAAAAAAAATACAGCTTTTGTTTACGCATCAAGGATCTTTTGTAAATCCTGTCTTCTGTTGGGCATCATCACGCAGCACTACTGACTTTTAAAGCTCAGCACACAAACCTCTTCGAGGAGGACACAGCAAGCACTGGACACCTCCAACAAAGGCACTGGAGAAGTTTCACCTATGAGATGAAGACCAGGAATGCAGCACTCCACTCACAGGTGGGTCTTCTAGACCACTTGTACTTAAGTGAAGACCATGAAACACAAACGGAAACATCTGCCTCCTGCCCCATTGAAGAAAACGGTCCTTAAGAGCACTAAGCCAGCCTTACTGTCTCCTCTACAGACACCAAAGCACCACTTCTCTCCTTCTGGGGAAAGCCAACCAAGGAAGAACGGCTGCACGAGGTGCTCCCAGTTGCACGCTTCTTCTCAGCAGAGTTGGGACAGATCCCGCAACTCCGGGGCTCAGCCGCAGCACCCTCTCATCCCTGCGCTCCCGAAACACCCAGACCTGATCCGTGCAGCTCCATTCAAACGGCTCTTTGAAGCCTGCCCCAGCCACACCAGACGAGCAGCTATTTGCCCCTTCAGGTCACTGGCCCTACTAATGTACATTCTGACATTAATGACGAACCTTAATTACAGAAAGTACTTCCTACAGGAAGTAATCTCCTCCTCTTTGATGACTGATAACTATTTAAGGAAGCCTGGCCTTAAGACAAAGGCTTGGGGAGATAGCTCCTTGGGTTAGTCAGGCAGCACCATTAGCATAGGGGAAAACATGTTTGCTCAGCTGCAGTTGCAAAATGGCAATAAAGGGGTTCATTATTTCACTCCATCCGATACCTCCGGCAACTGCGTGAGGAGCGAGGCCACCATGCCCTGCTATGCCTCTCGGTTTGGGCGGTCCCCAGCCAACAGCGAGCAGAAGTAGGGTGGTGACCCTGGGCCCATCACTCCCATGCTGCTGATTCACAGAGAGCATGTCCCAGAAGGACCCGGCCAACACAAGGTACTTACACGCTGCTGTCCGTCATCGACATGGAGTCGTCCGTCAGGGCATCACTAGATATTTCACTGTCGTTCGCGCTGGTTGCTGGGGCAAAAACATAGCCAGAATTCACATGGTATGGGTTAACGGGATCGTTCCTCTTGAAGGACCTAGGGACAAGCAGAACAGGAACCTAGTTACCAGCCAGGCCTGGGCTAGAGAAAAAGCACACAAGTCTGATGATAGCACTCCCCTTATGGCAACCATGCACACTGGCTGCTCATCCTCTTTAGAAGCAACTAACCATCCATCGCTCGGACCAGCAGGACATGCTCTGTCTGAACACACCCGAAGTCCAACTTTAAAGATGTTGCTTTTAGCATTGGAAGCGCACTTTAAAAAAATCCTAGGAAGCACCTGTACATCCTTCAATACCTTCAAAAACTTGGTCCCTAAAGCTTGATGCCACACTGCTGAGGTCAGCAGGAGTTTTGCTGTTGGCATCAGCAGGCAGAAGATCAAGAAGTTCATAGCTCAAGTTCCACCGAAAGCCATTGAAGTCTACTCTGAAGACAGGCGTTAGGGCCCCTTTGGGAATACAAGTGACAGTATCTGTGTTGCCCGAAACAAGAGAACTGCCTGAAGCTACTGGAGCAGGACCACCACGCATCAGAGGAGGCATGGCCAAGGCTGAAATCTGCTGTCTCCAGCGTGGCCTCCCAGAGATGGGTGCCATCTCCCTGGCATTATAAAAACACGCAATAAAAAGGCCCAGTTTTTACGAGAACCTGCTACTTGTTCAACTTCTGTTTTCGTGCGCAGAGTTGGGTGGGGATGAGGAGGATGGGGGACACGAGGACAGGAGCAGCAGGTTGTACTGACGGGCATGTGCGTTACCGATACCAACACCTTGGGCTTCACTTGGAGAAGCGAAACTAAAGCCCAGCCTGGATGTCATTGAGTTGAGCACCCAAGAGCGGTCGCATGAAAAATTCACAGGCGGGGACACGGGCAGCGAGGGAGCGTGGCAGGGTCACCATGGCAGGGTCATTGCACGGAGGTGACAGGACCTGGGCATCCCCCTGCCTGCTGCCTCCTATCACCCCAACTTCCCAGCCAGATCAATACACATATCTCCGGCAGGCGATAAGGGGATTATGCAGGGAGGTTTGAAAGCCGCATGTCAAGGTGCACATTTTGCTCCTCTTCCAAGGAAAGACGGGGTTGTTAAGCCTCTGACTTTGTATATCAAAGCAAAAGGCCTTGTCATCTGATAAGGACTGCTGATTTTAATAATTAGGGTCACTTACCCAGGACTTGGGGGCCTAAGGAATGTGCCAGCAGGCTTGGCAGGTTTGTTTTAATAGGCTTTCCACCCCCCTGCCCCCCCAGGGGTCGGAGGGGACCAGCTGGGTTGGAGCGAGCAGCACTGTCCTCCCACCGCCCCGCTCCCCATCCCTCACAACCGACCGGGCACCCCGCGCATTCCAGCACCGAAAACAGGAGCCTCCACCTAGGCTTCAGTTAAAAAAAATAAATAGGGGAAAAAGAAAAGAAAAAATAAAAGGGGGGGGAGCACGGTGGGGAAGATGGGCCTCTCTGGTATGAGAGGCGCGGGGCTGGCTGCAGGCAGGTATTCAGCCCAGCCAGGGCTGCATTCCTTTCCAAAGGAGGCCAAGGCATTTCTGATGGGGAGATCAAGATGTTAAAATCTATATATCTGGGAAGAAGGCAAAAAAAAAAAAAGGAGATAGTAAGGAATGCCACAGGAAAGAAGTTAAATCTTCAAAGATAAATTAATTCCACATGTGGGTGAAAGCTAAGTTATCCCACTACTACTACAACAAAGTTCCTCTAAAAACCATGTAGTCTTCTACCCTAACTTGGGGAGATGTACAGTCCAAGTGACCACTCCCAGGTCCTTGGTGGGCTTCTGGGTAGCCTGTGCAAGGGATGCAGCTCTTAAAATTACTTGGTTTGAAACCATCTCAGGTCTTAAGAGCAGATCCAAAGACCCAGTGGCTCGGGGTGCTCCCCAGCACAGTACCCCCATCTTGCTGGGAAGGGTCTGGGTCCTCCCTGTGTGCAGCCAGGTGGGCTCTTTTGCCATGTCCTTCCAGCAGGCACGGTGATGTTGGGTTGAACGTTAGACTTGATGATCCTAGAGGTCTTTCCCAACCTCAAGGATTCTAGGATTCTATGGCCGGAGGCAGCAGGTCCCTACAGACACAGGAGGTGTGTCCACACACAGTGTTTGGGAAGATACCGTCAGAGAGAGTGGCCAGAACAAACTCCTCTTCCCCATCAGCACCAGACTGCAGCACCAAGTCACCTACCAACACCCCACAGCCAAAAGAAAATCCCTGAAGTTTGCATATTTTTAAAGCCAGGCTCCACACTCCACCTCCAACACGCTGCCCCACAGAAATCCCCATGTCCTTTAAGAAAACTAATGGGGCCTGTTTTGCCACGGGGTTTTGGGGGGCGGCGGGTGTGTGTGTGTGTTTGTTTTTGTTTTGTTTTTTTAAATTTGACCACCTTACTACAGTAATTGCACCCAGCTGCATCAAGTTGCCTGCAAGGGTTTTAAATTCCAGCGGCAAGCGGTGCTCTCCTGGCGCGGATGCTGCGCGCACAAACATGTGCCCCAGCCCCACACTCCATCTGCAAAGTGCTCTCAGCTGTCAGGTGGCAGTTGCTCTGGAGCTTCAAGGAGAATGCCTGATGTTTCTCAGCCTATTCTTATCTGGATGCGATGACACGCAGCGGGTAACTCTCTATATGCTATGTTAGGCAATGGGCACAGCAGAGGTATTATAATGCCAGGAAAATTTCAGGGGCTCTTGGTTGTATCCCCCGTTACAAGGGTGCGGAGTGTGGGGCTTTTTCTTGTCAAACTCTGCTTCCTGGAAATAAAAGCACTCTGGCAGTTCCAACTACAGGTTTACACAGAGAGAGAGAAGAAAAATCTACAAGGAGCATTTTGAAGCAAAACGGAATCTTATTAATCCTGTTTCTTGGGACAAACGTCACTGGGCAATCATGGATTTAAAGTCAAAAGAGGGGGGGGGGGAAAAAGCACAAATCAGAAAAAAAAAAAAAGAGAAAGAAGTGTATTTTAACAAAACTATGTTAATCACAGCTTCCATGCTCTAATTGTAAAACACTGCTTCGAGCATAGCTTTACAATGGCATCATTTACTGTGATAATTGAAGCCAAACTTGGTTCCAACAACTTCACACATGAGGAGCTCCACCGGCGGGTCCTTTCAAAGGCCAGGAAGCACGGGGAGCCGGCAGAAGGCCATCTGCAAGCCCCAGCCCTCTCCCAGCAAGGCCAGTCCCACCGGTGTTAATGGGAGGCAGATGAGTCCACCGTGGACTGCGCACCACCACGCTCCGCGGCGGCACGGCAAAGGGAGAAGCACTCTCTGTGTACACAGAGCCGTGCGTGATAAATTTAGCAGCGCGTATAAATAATATCTGGAATTCCTGGAGCATGGGGCCAGGTCCGGCGTGGGGAGGCCGGTTTTAACTGCACCACAGGCTGCTGGGGAGGGGAGTCGCTTCGGAGGAGAAGAGGGAGGTTCTGCATGTAAAATATTCCCTGTATTGGGGCTCCAGAGGCACAACCAGCAGTTTGCACGCGTACAGGCGCAGACGCCCTGTTTTCACTTCACTTCTCCTGCTCCTGTCCATCACCGATGCCGGAGCCAAAAAAAGGAAAAATATAAAAAACCTCTCGGCTCGTACAGTTTCTGTGGTCTCCCGTTTGCCGGGTTTTTGGCCGTGACTCCACGCCCTGGGATTCCCCGGTGGTCTCCCGTCCAAGCAGCCCCAGCTCGCCCTGCTCCTGCCATCGGGCGTGCCCAGCCAGGCGCCCGGCGTTGGCTGCTACCATCGCCCCGAAACCCACCGGAGCCAATGGCAAGAGCCGGCACAGCGCTTCAAAACCGTAACGCGCCGAGCGGGAATTCTTTACCTCCATCACACACACGAGGAGGGAGGTGTGGTTTGGCCACTCACCAGGAAAGACCTCGTGCAAGCTTCAGCTCCAATCCTAAACGCCGAGCGATGAGAGATAACCCAGCCATACGCTCATCAGCTCCTAGCCCACGCGCGCACAAGTGGCTTCACACACGGATGGCTCGGGGAGGAACCGAGCAGCATCTCAGCTTGACCCCCCTCTCTTTGCATTGAGATCTCTCGGTCACATGGAGAGCAAAAGCTCCTGGAAACTCAGCAGAAGGTGATCAAAGCAAAACGCGCTACCTAATGTCCTAGGAGGGGAGATCTGACATGCGAGGAGCAGGCTGCATTAATCCCTGGACAAAAAAAGAAAAGAAAGAAAGACCAAAAAAAGAAAAAGAAAGGGGAAAAACCCAGCACTAATCAGGCAAGCAGCCACTGTTCTGCGAGAGCTCTCCTGGACAAGGCACATTGTGGGTTTTTAGCAAGGCCTGCAGCTCTGGTAGAACATTACAGTCAAGCCCTTCCAGCGCCGAATACCAACAAAGGCTGAGAGATAAAAGCATCAAACATCCCCCTCCCGGAAAGCAAGTGAAGGGCAGCAGTTCAAACCAGGTTCTGGAGAACAGCAGATGCTCCCAGACAGCAACGTTCAGGCAGGAGATGAGGACCCCAACACCCAAGTCCCCCCCAGCCCAGCTGGTCCCGTCCCCCCCCACCTCCGGAGAGGTCCAGAGGCCACGCCGGGATGCAGCGCATCCCTCCTGTCGGCACCCATCCCTCCTCCATCACCCCTGCGCGGGTGGGGAGGGCCTCCAGGAGAAGACCCAAGCGGCCTCTGGCCCCACAGCACAGCCCCAGCGCCCAGCAGCGGGCAGCCCGGCACGGCTGGCAGCTCTCCGTGGGGCTGGCGAGGAGGGCGCGCTCCAGCACAGCCTCCCCAGGAGCAGCCCTTTGATGGCGGTGAATCACAGACACGCTCTCCAAATTCCTGTAAAGGAGATGTCAAACACTCACCACGGCAAACCCCAGGCTCCCGGGCCAGCGGAGGAGAGCGCCCGGCTGCCGGCGAAGCCCTCTCCTCACAGCCCTGATTCAACAACCCACGTTTATGGCAAGGGTGGGGAGAGGAAAGAATACATTTTCAGAGGATTATACAACTCATCATTTGCTCATCAGAGTCTCTCTTTCCCATCCCCCCCTTCACTGCGAGACGGCTCGTACTGCGTTACCCTCACGCTGCGGTGCCACCAACATTTCCACCAAGAGCAGGGTTCAGCAAGCCAGAGGCACTCCATGCCAAGGGCACCAGGAGAAGACCCTGCCACCGCACAACCTTCCCCGCATCCTCGGGAGCTGCCATCAGGCGCAACCACGTTTGAGCCAAGCTTAACTCTGAGCACACGGCCAACGGAGAGCACCAAAGATCTACTACTCCTCCACACCTCCAATGTCTCTACTACCTTAAGAGCTCAATTTTAGGTATCCTCCTGCCTGCGCTGGCTCCCAGCCACCCCGAAGGGCTTTGACACGGTACCAACACCCCACGCGATGGGAACGGCGGCAGATCACACACACACGGCCAACATAAAAGCAGATTTTGTGCAAGCTGCAGAGTTTGATGTAGTAAGCGCATACATTTCCTCCTCCATGACCGCACAATTGCTTCCCACATAACCAACGTAGTTAAACACTGGTTGATGGTGGAGCCGGGGAGCTAGCAGGTTACATTATTCATACGTCTACATGATCCACTCTACTACTGCTCTTAATAGGTTTGAAAGTTGAACCAATAATTAACGTAGGTCCAGAGGACACAGTTGCTATGAAGTTTTTGATCTATAAGCGAACTGAAAGAGCCAACAGAGCTTAAGAGCGCAGCACCTTGTTTTCCTCCCCGCAGAGGGGGGAAACACCCCAAACCCAGCCAACACCCCACAAACGGCAGCGCTGGGAAGTGCGGGGAGGCACCCCGGCCCCCAGCCCCAGCGAAGCCCAGCCTCCCCAGCACGCCGCCCCAACAGCCTCCGGACAAGCGCTCCCAAAGTCCTCAAAGTTAAAAGCAAGCACCATTTCCAGGGGTTCCCTTACCTGTATCCGTTCTCGATTGTTTCTGTAGCTCTGACATTCGCCGTAACCCTCAACGTCTTGCTGGATAGTCCAACCACCGAAGGCAAGATTTTGCTTTTGAAGTCTGCACAGCTCCATTCCTCTTCCTCATTCAAGGTCGGGAGATAGCCACAGACAACTTTTAAGCTCCCCAGTCCATTGCTGTTCATGTAAGCAGGGTTCTCTCCTCCACTCCTCACGTATTCGAGGTATATATCAGAAGTTAAAAACATCTGGTAAGCATTTTCCTCCATCACAGTCTGAATCTCAGTCTGTGCCTGGTCAAACATGATGGAATCTATCTGCTGCTTCTTGATGTTATCCCTTATGTAGGTCTTGGTAGCAGGCTTGAGCTGCTTGGAGACGATGCTGTTGTTCTCGATGTACCTTTTGTATATAGCTTTGGCTACTCTTAAAGTTTTGGTATCCTTAAGGTCCATCTGCCTGAAGCCATTGCAGGCAAACCAGAAGTCTAAGGTATCCACGCATTTTTCCCTTTCCAGGAAGGTCCGAAAGAGATAGGCACCATCTTGATCTCCCAACAAGGAATGCAAGGATTTGGTCCACCTGGCCAGAGGGGAGTCCGGGGACGCGCTGCCCTCCGGCTCCCCGAGCCCGTTCTCGTTGCGCCGCGGGGCAGGAGGCACCGGCATGGCCTTGGAGCTTTGGCTTCTGGGGACGAAGGAGCTGGCGAGCTGCGGGCATGGCGCCTCGCCTTCCTCCCCGGGGACCGGGGGGCGCGGGGCGTCCTCCCTGAAGCTGCTGCTGGGGTCCGGGAGGTGGGCGAGGACCACGGCGCTGCTCATGGCTCCCGAGCCCGGCCGGGGAGCGGGGCTCCCAGTCCTCCCAGTCCTCCCAGTGGCTGCCTGCGCCGCTGCCTGCCTCTGCCCGGAGTCAGCGGGGGATCCTCGGAGCCGCCTCTCTGCGCGGGGGGGAAGGGGGGAGGAAAAAGGAGTATTGATCTAATCAAAACCAGATCCTCCCAACATCAAAGGCAAAAAGTAAACAGGCTTTTCAACTCTCCAGCTCAAAAAAAAGAAGGGGGAGAGAGAGAGAAAGGCAGCGCAGGGGGAGCGCGGCTCTATCGCCAGCCCGATCGCGACTATCGGCTCCGCTCGGCTGAACTCCCGGCGCACTTTTAGCGGGGCTGGGGGGG
>Ga0065711_1009323_pt1 | contig 13887 bp, 11 predicted proteins | sample Hoacrofraction12_FD_59098 | JGI IMG/M metagenome (GOLD analysis project Ga0065711, IMG submission 59098) | Hoatzin crop microbial communities from Cojedes, Venezuela - Epithelial fraction 12 v2 (version 2) | ecosystem: Host-associated > Birds > Digestive system > Esophagus > Crop | place... | reverse complement strand
CGGATGTACGGGTCCTGAGGCTGTGGCAATCAGAGGGATACGTGAAGCCTGCACAAGGCTCGTAGACAAAATACATTGAGAGATAGCGGTTTTTATGAAGTTAGCGTTCCCTGTGCTCTAGCAAGGCTTGATGCGATGATGATTCTTCCTCATGCTTAACTCCTTTTATAGTGATGCCGCCTGCAACTGAAGAGGTTCGTGTTGACAACATAAACCTACGAGCCTGTTCAAGGAAACCATGATCCAGCTGTACGGCTCTTCTGGATACGTATTTTTGATAATGGTGCACATAACCGTTTTAATTTGAAAGCAAGTCTTCCCTTCCTAACATAGCTTTAGTTAAATAGCAATTCTATTTTCTAGCTTTGTGACATAGGGATTAAAGATTGGAGAAATGATTTGGCGAATATCTGTGGAAAAAATACAGGACTTCACATTTTTATTAATCATTTCTCTCCCAAGCTTAAGCTCTATTTTACCAGCATAACTTAAAAAGTAGAGAATTTCATTGCCTTTAGAATACTGAAGCTTTGACTGATCAAGATTGAACTACCCAGCTAACGGCATCATTTCTTTTTTGCAAACAAATGAGGACATTAGAGGCATGATTTATCATTACTCCAGAGAGCTTTCCTATTGGTATTTCTAACCACATCACTTGAGTTTTATAAACTTCATTAGGTTACAATCAATGCATGTGTGAGACTGAGGGGGATAAGATGTATGATTTCTTATTCTTGACTGTCATAGTAAACGTTTATTAAGGCAAACTTTTCCTGGGATGGCACTATGAGACAGAAATATCGAGAAGCAGCAGGCATCCCACAGGGCAGGGCTTGGTAATGAAGATTGCATTAATGCTAATGACAGCGCCTGCACAGCTGATTTCCTATGAGGTAAACCAACAGCTTTTGTTTTAGAGGGGGAAACTGGGAAAATTTCAGGCTCGTGCACGACCTCTGATATATCATATGGGAAACAAGTCCGTTTGGAAAGACAAGCACTGCCGGTGACAGCCTCGGGGTTGTCAAAGATGCGTGATCAGCTCTTTAGGGTTGCTCTGGCAAGCACAGGGCTACTGCCCCGCCTGAACCCCAAAGTGTACAATTTTGCACTTGCTTTGGTTGAATTGTATCCTTTTGGGTGCTGGCTTTGTTTTTTCCTCTCCTCCAGGCTGTTTTTGAAGTTTGGCAAGGTCATTTCAAATGCTGCGCTTGTCTTCACGTGTATTCGTTGTCACTCTGAGCATCTTGTCATGAGCGCTGTAATCAGGACAGTCTCTAGTCCATCACCCAAATCATTCGTGGAGACTTTGAGTAGTACTGGATGCTGGGAAAACCCTGGTGGACTTCCTGTGATACGTGGGCATGGTTGGACAGTGAGCTGTCCGTAATCGTTCTTCGTGTTTCTCAGTGGGTTATGCAGACAGTTCAGCGTCCTGGAGACAGGAGTTTCTGCCACTGGCCTGTGACAACGTTGTGTGGGACAGGGTCAAAATCCTTGTCATTCCTAAGGCTGCTCTACCCACTGACCCTATTACCTTACTGCAGAGGGAAACGGGATGGGCTTGATGTGATTTGCTCTTTGCTAAACTATGTCAGCTGTTGTGCATCTCCTTGTTTTTGCTCAATAGCTGAGTGCTCCCAGCTGTTTTCAGGGGTGGAGGTAGAGATGGCTGATATATAGCTTCCTACCTTCCTCTGCTGTCTTCCTTTCTGAATTGGGACCTTGTTTGCCCTTTCCCTGAAACAAGAGAGACCGTGACCAACCTTCATGAGTTTCCAAAGGTAATTGCGAAGGGCTCTGAGGTTGCACCAGCTGGTTGCTCAAGTGCCAGAGACAACTTCAGAGAAGTTTGAACCTTTTCTGCTTCTTGATATTGTTATTTACATATTAGAGTTTTAACAATTTGATAAAAATTTGTTAGGTGGAAATTTGGGCTGAAAATACAAATGACTCCCAAATTAAAGCCTTACTAGTGAATATAAGGGAAAAACTAAATTCCTTCATCCAGCCACTGTCTTTTTGGTTAAGGGGAATGTTTGTGCTTGTGCCAAGAAAAGTCAATGTCTTTTTATGGGAAGCTTTAGGAAGGTAACTTTGTGCTTTTGGATTTGAACGGGTGAATCGGGACAGGGGGCTGAATGAGGAAAAATGGTTGTAACATCTCCTGGTTGCTTTTAAGGTGTGCTAAATTTGAACCGAATTGTATACTCACAGCAGATGATCCTGGAGAAAAGGTTTCGCAGTGCGCTCTGCTGGGAGAGATGGGATGGCTCTTTCCTGGGTAGCTTTCCTGCTGAGCATCCTCCCACATCTGGTGGGGTATCTGCTGGAGACTCGCTGGGCTGCTGAGCGGGGCATTTTAGATCAAATGTAAAAATCAGGAAAAGATGTGTGTAAAATATCTGAAATATAAATCCATACGAAGGGCATGATCATGTAGAAGTAAATGACACTCTGGCTTTTGTTGTCATTTGGCTGCTTCATTGAGAAGGCGATGCTTGATCCAATGTAAGCTCTAACAGCCATTGTTTTTCAGATCAATTTTTGGTTTTAATCAAGTGGAATAAATGACTTTGAATTAGTTATCACGCTAAGCAGATGAAAGAGCATAAAAGCATTCAGTTGATTCGACAGGTCAGGCAAAATATTTCACAAATTAGCAGCACATTTAACTCTAACGAGATATGATGAGCCAAATTTCTCTGTGTAATGTTATCAGCTGGAATGGAATTATGCCAGCATGCACTTGGCAGAATAAGTTGGCTAAAACTATGCAGTCTTAAGTTCTTTTAGAAGCATAATAGGGTATAAAACCCAGGTGCAGAAATAGATTTTTTTTGAATTAAAAATGAACCTGATCATTCTGGGAGATCTTAACACATCTGGTTTTGAAATAGCTTGGAGCTGCAGCTGAGCCTGGTGAATGCAAACAGTCTTTGATTCCTTTTCATTTGCGGTGCTTGGGACAGTAATGAAGGAATTTGGGTGGTGACGTAATGTGCTTTGTTAACTTGAGCAATTTTCAAGTGCAGCCGTCAGGGACTTTGTGTGGCTTCTGTGTGAAATCCTATTACTTAATAGTTTTTCTACATTAACTTGGAAGAAGTTACTCACAGAACTTTGTTCTTACTATGTCTTTTGTCAGAATAATGTAAAATATTGCTAGGGAACCACTGAACAGTTTTCTGTACCACTTTAAATATTTATATGTTCAGTGTGTGTATATAACAGCCCATGGCAATACCTATCCTTTGTCCTAGCAGCCGTCAGAACTAAGAACAGAATAGATTCCTGCTCCTTACCTGCCCTGGCAAAAACGCTTTGAAACCTGGTGGCTTGGACCACTCAGTAGTTCTTCAAGGTCAGGAGTGCTCTAGGTCCATATTTCATCTGTCAGGGTTTGTCTAGAAAGGCACACGGAGTAGCATCTCTGCTGCTCCTCCCTGGCAGCGATGCGTACTTTGCACGCTGCTTTCTCCACGTTATTGATGTTCTCCAGACTCTTTAGTGGTAGAGTTTGTTTAGAAGGCTTTCCCTTTTGGGAAATGCTGCTTCATTTTTGAAGAAGCCTTTTTCATTTAGGTGGCCAGAAATTTCATATATGTTGTAGTTCCCCTCTGTAGGGAGTCCAGAGCGTCTGGGTTTGTACGTCAAAGAAATTGGGGTTGATGTGAAGAGAAAAGTGACTGGCCAAAGGCAAGTGGGTCACTGCCTCCAGCACTGCATTCCTGGGGAGGAGGGTCCTGAGTGCTCTGTTCCCTCTAGAGTGGGGAGAAGTCCAGGACAGTGATACATGCTGTGGTATGTGGATGTTTTTGCTGAGTTTCATCAGAACTATCTTGCACTTACTGCATCCGTAGGCATTTTTTTCCTTTTATTTTCTGTGTCCCAGTAGCTAAATGTAAACAGTCTGTTCATATTTTCTTAACAAAAGCAATTTGTGGCACTTGCCAGTAGTTAGATATCATGAATAATTGAATAAATTTTTGTAACTTTGAGAAAGCAATGAGAGTATGAAATGGTTAGACAAAACACTTGAATCTAATTAAGAAACAATTCAGTGAAGAAGAAAACCTTGACACTTATTTTTAGTATTTGATTCCCTACAATATGAATTTAAATGTAAATAGTGCCTTGGAGAAGAGTGCTTCCATCGAAGGCTGAAAGCATGTGTTGTATGCTTAGTATTTTACAGATGGATTATCTCAGACCTGGGTTTATAGTTATTGCCTGTGGGCAAAATTCCACGTTAGCACTTAGTACAAAGAGTAATACAGTTGTACAGATATTTTTCTGCTCTGCACATTGTTGATAGAATTGTGTGACTGAGTAAGATATGTTACTGTGTTTTTTCTGTGGTAGATAGCATTCAGTATATTTAGGTTTGATTTTGTATATAAAACTTCTGGTCTGAGAACAAGTAGGCTAAGAAATAAGTTACAGGTTGAGTTGTTACTGGCAGAATTTAAGTGCTGAGATCTCAAATATTTAAAAGCTGAAGGATTAATGCTGTCTTTGGGAGTCTTGAGCTGTGTTTAATTGCAGGTAATGAGCTGTGTTCGTGACCGTGTTTAATCATTTCAGAGCGGATATACGGGGCTGTGTTCAGCTTGGTCCCAAACACTTTCTCCTTGTAGCTGATCTGTGGTAACAACTCTTTCAGGAGAGCATTATCTCTATTTCATGCCCCCAGTGTAATGGCAAACATCAGACCTGTAGCATGGGTACACGCAGCTGCTCTGAGCATACTCGGGTGTGTGACTGGGGAAAAGCTTTTCTGAACTTGTCATTTCCAAGCTCTGCAACCCTTTCCCACGTTGGAAGTCAGACAGAGGGGTTGCCTCTCTTCTAGAAGACAGCTCTAATTGGAAATGCAGGGTTAGACAGAGGGAGCCGGGGAAGTGTCCAAAGTAGTTTTATGGTTTTCTGCTTCAGGATGAAGTGTCAGGTCCAAGTGAGCTGGAGAGACTTGCCCAGGAATGGCGGCTGCTGCTGTGGTGGGACATAGACTTGTGAACCAGGAGACTCATTCTCCTCCTTTTGGTAGGATTCACCATCTCCACCATCTTTGTAAGCGTTGAGCTGTCAGGCTATAAGGTCAGTCTATTTCTCTGAACAACCCAGTGGATATTTAACAAAGGCATACATGGAGCTTAACTGGTGGCTGGTTTACAATTGTTCTACAGATTAGAGGTTGCCTTACGCTGCCCTGCAAGTGGGCATTGGTCCCATCCTATTTTTAACAAGTATTTGTTATGTCTTAATTGTACTGATGTACAAGGCTTTTTCTTTTATATCAAAAAATGTAGATCTTGGCATTTGGCAACTTCTTTCTTGAGTCTTGTTGATATAATCTCTTAATATTTTTAAAGGATGTGCTCTATATCCAGAAAATAAATTCAGAGGTGGAGGACACTCGTGTGAAACAGCCCGGCAGCTTGGGTGTCAAAGGTAGATAAAATACATCAGTTACTGACAAGCATTAGGTTTTGTCACTGTGTTAATGCTGGTTACTTATCACTCAGATAGGACAAACACTTGCTTCTTGATTTATGCTCACTGACAATGAAATGTCCAGGATGATTAATTGCAGCCCTAAATGATAGTGCCCTTATTCATACTCCCTGGTCTGAATGACTGAAATTAATAAATATATATGTATTGCTGTGGAATGTGCCATCAGCTGTTAAAATATTTGTGCATTTGACACGCTGTGAAGGGATTTAGTTGAGGTGTATTCTTGTAATCACTAACCCTTTGCAGAGACGGAAAGAAGCAGAGGATTCTGGAACTGATTAGAAGGTTGTGGATAATAAGGTGAAAATATTTTCAGAGAAATTGTTATGAAATTTCTTTGGCAATTTGAGTCCTTAAACCACCACTTTCTGCAGCATTGTAAGGATTTTGCCTTTATATTTTGTCATTTATTTCTGAAAATGTTGGCTTTTGAAGTCTATAAAATACCTTGAGAAACTCTGTTTTCAATAGATCAGACCCAGGCATGTGTCTGGACGAAGTTACTGAACTCTGTCTTGTCAAGAGGAGATTACAGTTACTGGGGTGTTCAGAAACATCTTACTTGCATAAACACAATTTGACACCTATATTTACCACTCATTTGGGTGCCTTTTATTAGATTCATTTGTTTCAATGAATTTTTATGCAAGTTGACACTCACTGCATCAGGAAGGAACAGAACTGTATTCAATAACAGGCTTGGGTAATTTGTAATATATTCAGTGGCTGTTTATAACTGAAAAAAAAATTGCAAAGCCCCCAGAGTAGTCATATTTGGCTTGATTTTTCTAGATCCTACAGGTTATTCTCTGAGTACTTCTTGCCCACGTCAGGCGAAGATGCAGGTTTCTGAAAACTTGCAGCCTGCAGATGAAATTGCCTTTACTTTGTCAATGGTGCTGGTGTCTGTCACAGGCCTGTCAGGTTATACATCTGCTCTTCTCTCCGTTGCTCCAGGGCTACGCAGGTTAAATCAGATTTTTTTTTATCAGATAATGGAAAACATTGCAAAGCTGAACAATGGAGTGAAGAGAGGAGATGCCTTCAAAGCGTCAGTGCTCGAAACGGAGTTCTCTGTACCACTCCAGAGGCAAGTAGAGACACGTATGCTACATTGATCCCTTCGAGATCTGAGGTTGCACAGTGAAGTTCGCTTCTTCAGCAGTGCTGCGGTTTAGAAACCTTTAGTTTAGGTCCCTCAGCACTGCCTTTGGATTGGTTTGCTTCAAATCCCGCTAGTACTTTTGTGTAGCTGTGCTACAGTGAACATCCAACGTGAGTGGCTATGTTTAACTGCTATTGAACACAAAACCTGCTAAAATCATAACTCGAAGTTTTCAAGCTGGAACTGCAAATTCAAACTTTCGAAGATATCTGCTAAATGGAAATGCCATTTTCTGTCTGAAGATTGGAATTGCTGGCTCTTTACACTCTGTGCTTCATCCACCCAGAACCTGTGGTGCCTGTTCAGGTCTTTGCCTTTAAATTAAATCATTTGGTAATGCTTTCTTTTGTAGATTGTATTTCAGCTACAATATTTTTGTGAAGTTTATGGCTAGCTTTACTTTTGACTTTAACTTCTCTGTGCCTCAGTACCCCATGTGTAAAATTGAGATAGTCCTGCTGCCTTACCTTGTCAGTTTAATTAATGTTGTGAAGCACTCAGATAGTGACAAACAGCAGAGAAAAGCCCAAAGGAAATGAAAAATTCTTTATTCAGAGCAGTGTTTGGACAGTAAGCAGAAGATAAGGCCTCAGACACACACTGAAAAATGAGGCAAACCCAAAATATTAAACATATGCTCATGAAGTAAGAAGGATTCATCCCATGTGCTCAGGGAGGCAGAAGAACATGAGAAAATGTTGGTGTAAATAAAGAAGCTGCCAAGACTGTGGAGCTGAGATTAGAGGCAACATTATGTCATGCTTTTCTGTAGTCTTTGGGTGCCTTATACTAGATGTTCCTTCTGGCTTTTTGTGGTCGATTTTTTTATGTAAACAGTAACTGTAATAAAAAACCTTTAAAACAAAAACACTTTTATTAAAAAAGTTGACCACTTCAACTTCAGTTATAAAAATATTTCCCTGTGAAAGTCAGTATCTTTTCTTATTACTGCTGAGTAAGTTTTGATAGGAAAATATGTTGTGGATTACAGGGCCAGGTAGTCTGTGAGGAGAAAAACGCGCAACTTCTTCTGGGTTTAACCTTTAAAGGAAAAAGAAACGTAGACAGGCATTAAAGTTGAGTTCTTTAGTTGGGCTTTTTGATTAATACAAGCAGATTCCTCTGACATGCCTCCAAAGCTTCATGCTTCAGGATGAGCTACTTTTGCCATGCTTACGGTTTTGTGTCAGTGTCGTCAGGGAAATGACACTTGGTGCTCTGGGTCTTCCAGAAGTATTTCAGCAGTTGGGAGGTGCTGGGATGAGTGGCTACCACATATATCAATTAATTCATCATTTTGCTGCTAGAGCATCTACAAGTAGACACCTTTATTTAGATTTTATTGTAAGAAATCTTATGTTTTGGTTTACTGATGCTGAGAGGAAGCTTGAGGTGAAGCTCATTTAAGAAAATGTAACCAGTGCATGTTTGAGCTCTTGTGTGTTTTAGAGGAAATATGAAACACATCTTAAATATTTACTGCCACCCTGGCCCGGCACTCACTTTTGGGTCAGGCTTCAGTAATGTTCTCTGCACACGAAGTCTGCAGCTATCTTCAGGACATGGTTTAGCAGGCATGGTGGTGATGGGGTGACGGTTGGACTTGATGGTCTTAAAGGTCTCTTCCAACCTTAATGATTCTACGATTCTACCTGTTCACCCATTTGGCTGTGCTAACCCAAACCAACTGCACGCTTTGCGAGAGCAGGGAGTTCATTAATGGGTGACTTCCTAAGCAATAAACTGGAGTGAATTGGATTAGAAAGCTCCTGACCTGTAGTCAAGATAACAGGTATACTGATATATAGTCCAAAGGCAGCCAAAATGTCAGTCTAGTGAAATCTTCAGCCTTTCAAGAGACTACAAAATTTAGTGGTGTATTACAGAAGACTTTTGAATAGTGATACACAGGGCCCAGAGATCATAATTGTTTTGTGGAGAACTATTGTGGTGTTTGGTGGATTGTTTTCAGTAGCTCTTGAGCTCAGAGGATGAGCATGAAAGTACTGTCATTGCTTGGACGTGTTGGATATTCAAGACCTGCCTGGACAATATCCTGTGCAGCCGGCTCTGGGTGACCCTGCTTCGGCAGGGGGTTGGACTGGATGACCCACAGAGGTCCCTTCCAACCCCCACTGTTCTGTGATTCTATGTCTGTTCCACTTCTACAAAACCTTTTCAGATGTCTTTTTCCCACCCCCTGTTCTACAAGCAAGGTCTTCATACGTGTCTGAGTTTCCTTTCTGAGATGCATTGGTGCCCTTTGTCATGCTATACCCTCCACCGAGGAAGATGCTGATATTTCTCTTAGCATTCAGAAAGACCCTACTCATGCTTTGTTGACCTTCTGCTAGCTGGATGTCTGACCCCCTTTGAGGCATGCGCTGCTGATCACAGCGGGGTCATTTACCTGCCACCGTGGAGATCGTGTGGGGTGAATGAAAATGTTATCCAGGGACTTTATTCAGTTTTTATGTAAAATAGTAACATCTGCATTGTGTACACCATGTGGGTTCCTGCTGCCTTGTTAGTGTTGTCCCCCAGAGTGTCATTATTTTTTTTTTTTTTGTCTGAGCTTTGCCCGAGCATTTATGTAATGCTGACCTGGCCACGATGCCACAGCTGCTCCTGCTGTGTCAGAACAGTTTCAAAAAAAAGGGGGGGTGGGGAGAAAAAGGGGGAAGGGGAAGAAACTAGAAAGAGGCGGGGAGGCATTTGCAGCCAGATTGGGTAAAGGTCCCCATATGGAGTCCATATGAGGGTAAAATATGGCTTCTAAAGTCATGTAACCATCTGTGATATGCGAGACTCCTGACATGCTCCGGGTTGCAGCAGTCCAATGCCCCAGTGACAGACCTCCGGTCCTCCTCCTCCTCCTCCCAAAGAGAGGGGCGAGTTAATCTCTGCCTGTTAGTTAACACTGTGGGACTAATGATATGCAGAAAGATTGCTGTCCTTCATCTGTCTGGTGAAGGCCCCTTGACATACCTATACACAGGGCTCCCACTTGCAATGTTAAAATTATTGAAATTAATTGCAATTTAATTCGTATCTTTCCCAAAATGATTTTTCATTTTCTTTGAATGGCAAGCAATTATGGATTTTTTTTCAGGGTCTGCATCAGGAGATATAATGTCTCTGAAACTCTTTCAGGTAAGTAGTCAAACTATGTTCATAATTGAGGGCTACATTAATAAGTATAAAGTGTAATTGTGAATAAGGAATGAAATATAAGATTTTTTTAATCATCTAGAGCTATTGTTGAATTATGTATGTTTAAGTAGTATGTGGTACTTTCTCACCAAAACTTTGAAAAGAAATAATATGGAATAATCTGTAAACTATGGAGGGATAGAATGAATTTTAGTGGAGTGACTTACATCTGTCTTCTGATTCTCAGAAAAGACAAAATACTTTTGCTTGTGTATGCATAAAGTAATTCGAATAGAGTATCTTACTGTGAATTTCCTGTGTTCTGAGCCAATTAAATCTTTTTCAGCTGGTTAAAAACAGGTGGGAGTTTTCTTTACAAGTGAAGGCATCTCTTTGTTACTGCCTGGTAAGAATGATGACTTTTCTGAAATGTCCATGCGCTTTCTGCATGCCCGTGAATCTTCTCATGTTTCTGCAGAGCAGTCCTTTCCGGGAGGCTTCCTGGCACTTTTGCCTGGCATCACCTTTTATTCCGAGTGCAGGCTGGTTTGACATTTTCTGTGATACAGTGCAAAGCCATCTGACTTTGCCTATGATCTCCAGGATTTGGGGGTGGAGGGTCCTATGGCAATAAAATAAAATTTTTGACAGTAGCAAATGTCTGAGTCCTCCATCATTCTTGCCACTTCTTTCTTGCTTTGATGAAGGGACATGAGAAGTGATAAATGCTAAGTGCAAAGCCCCATGTGATAGCAGTGTGGTATTGCTGTCACAGGAGAAGGAAAACTCTGCTTAGAAAGTAGATGTGAAATGTTCAGCAGAAAGTCTGTATAGATCTATACCTGTTCAAAGTACGTCATTGTAAAGTCAGTGCTGCAGGTGGCAGGGAGAACAATTTAAATACTGTATATATATGCATGTAAGTGTGCTCATTTACATAGTTTTCTAAAGAAGTAATAAATTGTGTTAGCACTTCAAATTTCTCTGGCTTTCTGTATTTGCATCCAGATCAAAACAAAGTAGTACGCTAGCCTCTGTATTGACTTGGAGGAGAAAATCATGGCTTTTATTGAAATGATGAGAAAATCATTTAGGAGGGACTAACGAGGTAGTTAATTGTGGTTCTATCCTATGTGGTGTGAAATGTCTTTGGCCAATGGTGAATGTTTCTGATGTGTATTGAATGGATTTTCTTCATCTGTTTAGATCTTGTGACCAGCAAGATCTGCTATTTAAATAAGATCTGTGAATACGGACTAAGACAGTGGACNNATTCTCCTTTGACAGAAGCATGACCCTTAGCAAACCCTCCCTANGNAGACATGCATCCTTCAACATANGGCTGGAATGGAGAGAACTGGTTTCCTGGATTACTGCAGTGATTTCCTACAGTGTTCTTCACTTGGCTGGCTGATGTTGGTTGGCATTGCTGTTCCTGCCAACCCATGCACAGAGAAATGAGCCTGCCGAGCTGGCATGCAAACTCCTCAAGACAGGGAGCGACCTGTGCCCCTGGCTGCTCCAGCCCTCGTGATGTTCTGCTTGAAATGCGCTCAGTTGCAGAAAGAAGCAATTTTAGAGCAGCTGCCTGTCTGACCAAATTCAAAGGACAGATATGAACTGAAGGCACTGTTTTTCTGGTCTAAATACCCATTATCTTCAGCCTTGATGCCTGCTTTTATGCCACTGGGGTGAGGCCGCAGTCTGTTTCAGCATCTACCAGCCTGATGCCGAGACCTTGCTGCGGCTGCATGAGAACGCTTGTGAAAACATGTGAGGTTAATCCATATGAGGCAAACTCCTGACTCAGGACCTGAACACACCTCTGCCTCAGAGCTTGGGCAAATCACTTCAAGGGTTCTCAATCAATGTGTGAGAAGAGAGTAGTACTATACAGCAGTCTTACAGGGATGTTGAGAGCTATAGCTAACTGCTACCTGTGCAACTGCAGCACGCTGAGGTTCTTGGCTGAAAACCTTGCTCTGAATACAGAGTATTATTAAGCAAGGTCTTGCAATAAGTCTGAAAGCAAGAGATATATCAACTCTGCATTTGTCACAGCTGCGTGGCTCTAAATGCATTAGCTCCCTTAGCCTTCCCTCTGCCAGCCTGGCAGCAAGTGGGTTTCCTGTTCTGATGGCCCTTGTAGGCAACTGTCATGGGGAATTGTCTGGAAGTAAGGATTTATGTCAGGAATGGCACAAGTAAACCCTTACTACTTTGAGCTGCTTCCTTTTATTTATTGGCTTGCTGCCAGTTTTAAAAGATTGTCCAAAAAAATAAAAATGGAAAAGGAAATAAAGTGTCAGTATGCTCTGGAGAAGTACGGGGCCGGTGGAGAAGGCACAGTTTGTGCAGCTCCTTGGAGATCAGAATAAATTGCTTTTTATGGGTATACTAGAAAATCACATTGAAAGAGGGAAGGAAGAATGTGTTCTGGTTAATTCCTACTCAATTGGATGTCATGGATTGCAAGTTCAGAAATGAATTTAAACTTCTGTTAATTCTTTGGGCTTTCTATATCCTGCAGCAAAACCTCATCTGCTGCTCTGCATCTGGAGTACGAGGTCGGGAAGAGCGAGGTTTGCTTCCCAGCTGGGTGCCACTCTTCCCCTGTGCACTGCTTGGGGCATTTAAGGTGAAATCCAGCATACTGCATGCTTAGATCTTAATCTGCCTCTACTTTTTTTTTTTTGGCTCTTTGTGAAATGGATGCTGCTGTTTTCTTTATTTGTACACTTCGTTGTAAACTCTTTGAAATAGGGTTTTTTCCTTGTCATGTGGATGCATAGATACCTATTAAGCCTCCAACAATGGACCTTTGATTTCGGCTGTGGTCTCGTAGTGCTACTGCAATACAGATGATAATGACACTACACGTGGATTTACCCCCGATCACTTCTTGGAATTTGATTACAGAGGCTACACAGACCCACACGCTGTGAGGCCCCCGACTTGCACAGGGTCTGTCACCCTGTAATTCTTGTGACAGAAGGAAACCTGTTGAGAAATGAATTCCTGCACAGGTTGCGGTAAGACAACGAATAAATTTCCCCAAAGGTCTTCTAATGCATACAGTCAGCCTCCTAGGTATGTTTTTATCTCTCTGCCACAGCGTAAAAAGCTGTATTTGTAGCATGCCGTGGATTTCTTCTTCGCATGTGGACACATGTACGTTTGAACTGGGAATTTGGAGGGGAAACAGGGGTGTCAGCTGCTGCCCATATTCTGTGTTTGGGAACTGTTGCTGGATAACCCAAGAATTCTGGCTTTTGTCTGGTGTTAAAGGGGTAGGGGAAATGGGTGCTTTGAATTGCCATGCATATATAGGATTTCTTGCTTGACCTGCTGTCGTGTTGCCAGGCTTGGAAAACAGCTCGGCACCCTAATTCTGATTTTTAGACTTGACTTCTGTTTCCTATAGACAGCATCCCCTTCTCTCCCTGTGTTTATACTGATTTATTGCGATCGTTCTCGAAATCCCTGGTGAAAGAACTAATTATCTCTTGGCATTTCACATACCTTTTAATTAAAAGTTAAAGAATGGAAAATCCTGCAAAAGTAAACAAAAAAAATTAACTAATCATAGTTAGTAGTTGAAAAGTACTTGAAAAGAAAGGGAAGATGCTACAGGTGTCATAAAGAGCTTACTCTGACTTTTTAATTCTGCTTTGTACCTGATGTGATGTGTCAGTGAAACTGAACTTGCCAGCTTTATGGATCTGCTACATTAGATTGAGACACATGCCTATAAAATTCTTGGTGTGTTGTAGAAGTCTTAAGAACATAACTCATGTTGTTCTGGAACTTTTTTATTCTCTAGTTCCTTTGCCATAAACCAGCATCCCCTGTGGCTTCTTGTTTGTGTGCGTGCAGATGTGGATCTGGAGCCAAGCACTTCCACGAATGGCATCAATAGGTGAATACTTGATGTCTGGAAAACCGAGCAGCTACACTGCATAAAAGTAAGATCAACAGTAATTTTGCATTATTTAGTCTTGAAATAGTACGCAGGGAGTTGGGAATATTGCTGGCAACTAAATGCA
>Ga0065711_1044776_pt1 | contig 13888 bp, 3 predicted proteins | sample Hoacrofraction12_FD_59098 | JGI IMG/M metagenome (GOLD analysis project Ga0065711, IMG submission 59098) | Hoatzin crop microbial communities from Cojedes, Venezuela - Epithelial fraction 12 v2 (version 2) | ecosystem: Host-associated > Birds > Digestive system > Esophagus > Crop | place... | reverse complement strand
GACAAGGTCCTCTGCGGCCTGCTGTAGGTGACCCTGCTTCGGCAGGAGGGTTGGACTAGATGACCCACAGAGGTCCCTTCCAACCCCTAACATTCTGTGATTCTGTGATTCTGTGATAAAGATCCATAAAGTATGGTAAGGTGCTGTTCAGTCCCTTCTGGACTGCAGTATTGAATAGTGTGTCTCCAGGAATACATTTGAAGCTTGGCAGGCAATCTGTATTTTAATATTCTAAGGCTATTGGTGAGCATCAGTGTTTAAAGTGACAAAATTAATTTTTACTGGACACAAGGCATGGGACTGGTTGACAGTTTCTTCAGAGACTTCAGGTCTTGGACTTATATTCCACTTCTGCCAATGAAACTATGTGTGTATTGACTGAACTGATTTAAACTGAACTTTAATAACTCTGTGCAATATTGCAATTATTCAGGCAGTTAATTTTGTGGGACACTGTTGAGAATAATGTAGGTTATGTGATGTGCAAGAATTTTTCTGTTAAAATTAATGTCTACAGCATGCTGCCATTTGATGAGGGGTCACTGTAGGCGTATTGTGGCCAGAAGGCAAGGAGGAAGGTACTGTTAAATAATATATATTAAGCTCTAGAGACTTGTGCATAATTATCTTAAGCCATAAAAATCTCATTAAAATCTCATCATTATTAAGAGAGCGTTTGGTGTGCTTTCACTACACGGGGGAGGGTGGGATGTAAAAAAGGGGTGAAAAAAAGGCAGAGAGTCTGTGCTGTAGTCTTGCAATTTAGAAATTTATTGTATATTTGGTGGCCAGCACTCATCAAGTTTGGTTGGGCAGTGCTGCCTGCTTTCACCATGAAGTACACCAGGGAATGTGGGAAAAAACCACAGCCCTGGCTAGCTCTACTGCTAGGGCAATCAGGCAGTTACAAGCCCTTTGAGATATAGATTAAAAAAACAAATATGGTGTTCCAAGTGACCTTCAGGCCGTACCTGTGAGAGTGCACATGGCTGATGGCGTGCATGTGTTGCCTGTTAATATTTTCTTTAAAACCTTGTTGAATAATAGTTACAGCTGCCATTAAGGAGAGCTGTGTAAGTTCATTACTGTAATTAGAAGGCCAAATGCAAGCCTTTTTTGAGAGTTATCTTACATGTTTGTAATTTCAGTGATGACTGGTTTAGCTAATTACAGCTAAACTAGATTAATATTCCATTAGCGAGAAAGCCACACAGCTTAGCCAAGTGGTAGAAAGATTAGAACATGACCTGTGCTGGCAGAAATGTAGTCAAACTAGTTATTTTTGTTCTGCTGAATTTGTCATTTGTCTTTGGGCTTGTGTTTTAATTTAGAACCTTGTTCTGACTAGCTTTCCACTCTTTATCACATACTGTCAAATCTCTTTCCTCTCTTTGGCTAACACTGGTGCATTCAGCTCTCTCTAAGGCTGGAGTGTTTGCACCTGAGGTGATTATGTTTAATAAATGTATCCAAAGTCAACTCAGTTCAGTGAAAAGAGTGATAGAGCAATGAATGGGCAGGTTAATTGATAACTTAGTCTTCTGCAGCTCTGTAGTATATTGAAATTTGCAGCTGAACTGGATAAGAAGGATATGACTGTTGGAAAGCCTCTGTGTTAGATTATTGCAGAAAGAACTCTCTGGGTTCAGTATTTTGAAAATACTCTTTCAGTATTGTTTAGTACATTGAAGCTTTTTGAGAACAAGCTTTTTGGAGGGGATCTGTTGGAAGTCCTCTTTGATATCGAAGATCACCAAACTCAGAGCTAAAAGTGCAAAGCTACCTTCTGGAACGACAAAGAAAATGCATCAGTTTCGGCTGGGTGTGCCGATTTCCCTTTTGCTGAACACTAGAGATGCCATGTTCCAGCATCCAGTTTCTTGCTCCCTTTGACAGCTAGCAAGAGTGGAAATCCTTGCCTGAACCCTGCAGTACCAGCTTTTGGGCACTACAGAACTCTATCTTAGGGCTGTACTTTTGATGATAGATGTTTTTAAACAGGATGGAGCCCTTTACATGGTGATGAATCAGAACAGCAGATTTTCACCAGTGAAAAATGGCCTGTTTCACAAAGCTGCAGATCCTTGTCAGAGAATGCACTGGGGTGAGTGTTACGATCTTTGCAAGTTTCCTTCTATGCCCTGAATGACACACAGAAGACAAAAAAATCACCCTTATTTGCCATAATCTGTTTTTATATTCAGATACAGCCTTCTGTCTTTAACAGTTCATGGTTTTTGTTCTTAGCCCTGCATTTCAAAAAAGTTCTGTGGAGATTTACACCCTCCTCACACCACAGCCCCTCATCCCAGTGTACCAGTTTCAACATTTATAGACCTTTATGGACAAATGAATGAAAGACCATTACATCCCAGTCAGACACCAAGGTGGGTCCAGAATCCATCTCATTCTGCTGCCTTCCGGCAAAGCACATTGAAAGTCCAGTTGCATTTAAGAAATTCACAGCTTGCAAAAAAATTACAGCAGTAAATTTTGCAAGTGCACATAAAAGCTGATATCACAGTTGACATGAGGCTGAGTCCTCTAGTGATGGGGGTGAACCTGAGGTAATGTGACACTGGGGTGTCCTTTTACAGTTCCCTTCCCTAACCAAAGGCTTTGGAGTTGCAGATGAGCTTCAGGAGAAGGAATTAAGATTGAGCTTTGAAAAAGAGAAGGAAAAAAATGGTGGGAGACAGCCATGTCATCTCCTATTGCTTATAATTCATTAACACAGCTATTTGAAAAATAATAGGATCCTTGCTTAGCACTGTTTCTGACGAAAATGCAATAGGACATAAAGCTATCAAAGTCAAGCTTCTTCAAATATCACAGTTCACTGAACAACTTAAAAGCTTCAGTAGAACAAAGAACATGCAGCCCTCTGTTCTGGTGTTCTGTACAAGATAAACTTCAAATAGCCTCTGCAGAAATAATGGCTTATTACAACAACTATTCACATCTAGCCACTTGACAATACTGTAGCTAAGGTAAAATGTAAAATGCTTTATTTTTTGGAGGCGAAACTTAACAATTAGCTTTGTCAACTCAGCTGGTTCAGAGTCTCACTACAGGAAAGTTTGTGCCTGGTGGAAGGTTTGCCTCCCACACATAAATATTGAGGACATGTGTATGTTTGTCCCGACAGCAAGCTGAATGCCCAGGTCTGGGAAGCGCGTGAGTCCTGGCATGGCATTGCTTTTCCTTAGGTGGGTGAAAATGCAAACTAAAAATACATGATTTCCAGAACATCTAGGACACGGAATAGATGTTTGATTTTGGAGCACAATATGGTACACACAGATTGTAATTAATTGGCAAATATTTAAAGGCCCAAACACCTCCTAGAAATGTGTGTTTTGCTGACTCACAATTAAACTGTTAGATAAAACGTAATGTAGGTTAGTATAGGGGATAAATAAAGTTGTCTGTTTATGACATGTGAGAAATCACCTGAGCAACTGGGTGGTATTCATCTCCACTAACTGGTGCTGTGGCTCACAGCTACATGGATTTTATCAAGGTCAAACTGAGATAATCAATTCACAACCTGGGTTTTAAAAGGGCAAGTGGCCAAAGGGGTGTGTTTGGTGCTTTATATCTTTCAAACCTGTTGAGAGTTCCAACCTACAGAACTGGGTGAGTAATTAGATGAGAATGGTTGAACAGAAGTGGGTGCAAAGGTGAAATGTATGTGCAGGTATCAGAGTAGGAGAGAGCTGAATAATACTCTGTCAGGTTTAGGAGAAGGATTCATCAGTTTGAGAACCTCCAGAAGAGATAAATAGGCATTGCAATATAGATGAACTTGGGAGCATCTTGTGCTTTCGCTGTTTAGGAAACTGCACAGAAATGAGATTGTAGTTCAAATGGGACTTGTTGGCTGGTGCACTGTACAAGGGGTTAGATCTTGTGGGCATTGCCTTGGGCTCTGCTGCTGATTCCCTGTATGACCATATAGGTTGTTGGCCTCTGTGTTCCTCTGAAGGAATAAAGCCTGGTTTTTGCATACTTGTAAGCCTAGTAGCAAAAAAAAAAAAGGAGTAAACCTACCTTTTTGGTGAATAAAATCTGGAAAACTTCACATCTGATGTTCAAGGGAAGAGAGAAAACTGCATATACTTTTGCTTGTGCTCCATCAGTGTTCAGTTTTACTTCTCTTGAAGTCAAGGAAGTATATCCACACTTATGTAAGTGCATATGGATAGGATCCACCACGTTTATTTAAAAGTCGTTCAGAACTGCAAAGTCTGATTTATCTTTCTTATATGCAATTGGAATCCAAAGATTCTCAGATCCTGTTGTTCTAGAACTAATTTAGTTTTGTGCTGTTCTGTTCCAGTTTTGGGCAGTTTTGGACAAAAGCATTATATCAAAGTATTTGCCACCGCTATGCTAAGTATGATCCTTTCATTCACTACGTGCAAACATCAAAGTGTGTGCCGTTGTAGCCCAAAGGGAATAACTGGTATCTGAATGGAGGGCAATGTTATATATGAGACAGAGAAATAAAAGGTCTTTTATTGATCTGCACAATTCTTTTCAAGATGTTTTGTTGCATTATTTCTTAATTTCATGTTCAATTTAAAGTCTTGTCATGCTGGCATCTTTCGACTACGTATTTTCAGAATGTACAGTAATGCCCTTGCAGTTTTGCCGTCAGTTTAACAAATGTTTTAACTTCAAAAACAGCTGATTATCTTCTAGTACCATATCATCAGTTACAATATGATAATACTGTTTCACATTCCAGAAGGTATCATGTAAATACTCTTTTGTTGGAGAAAAGAACAAATGTAAAATACAGAAAAATAAGCAAAGTACTAGTTGACTCTACATTTTATGGTAATTCTCCTGAAAATCTGAGAAGAGAAGATTAGTTCAGAGGGCTGGGAGACCAAACTGCCCTTTACTCCTTTCTCTAGGGTGAGCTAATCTCTACAAGTCAAGGTTCAGTGCAGTGGTGCAGCAGGAAGGAGCTGATCCTCGAGTGATAAGGCAGGCAGCCAAACTGTGAGGTTTGAACGTGCTAAGAAATGTGTCATCAGTAAATGCAAGCATCTAGCAGAAAAAGAAGAAATTATACTCGTGCTCTGCAACATGAACAACACAAAGCTCTATTAGAAGAGCCTTTCCTGCACTTCTCCCTCAGCCAGATTTGCTTCTGCATTGCTTTTTTATGAATATACTGAGGATAACTAGCCATTTGTAATTAATATTCTACCTGACAAAAAGTTCAGTTTCTCTTGAAAGCGTTGAACAAATTACTTTTTTCAGCAAAAGGAAGAGCATACTACTAATAAAGAAAAATATTAAAATGTGAACATATATTAATATTAACAGATATTAATTGAAATAAGTGACTAGAAAATAAAGATTTTATTTTTGTTATTTAAACGTTAATATACATGAAGCTACATTATTCTCCAGTAAAATGAAAGGATAGTTTATATCTCATACAAATCTGTCCAGGTTGAACATGAGTTTTCATTTAGAAAGGAACGGCTGCTGTACTGTGTGATATATTTAAAGAAGGTGTCCAGTTCAGGTATCAACTGATTTTTGCTAAGCAACACCCTTGCCTGCTCCCTGCGTGCCCTCCTCAGCTTCCTCAGGCTCTTAAATACACCGGAGCAGTTCTGGAACTGTGCCATAGATGGTGTTGGGGATGCTGTGGGGATGACATGATGAACCAAATGCACGATCCCTGGTCACACACGGAGAAGACCCAGAGACTTTTATAAACAGGAAAAAAATGCAATAAAATTGCACCTTTTCTTACTGCCTCCTGAATTCCTTTCAAAAGGATTCTCATCATGAGAAGATGTCATAAAAATAATATAACATTTTCACTCCGCATATGAGGAGACAAATTCGGAGCAAAGAAGTCAATCTCAGTGTAAGCAGCATAGAGATAACACTTAAACTAATTATTTTGAATGAGATTAACAGAAATACAGTGGAGACAAAAAGGCAATTAAGACTGGAGCCCCTTCAAAGAGGGGCAGAGGCAGTAGAAGCTTTTGGGGAGTAGAAGAAGGAAATGTGTCATGGAGGGTGAGGGAAGACGATGCAATAAAACGTGTTTGTCACTCTAGCTGTCATATTGCGTAGATGGAGCTGAGTTCTGACCTTGTTGCAGGCTTATCTTTAGAGTTTTCGGTCAGAGAAGTTTTGGTGGGCTAGAAGTGACAGCTCTCTGCTTTTGCAAAGGAGGTCAGGAGCTCCTTGAAACAGTGGTGAGAGAAGTACTCACCAGTCACACCCAACCACCTCAGTAAGTTCTAAATATAGAATGTATTTACACTTTCATTTCACACGTGTCTAAAGAGCAATGCTCAATTTTCTACAGAAGCAAGAGGCCTAAAGATAATTCATGCTCTTTCAGAAGAAAAAAAAAGCCTCCCCTCCACATCATGACTTTACCCAGGCAACATTACCATGTAACTACCGTTTGCCAGGGAGCTAATTCCTTCCTAACAAATATTTTTAGTTATGCCCAGTCCAGGACTAACTTCAGTGGCCGGTCAGAACAGAAGCCCCTTCAAACAGTACCAAAGTTTGACTGACAGCAGAAATATTCTTGTATTTTGGATCAGCAATCACATGAGCAATAGAACAGGAATTTGCAAGAGGGATTTTTTTTGAGGATTACATTAGATTAGTATAAAGAAGATGGCAGGGTAGATATGGGCTGGTAGCAGACAGCAGTAGAGTTCAATGTTATCTTTAGGATGAGAACAAGATTAAGGATAGCTTTGACAGACAGGAAAGAGGCAATGATCAGACAGAAAAAGAGTGATCATAGGACCCAAAGCCAAGTTGTCATGTTCACTCTGACACAGTATACTGACTTACATGTTCATCTGTGGTCTCCACTCACCTTGAGCTATTGTACAAGCCTTGCAGCTCTCCTGCACTCCCTTTTCTAGAACTGTGCTTCAGGAAGTTGGATAAATTAAGGCTCTTGTTACTACAAAAAAGCAAGGCATGGTATTTTCGTGTTAGACTTTATAGACTTAGAACTGACAATCGGGATGAACATCTGTAAAAAAAATGGGGAAAATCTTTGCCACAATCTACATCTTTCTTCTCTATTTAGATGTCTATTTTCACCACTGCCATGCGCTTCCTATACTATTGTAAATTACTCTGTTGCTCTGTACCTCACTCCTGTAGAGAGTGGTAGAAGTTGAAGTGAAGAAGTGAATAACTTCCAGTACAGGAGTTGTGGTACTGGCATTCATCCATCATTGCTAGTTACAACCCTGGAGTGAAAACTCTCTGTGTAAAGCTCTGTCATTATTAATGAATTGTATCTAAAAGGGAAACAAGGTGATGATCAGAATTCTAAGTAGCTTTGTGAAACTTCTAGGTTAATGAGTTCTCCAAAGTAAAGTGGAGTTTTCTAAAATGCCATTCAGCTACCTGTCATTTCTGATTTATTTCCCAAACACCATGGTAGGGACAAGTATGTGGGAATTATGTCTTTTAAACATGGCGAAGGGGGGAAGAAGAGGGAAGCAAAGAAGTGTTTTGACTGTCCCTAAAATGAGTTTGTATGCTGGAAATGAGCTACTCAACAGTACAAAATTACAGTTGTTGTTTTTTTTTTTAAATAAAAGGAACAAGTCAGAGCCATGAGGTTTCCATGAAACTTTTCTGAGGCAGTAGTATTGGGGCAATCCTTGCTATAATCAATTCACGGATTACTGAAAATATGTTTCAAGATCTTTATAAAGAGTGGTGTCCCAGAAAAGGCCTAGGTATATCTGGGGTGTTACTGCAACACAGGGATTACTCAGAGCAGACGGCATGGATGAGACCAGTACGTTTTGTGAAGGAGGAAGGTTCAGCTGCCCAGACATGAGCAGTGCTGTGCCCCTTTGCCAGAACCAGAGACAATGCCCTGTTCCTCTTTAGCACACTGGTATGTGTATATTATGCTTATAGCCAATGCCTCTGCGGACCAGGCTGCTGTGTGGGTACCCTTCACACCTTCTGCCAGCAACTGTGGACATTAAAGTCACAGTGTGACTTCTCTCAAATGGGCAATGAATAAAAATCAAATTACATCCCTAACAGAATGAAAGCAGGGAAACCATAATGGGAAATAGAGACATCACAGAGAGCTTAAGAGAAACTTACAGAAATTGACAGCGTTATTATCTCTAGATACTAAGCACTCTGTTTCTACACAGAATCTCTAGAGCTACCTTAGATATCATGATTTCAGTGGCTAAAACCCAAGTTAGGTGTCTATATACCTGAGGAACTTCTCTCTGCACACTTCCTGGTGAAGAAACATTTGCAGGCTGCTGAAATTTCTGTTACTTTGAAAAGTGGGCACCAAATTTAAATGGCTAAATAATCAGCCATACATCCAAGAAGTGAAATAGTTGCTCTGTCAGCAAACAATGAAGTATGTTAGATTTAAAATACCTGACATATAAAATTCTGTAATATTTTCTTGGGTTTAGGTGATACTAATAACTAAATGAGCTGGGGTTCCCCCAGCTGCCACATAATACCAATAGGAATATCAACAGGGAAGGCCTATTCTGAAAAATGCTAATCTCAGTAAATATCTGCTCTGGGACTATGCAAATTTCACTGACCTCAAAGTTTGACTATTAGGGCATCACTGAGTGGCTTTGAGGCAGTCCTCTGTCTGCACCTCAAAGCTTTTATATTCTCTCAGGACAATTGTACCAATCTTAGTACCTTAGATTATTCTCACAGCATCACAGCCTGAGAGACCATCAATATCAGAATACCTTACATATTCTGACATGCTGATCACTCATTTTACAATGGTTACCTTTCTCATTATGTGCATTACAGAGATGAAATATTGTATATAAAAAAAAAATCTGTATGTTTGTCTGACACAAATAATCTTTATACAAAAAGGTAAGGTAATCTGTCCCAATGACTCCTAGCCACATCTTCTTGTACCTTTCTACTGGAGCAGAATGAACAAATTCAGCCACACAGTGGATTTGTACACGTGTGAAACTTTGTGTCAAAATTGCTTGTAAATGAATAATTGGAAAAAAATATTTGAAAGAAACCCAGATTATAATACTCTAAAAACATAGAATGGTTTGAACTCTGAAATTCTAAGCTTTCAAATAATGAAACTTGCTTTTGACCAGCTTTAATATTTTTCTCTATTCAGATGCACATACCATACAATCTTTATCAGATTTATTTGAGTATTTTTTGATGTTAATTTTTCTTTTATTTTTTCATCCTTAAATAGTTAAAGCAATAAATAACTAAAAAATAAATAAAACAGTAGCTCTGGTTACCATGCATGTAAATTCAAAGCAAATTGATTCTGTGTAGTAAATGAATGCTCTTCTGTTATTTCAAATAAATTAAAAACTTCTATTAGCATAAGAGTTCAGTAGCTTAATTTTTGGGGACACCACACTTTGACTGAAGCATTATGCTGTTGAAAGTATGCATGTTAAGCAGAATAATCTCTAGTGAAAATGTCTAAGGGATTCAGGGATATTTCTTTGGTTTGGTTTTTCTCTCAGGAAAGGTCCAATCCTGTCAAATACGTATAACAGAAGTGTGGATATTCTGTTGAATTTAGTATTTGACAACTGTCTGTCAACCCAGAGGGCTGAAGTATACATGAATGTCAGAATTCCTCTCTATACAAGTGAGAAAAAGACTCTAAACCATTTGATACACTGAATACAGTATACTGCCGTTGATTCTGACTTCTCAAATTATGGAGCTGCACCTATCTGGGAACAGACTTAAGCCTAATGTATTCTGAAATAAGTAACAAACTTGTATTTCCTATATAAGAACATAACTTTGTATCACCTAGGCAGCTAGTTGGGGAAAGATAAATTTTCCAAATCATATTCTTAGCAGAAATATTAGCAAGCTGGTATGTAGTTCCCAAGATCTTCTATTTCTTATTTCCCCTGCTGCCGGAGGTTTTACCCATCTATCTGTTTAGACAAGTAGAGAATTCTATATAGATAGATAATTCCATGTATTTTTATAACTCTTTGGAAAAATAAATACAAAACCAAACACAAAATCTGCTTTTCAATGCACAAAATCTATAAATAGCTGTGTGCATAATTAATCATAGGAGTGAGATCTCACTGATTTGACTTGGACTATGTGTGTTCTTTCAGATCAGGACTGGCACCCTAAAAGCCTAAGCAAAGCAAATATATGAAAATTAGGCTATGAAGCAGAGGAAAGCTCTGTAAACAGAGACTGGTACAGACTCATAATCTTGTAGGTATTGTGAAACCTATTCTGAATTGGATGACCTGTTTATTTTATGTAGCCTAACTTTAGAGCTTCATTGGAAGATTGTCAGGTGATGGAAAAAAAACAGTGAAAAAATTAGAAACTATGATGAAAGGAGTTTCAAAGGACGAGAATTAGAAATGACACTAGAGTAACAGGAAAAGGTAATTACTTATTTTGCTTATGATCTGGTGAGAAATACTTGATGGAAGCAACACTGATAGGTAGAAACTGATAATAAAAGTTTGAACTTGAAAATATAGCGTCATAATAGATTCAGGAAGGTAAGACAGCTTCCACACATCTGGAGCAGCACTAATTATGCCTTCCAAAGCAGAACAATCACTTATGGGCTGCCAAACATTTAACAGATCTTTCAGTTACACAACTGCCTACAAACTTTTACTGAAGTACTACAAAACAGCATATCGGTTTGGTAATAGATGACTGCAGTACCAAGAGTATGCAGGGCAATAGTAAATAGAGATATAACAAAGAAGCAGAACTGTAGCTCCCAGAATCAAAACAGTGGAAGAATAGTCTCATGTTCCCAAGCAGGGACATCTTATAGAGTAGCTATAATAGTACTCTCTTCCCCCAGCTCGCAGCGCATCCCTTTCTCGAAAATTTTATCCCTCCTACATGGATGGCTCAGCTGCCAATGCAAAATAATTTAGCCAGAAAAATTCAGTTTTACTTCTTTAGGTAACCTGAAATATGTGCCAGTGTACCATTATGAACCCATCTGCAAATGACAGTGATAAATAAAGGAGCAGAGTCTTACCTGACCTAGGGAAAGGAATTACTGTGAGAGGGTCAGGAGTAAGGAGCCCCAGCTGCCCCAAAGCAAGCCAGTCGGAATAACGTAACGCAAATACATCTCCTAATGGCGGTCTGCTAGGAAGGAAACACCTATGAAAGCAACATATTTCTTATTTGAAATCTAAGTGAATTGGATGTTGCCTTGAGTGAATTTTCTCTAAGTTGTGTGGTGTCCCAAACCACAGGTGCCGTGTGGATGGTAAAACACTTGTGCCTTCTGGAGGAAGTGTTTGTACTTTCTGGTGGCTCAGACAGTTATTGTATATCTTGTTCCTGTGCTTTCTTGTTAGAAAATACTAGAACACTCCAAACACTTTCTTTTGCAGAAGAATCCTTTGTACAGATGTAGTAAATAAGTGGTAATATCCAGTCTAAGCAGTTAATAGGTTTGGGAATCACAAGACACAGTGAAGGATAGGAGTTGAATAGAAGAAGTGAGAAAAGAATGAAACCGTAAAATTGGCAGATTTTGCTTAGTGAGTAGCTGTCTTGGCTTCCTACCAAAGCTGTTATTTCTCTGTCTCTGCAGACTGAGGTGACATACACTGTGAATCTTTTATGTCATCCTGACTAGACTTTGGAGGAGGCCCTGCACTGATTCATGCCTAGGAAGTTTTATAAGACGTTAGATCTATTTTTATTTCCTTCAGATAAAATGTAGGGAAATTAATGTGCCTGTGAGAGCCACAGAGGTCATGTAGCAAGTACAAAACGTGGCACAGTTATTAGTTTGAATTTTTTTTACCAAAATATGTATCTTGACAGAGTGTGCATACCTAGCACATAAATTTCGCAGTTACTGGAAACTGAAATGTAGAAATCAATGGAAACTTCAAAGAAAATGCTAATTAAATCTAAATGGTTCTGTGCAATTTTAAATTTCAAGTTGCATCTGAATCATTCCTAAGAATACAACAGCATGAACAGAGCAGTTGGAAGTTTCCTTGAGAGAGTGCGTTAGCTATTCTGAAAGAAAAAGAAAATGTTCTTTCCTTGGCAGCACCAACCTCTGTCCCATGTCTTGCAGCATGCAGTGCTATGGAGGTATGTATCTCAAGCTGTTGTGCACCTACCAACATGGAGTCTGCACAGAAAAAATTATTGAAATACACTGAAGGAGGGCAAGTTGTTGACCCTGCTGTGCTGCAGAGTAACATGGACATAAAGCATGCATACAGTGTTGGACTTGAGTGTGATCAGCTGATAACCACTTCACACTCTGGAACAAACGATGCCTCTTTCTGCCCCCACTCTTACTGCTAGAGAAATCAGGGCTCTTGGTAGCCAATGAATAGCAGAGAGTGTACTATGGCCTTGTGAACCATGGTCTTCTCACACTGCTCAGTTTTATTGCTGGACGAGTGGCTAAGAGCAGGATGTCCGCTCTGTTTTATTCAGCTGTACCATGGCTATTAGTTATGCCAAGACTCTTACTGACTTCTTTCAGCAAACAGGAAACACAGAAAAAATAATGAAATCATGGTGCAGTCCAAGAAAACTTTGACAGGACTTGCTGTGCAAATGAGGTTGAATTGAATTGAATGGAGTGGAGCTGAAGCCACTAGCTGCTTTCTAGATTTTTATACGTAGAAAATTTTTCTCAGTGAGAGAATTGTACCTATCCCAGACCTTATGCTCTGACAACGTGGGCAGCTTTGAGTGGAAATTCTGTGCCTGAAAGAAAAAGCTGGGGTTTTTTCTTAGCTTAACCTGAAGTCTTTGGATCTGTTCTGAGACTTGGAACAACAGTTGGGGAGATTAACTAGAGCACAAATTCAGGCAACAGTGCTGACAGTCTTAACAATGCTACATTAATAGAGCTACGTAGCATCTACAACTTTACCCATGATATACCTATGCATCTTGTTCTCTTCAGGCAATTATGAGAGAGACACATACCACATGATGGTTCATACTCTTCTAGAAATACATACGGCTGACACTTTACAGAAGTTAACAGCAGAACACAAGATGATTTGAGAGATTAAAAGGCATTGTATAATGTAAATATTCTTTTTTAAAAGAATAAACAATGTGATTAGATAGAAAGAGAATTATGTGGTATTTGAGTTCGTGATGAAGAACAGAAAGATGTTATCAGTGCTTTGATGCAAAATTATTGAGGAGAGAGATGAAAATGAAGAATGAAAGATTAATCACATGTCCTGTTCATACCAAAATTCCTCACAGTTTTTCCATTAACAAATGGTGTACAGGTAGCAGATTTATAAAGCAAATGTAAAAATAAATCAATTTTAATAAACAAAGTATTTTAACCAGGTTGCTTGAAGTGTTGAACAGCTCATTTAGCAATATAAAATTCTCATGAGTGAATTACATATGCATGCAAATTTATATGCCCAGGTGAAGAGTGAATTGCCTTGCCTATGAAGAAAATAATATTGCTGAGGGGAAAATAAATTGTGAAATATAGAATCAAGTGAGAGGTGATAGAGGATGAAGTGGAAATTATTTTTCTGTATCTGAAATCAAAGCAGTATCTTTTTTTAAATGGTAGAACAAGCTGTAGTTTGTAACATGTCATATCAGTCCATAAGAATGATGGCCTGTGTGGTATTTAGTTTAAAATTGTTATTTAGCATTTGTTTCTCCCACAGCAAATAGTGAGTTCATTCTTTTATTCTCTATATTCAGTAAAAAGGCTAACCTGGAGCAATGTCTTATTCCTCAGGTTTTTGTGCTGCCTGTCATCTGTTATGTGGTCTAACAACAAACCATTTTAAAAAAAAAAAAAAAAAAAAAAGCTTTTTTTTGC
>Ga0065711_1044775_pt1 | contig 13888 bp, 5 predicted proteins | sample Hoacrofraction12_FD_59098 | JGI IMG/M metagenome (GOLD analysis project Ga0065711, IMG submission 59098) | Hoatzin crop microbial communities from Cojedes, Venezuela - Epithelial fraction 12 v2 (version 2) | ecosystem: Host-associated > Birds > Digestive system > Esophagus > Crop | place... | reverse complement strand
GGCCAAAGTTAGCCCTCCTGAGGTCCAAGGTTTTGATCCTGCTTATCGCCCTGCTTCCTCCACGCAGGATCCTGAACTCCACCATTTCATGGTCACTGCAGCCGAGTCTACCTCCGACCTTCACATCCTCAACCAGTCTCTCCTTTTTTGTTAATACAAGGTCCAGCAGCACGTCGTTCCTTGTTGGTTCCTCCGCCACTTGCATCAGAAGGTTATCTTCGATGCTCTGTAGGAACCTACTGGATTGCACCTGCCTAGCTGTATGGTCTTCCCAGCTGATGTCAGGGTGGTTGAAGTCCCCCAAGAGAACCAGGGCCTGTGACTGTGAGGCCGCTTGCAGCTGCCTGTAGAAGGCCTCATCAACTTTCTCTTCCTGGTCAGGTGGCCTGTAGTACACACCCACAGTAATGTCATCCATATGAGGCTGTCCCTTAATTCTAACCCATAAGCTCTCAACTCGTTCCTGAACTGCCCCCAGGCCAAGCTCAATGCATTCCAGTTGCTCCCTCACATATAGAGTAACTCCACCACCTCTCCTTGCTGGCCTACCTTCTGCCCTCCTGTTCATGATGTCTTCCTTTTTCTTTCCAAATTGGCACATATGAGCTCTCTAATGAGTGTGTGTACCAACTGCGTTTCCATAAAGCTAAAATCAAAAGACCTTCTACCTATTTTCTCTTCCGTCTTTGTATAGGAGACTGAATTTTAATGTTACGAAGAGGGCATTTTAGTTAGTAGGAACAATGTCTACAGAGAGTGAGGAAAACTGACCCCATTCATTGGAGATAAAGCTTCTTTAAAAGAGTGGAAAGTATCTCCTAGTTGAGGAGCCCTGTAACTAATCCTGTTCAGAAAAGTGATAACATTCCTCTGAAAATCAATGAAGGTGGCTCTTCTCATGACTGCATTGGGAAGGCTATTGTATAATCTCACTTGTTTTAACATACAGGAAAGCCTTCTCATTTTTAGCCTAGTTTTATTTAAGTAATATCCATTTCTTTTTGGAAGAAGAAGCAATTGGACCTCCACAGATGTCAGAAAGGCAGTACCAACAATTTCACTGAAAAGGTACACTTCTATGGCAAGGGGTTAATATAAAATCCTCGATACACAGCTTTGGTTTCTTTCTGTTTTTCTATTTTTTTCTTGTTTTGGTCAAAGTTGGGGTTTTTTTCATATCATTTTTCTTTTACCATTTATTGGAAAGCCGGGAATAAACTATTACATTACGACCTTTCTGTAGTATTTTCCATTGGGACATTAATGGTTGGTTATTTATCATTTTGCTGGTAAGGAATAGATTTCCTGTCTCTTCTCTTGGGGAAACCTTACTTTCACTGGTTTCATTGACTAAATGTGCTCATTATTTAGTCTCAAGTGTATGCCTAGAGTGTAGCCCCTGCAATGATTAGGTTTTCTTGGCAAATTAACACTATGGCAAATGTTTATGGTACTTAAATATGTCTCACAGTTCATTTATTTTTTTCTGTCCTCTCTTGATTAACTTCATGTTTGCTTTTTCCTTTGTTTCTATATTCACTGGTGACATCTCAGCTGTAGCTTTCACCATTAATTGTCATTGTTGTGGTTTTATCATCATAAGCACCAAGGACAGAGAAGGCCTTTAATGAATAATTTCCTAAGGGCAACTTTCACATGTTACTTTTCTTTCTGTCATGAGCTTTGCAGGTTTTATAATGAAGCTTGTTATTTAAAATCCTGTACTGTGCAAACAAAATCTTTCACACTCTTCCCATATTCCTATCACATACACATTCACACACAGTATGCTTGGAGTATTATTCTAGATTTCAGATCCACTGTTCCCAAGTACATAGCTATTTAACTTCTGTGAAAAACTCCTTTAAAAATCTGGGTCTCATCCCTTCCCTTCAGCCAACCTACATTTTTAGTCATATAAATTATTGGTTTGATTTAATGATTCAATTATTTTTAATACTTTAATGAATAATGCAATTATTATCTGTCTTACAGTATAGTAGTATGCCCTCTAAGTTCCCAGTCATCCTCCTAGTTAGGGATTAATTGTGACCAACAGTAGATTAGCTATAAAGATTTCCACTGGAAATTACGTTATAAAGACAAATCTTGATTTGACTTCCCAGCTCTTTTTCTAGTGCTTTCCACCTCAGATTGACATTCAATATTCTTCTTTCTAAATTAGAGCCAAAATGACCAGTCTTTCCTGCCTGTCAGCCCAACACAGCATGTGGGCTCCCTGATGCACAGTGCAAGCTTTCTGTAATGTAAGTATATGGCAATGACCGTATAGATAAATAACAGGTCCTGGAAATGAGCTTGCATTTGAAACCTATAATTATCTGAATATTTAATTCTGAGCTCCCTGTCTCACTGCATTTTGGACCACTTCATCTACCTCACTACAGGATGAATCTGCTACAGAAGGGACAGGCTTTCAAGGCTCATGGATACCAGCTCATTCAGGCCACTTGGCCCCTGGTCTCTCCTATTCAGCATTATAGATAAAGCACAGGAGACTGTAGGTGCACACAATAATATTTTCAAGGATTCTTAAAGAGTAATGAAGAGAGAAACAGTGTTAGAAACCAACACAGTAAAACATACGTAGAGAAAATAGATTTTCATTGTTTATTCTCAATTGAAACTCAAGCTACAGATTCTTTATTGCTGCATAAAATGTTAAGAGGTTTTTGAAAGACTGACACTGCAAGAACTGTAGTAAGCTACTAAATATTGTTGGAGGAACAGAGAAGAGAAATGTCCTATTCTCCCTTTTCTACATAAAAAGAATAAAAAGAAAATAATTTGAAAAGGAAAATCTAAAAGTTATAAATGTACAACTAAACAATGGAATTTATTGTAGAAGCATGGCACTCTGCTCAATATTTATTGCTAATTGTGATAGAAAAATGGGTAATAATGTGTTTGAAAAATTTTTTTTGAAACAATTTCTTTTTAATTGTTTGGTGGTTAATTGGTGAAAATTTTGGATTTGAGACAACATATTCTTGGTTTTTTATATTTTCAGAACATCAAGATTGTTTAGGAGAGGAGACACTGGGCAACACCAAACCTGAGATTAAAATTTTTGTTCCTGGACCTAAATCTTTCCTTAAGAGTACAGAAAGAAAAAGTATCAAGGACTTTCAAGCACAACCTGTCTTTTCACTAGCAAATGCTAAGATTTTTTTTTTCTTGAAGGGTAAGCTTCATTGTTTCTTTGTTTTCCTATAGTGATAGCAGCTTTTGTCTAAAAAAAGCACTGGATTCTCACCAGTATTGGATTCAGATACAGAGATAAACTCAGTCCCAATCTGAAGTTAGAGGGCAGGAAATGAAGTTGCATAACTATGATAGGGCGGCCACGATGGAGAACCAAGATATGTCCCTCCCCAGCCCTGTAAATTAGAACTGACTTGTCAGGAAGGAATAATGATCAGTCTCATCCTAGATGGCAGTTTGTGGGCTTTCGCTTACAGTTAGCAGACAAAAATATAAAGGATTAGATATAAGCATGGATACCATCTGGATCTCCATCAGTTGAAGCTGACCTGAGCTGACACTACTGTCATGTGAAGGTGTCACACATCTGTGCTGGCCCCTTCTCTGTAACGGTCCTAATAGTTACAGCCATGTGGCAAAGTGAATCAGGGCTTGATCCTGACAAAATTAACACAGAGACGAAAAATATTTACTTTTTAGTAGGGTCAAATCCATGAGCATTTTGCATCCCATAAAAGTCAAGGCAGAAGTACCATTTTCATTGGGAGAGGTACCAAATTAACCTGACTGTGAAACCACATCTGAAGTAGCAGCAGGTTATATTGGTTATCAAGCCTTGAAACTGATTGAAATGTGAAGTGAAAATATCTATTATAGTCACAGTACAATGTCTTAATATCAGTGTACTATGAGGGACCTAATACTTTCTTCTGGACAAAAAGTAAAAAGATTGTTGTTCTTTTTAAAGAATATCGATTGTCTGACAGCTCTCAAGAAATTTGTGCCTGGGATACGAGATTCTCAAATCCTATTACACAACTAATTCCCAGACTTCTGTGGTTTTTGGGGTACAGTGAGACAGTGTACCCAGCATGAAAATTAATCTTCATAGAAGCTTCTAAGCACAGGGTGTACTCTGGTCAGGTAAACCTACACACATAGCTGCAACTCTACAACCAGGAAACCTAATTGATCTGATTGCAGTTCAACAGCATAGATAACTTGATTAATCTAGAGCCATTTTTAAAATTCTGCTAGGATATAAAACTTTTGCCAAATAGGTTGTAAATACTTTTAGTGCAAAATTGTTAATACTAGTACTAGGTTTTCTTTCTTGTAGAACTCAACACTTGATTCATTATAAACCCAGGTATTCACCAAAGTTCTAAACACACTTCAGTCATTAGTCAGAGAAAAAATCAGTTACTAATGGATAAATCAACTTCATAACTTACAGGTAGAATATGGTAATCTATCCTTATCAATGGCTGAAACGTAATATAGGTTTTCTCCAGTATTTCTTAATAATTAAGTGCCATTCTAAAACAAGAAATATATTTAACAAGCAATAAGATTTTCTTGAACATGCTGCCAGTATATACATTAAAGAAACTCCTTAGTGATTTATAAAGGTCAGCATGAAGTAGGGAATAAATAGACATTTAAGTAATCACATAATTGTAGCAATAATTAGGAGGGAGGTTTGCATTATAACGCAGTTTTAGTGGAAAAGACCTTTTTCTAGAGTTATTCTGTTTACTTCATAAATTTGTTTCGTGTAAATTTGAATAGTGGTGAAAATATTTGAAATCTCTTTTGCCCATTGAAGACACTCGTTTCTGAGATGTCTTCAATATGAAAGGTTTTACAATACCCTGTATTTTCTATATAGTGTTCTCTCCACCAGCCTTCTTACTTACCAATATTTGCCACCTTCTGCATAAAACAATCTAATGAAAAGGGCTTACTGACTAACGCATATGCCATTGTTTTTCCATTTAAGTTATGACCAGAGTGCTTAGCAAAGGGTGAAAGCCAGTAATGGATTTAGGAGCTGACACAGCAGTGTTTGAATCTCCTTGCTTTTAGAACATGGAGACAGAATGCAACCTAAGACTCAGAGAGTTAGGCTTTCCATAAAATACATTTTACATTAAAAAGTCACTTCACAAAAAGCAAAAATAAACATGAAGGAAGAATCTTGAATCCAAGATTTCTTTCTTTCAAGGGACAAAGTTAAGCAACAAGCTACAGAGTATGCCTTCCTTTGGACTTCACCTTTCCTAGCCCCACAAGTCTTGCATTAACCACCAAGGAAGAAAGACAGCAAGGAGATAGTGACTGTGATCTGTTCTATCCTTCAGTCATCACTACCTATTCTTCAATGTGGGAATGAAATATTCTTCAGGGAGACATATGTCTTACATCTTTCAGTCCAGGGAGGGCACTGAATCCTGGTGTCCAAGTTCCTAAACAAAAGGTCTTTCTCATATGTAACTAGGTAAAGGTGGCTAGCATTTAGCTACTAGCACATTAAAAATAATCTGCCATCACAGCCTGCAGAAAAAATCAATCCCTGATACATAGAGGTGTAAAGCCTTCAGCTGTCAGATGGAGTTTTGCTTGCTTATGTTACAGTTTAATGTGATTACTTTTGTCCTTAACATGCAGTTAAAGGGATGATGACAGTACACCATGTTTTTGAACAGATTATTTTGCCAGTAAGCTTTAAAAAATGTAGAAAGTACTCAAACATCATAAGACTATTACTTTTTACACAGTTTTTAAAAAGCCCAGAAGTAAGTTGGTATGAGAACAGCAACAAGAATTCAACCTGTTTACAACAGATTTCTTTGGTGTCTGATTTGATTTGGTGGAAAGTCAAATGCTTTCCTTAAGAATAAGAGGTTATTTTGAAAAGGTGAAGCCCACAGACTGTGCTCATATCTTCATATATATACAATATGTTGTAACTGTCTATTGTTCACAGGAGTGAAGAAAGAGAGAAATAGTTTGGTCACTCCTGACAAATACGTATTTGCTAGTATACTCTACAGACTTTGCACAGTCCAATAGGGAAATTAATTTTAATGTCATGGGCTGAACAGTAGGTAAAAAGAATGTGGGAAATGGCCCTTGTGTTCTTCTCCAGAAAACTGAAGAGAAACTTCTTCCATGTTAAATGATTTTAGGTAGAATGTGGGAAAATTATGTAGAAGATATTACCTTTATTCTGAAATTCCTGATCCCAGAGTGTTAAAATAATGTAGATGGAGGTGGAGAAAGAGTGGATGGGAATCTGCTTTTTGTTTGATCTCTCTGCACACCTGCCCCAAGTAAATTACAGGTTGCAAGACAGGAGAGAAAGCTCAGTAACCAACAGCCAGAAGGAAATAAAGTTTTGGCAAGGGGCACAACAGCAGACAGAGGGAATATATGCTGGAGAGGTTGTACTTTAGTTGTTTCGTCTGTGAATACAGCTTTTTTAGAACATCTGGTAAACAGATTTGCAAACTACTGGTTAGCACAAAACTTCATTTGAAGGGAATGACAGTTACTTTAATCCAGTTTCAGTAAAGCATGCTCTTTTTTTTTACCCTTAGCAAATAGGATTTCTGTCTATTAACAGGTACGGGTATGAGGTAGTCTGAGACAAATGACTTTGTTAACTTATTTTACTATTGTAATGCTTTGTGTAGATTAGGTTGTGAATATGAACATCTGCTCTGGGGACAGGTGTGAGTATACATTTTGGATAGGGCAAAACATTACAGACATTTATGTTTGGCACATGAGTGATTCACACCATCAATAACTATCGTATATGCATTATTTTGTAGTATAATTAACATGGTCCAGAAGAAAACAAACTGAAATACAACCAAAGAATTGGGAACCAGTGTTAACACAGAAACAGATTAAAAAAAAACAGCTGGAGGTGGTTCCTGTTGATATCCTTGAAGTTTGATTTAGATCTTTTGTGTTTTGCACCACCTGAATGTGAGGCATACTGTCTTACTGCAATATTTAAACAGTAAAAAAGTGCTTCTGCTTTGTCTGCATTTTCACGTGCTAGGCTAAAAAAATTGCAGTTCATAATAGCAAAACATAGAATCAAAACAATTGCTTTGAAGGTGGACTGGCATTATTTTTTGCTACTTCTTGTATTATACTATCATCTTTTCAGTTGGATGAACGATGTAGGCACAGGAGCAGAGAATCTGCAAGCCGGGTTGACCTTCACGGAAAAAGGTGTTACATCCTAATACAAAATGAGTTTTACCTTCTCTGTATAGAGGTTTGAAGCCTCATATACCATGTTTCAAGTCTTTTTTCAAAGGCATTTACAAACATCAATATTATAAAATTATGTGAAATAGTTCTTTAACATTTAAAGTAACTATATGAAAGGCAAAGACAGCTTGCTTTCCTTGATTGAATGTGAAAGATGGGTTGCACAAAGTAATGTTTAGATGCTGAAATAAACATTACAAAAAATGATTTCACTCTGAAAAAGGAGCAAAGAATCAGTAAAATTATGTAAGTGCAATGGTTGGTGCCAACGACAGAGTCTAAAGAAGGATTTAACTTCTCAGGTATGTTACTTACGCCATCTGGAAGTATCTACTGCAGCAGGTGAAACAGCCTCCAGAAATTTGAAATTACTTATTAGTAAGATGAATAATTAGTTTTCCAAATCATTGGGTGCATCAAATAACCTTCCAAACATTGTACAAAACTATCACTGAAGGTCACAAGCACCTAAAATTTACCCAGTCACGCCAGATGAAATAAGGGTCCACTGATTCTGCTGTATGTGGGAGCATTGACCAGTGGCTGCGACTGAAAACTTATTTTAATTTAGCATGTGAAAATGATAAATTCCCAGCTGCAGGAATGCTCTGTTGAATGTATAGTTATGAAGAAAATCTTACATACCTTTCTCAGACAAGTATTAGCCGACATGCCAGATGACAGGAAAACCTCAGAGAGAAGCAAAACTCATCCGTCTTAATTGCTGATGGATTACTTCTATTTTTCCAATCTGCATTGCAAAAGATATTTATTCCCATGTGCCAAGTGACAGTGAATTCAGAGGACAGCTTGGCCCTATTGCCTAATTGTGTTTGCCAGACTGATCAAAAGGCAACAAGAGTATTTTTGAAGAAATCAATTTTTGTATTTTATACTGCGTTGAATGCAGACCCAATAATTATTGTAGAGGAATGGTTTGTATCCTTTGTCCTTTTCCAGGGAAAAAAGGTCTCTAGACTTTCCAGAAGGTGGCTTGTCTTCAGTGTTTATGATCGTATTTCCAACTGCACCTATATCCTCACAGCCCTTTAGAAACTTTTGTCTTTTAAATCTGGTAGCAAATGTGTTCAAGACCATTTGCAATGCACATGCAGTTTTTAGAATAACTTCGAATTTTGAAAGATATATTTCTGAGAGAGGAAGAGCATTATCTCAGTGTTGACAATATGTCTCCAAATTTTCACGACAGGTTCCAGTCTTAGCAACACTACAGTAGAGCTACTGTTTAAAATAATCTTCCCATCTGCATATGTAGCAGAACACTTTGAAGAAACAGACAGCCATACATGGGGAAGAATGTACTTCTGGAAACAGGTTAACAGATTATTTCCAGATTACACCTTCCAACTTTCCTATACGAATTGAGCTGTACAGTTTGCAAGCCTGATACATGATGATACTAAAACTATGTCATAGTAAGTAGATTATATAGCTGTAACATGCATTGCAAATATTCTTGGAAATCATAGGATCGTTAAGGTTGGAAAAGACCCTTAAGATCATGGAGTCCAACCATTAACTGTCATGGATCGACAGAATCCAATTGCAGTCCTTGTTTACTATCCAGGGCCAATGACTGTGGATTACTGCCTGGAGTAGCCAGTAGTCAAGTGGATGTGCAGACAAGCCTGTCCAGCTGAGAGCAGTAGTCCTGCAATGTGTATTTGCAATATTTCTCTCTCCAGTGAGTTGTCCTCATTCTGAGCAATAGGATCAGTTAACCTGAACCACTCCCAACACTTAAGTGTTTCTCTCACTGATGCTGGCAAGGTGTCTAGACACTAGTTGGGTGATAAACACTTTGTGATTTGGGATGTCACAAGTGAGAGAAAGTTTTGAATAACATTGAATAACCTAACAAAAATTGGGAAATGTTTAGTGTTAGCCTGGATTTTTAGGAGCATTTCAGCTCAGGATCTTCTTGATCATAAGTCTTCCTAATATTTGATGACTCACTCTCCTTTAATTCTTGATATTTGGGGAAGTAGTCTTGGCTTGGGACTCACCCTGCCACAAGTATTTCAGGAAAGACAGATGCTGCAGGCTCACCAAAGACACTGCTGGTTTTCTCCCCTAGAACTGGAGATGCAGAAAGGGGACTGTTCACCTAAAGGGAAAGAAAACTTTTCCTGTTTTTTCTTACTTTCCAAAACATAGAATTCTGCAAGACAAAGTCTCTTAAAGAAAATCTTTACTCCTACATGCTCACTACTGTATGGTTTCTCACTACAATCTATTCTAACAATGGGTCTGTCAACAACTAAATTTATGGAATAACTGGTCATGTTTTGGTTTGGCTTGGTTTGGTTTGGTTTTCAACAGGTCATGTGCAAGTGTATTCTATTGTTCTCCTGTGCATATTATTTCATTGAATAGCTAGTGAACAGTTAATAGTTCTATTATTGAATACATAGATCATGGTAACAGTTAACCACCTTCTCCCTAATTATCTTTCCTTCTAAATATTTTCTCAAAGTTTATGTAACTAGTTCTCTGCTCTTTTATTGTACAAGAGAGCGTGGTCTCCTTGCATGAGACCAAATGGGTGAGATTTATCTAGTTAAATCTATTTGCCTATAATAGAATACTTATACATGATAAGTCACTGGAGTTTCCTTTTACAGTTAATAGAAACCTCATCACTGAGATCAAGTTCATTTGGGACAGTAATAGGCATCTAAAAAAAATAATATGATTCATTGCCTAAAATTGCACATAAATGGATTATAGGTTAACTTACTCAGCTATACTATATCTATACTAGATCAGATCTATACTGTAAGCATCTAAATTTGACTGTGTAATTTTTGTCTTACACTATCTTTTCGTTTATGGACTAGATTGTGAAGCTGCTAAAAGGAATTATTTATACACAGTTTTGTAGCTGTATCGCTGCACCCTAAATGAATATCAACATAGATTAAGGTATCACAGGTTAAACTGACAGAGTGTAAAGTTAATGATGAAGGAAGAGCAAGTACCCAAAGGCATAGGATAGTGCTGTTGGAGAATGTAGTATTGAATGCTGTTGCTCCTGAAAGGTTTTGCATATACGTAGGTAATGCAGAAAGAGATCAAGAGCAGAAAAAATTAAGATTAAGTAAGTAAGAAAAGTAATTGAGTTCATCTAACTTAACAAGCAGGGGAGTCTGGTGTATGATTACAGACTACAGACAAGAAAATCAAGAAAATATGTGCAAAAGTGTTTTAATAACATAGGTTTGTGACTGTTTCCAACTATCAGAACAGAAAATATCAAAAATAACATTCCAACAAGACTAGGGGAGGGCAGAAAAATAATAATTTTTAATCATGGTGAAGTATAAGCCATGGGTGAGCATAATACATGATGCCAGTGATACCAAGCCACCATACTCACTGATCCAGGACTTCCTCCCAGCTCTGTGCTTCCTAAGACACCTGAGCATCCTAAACCTGCCTCCTGTTCCCTCTTTCTTCCCTGCCTCCAACTTCCCAGAGCTTCCTCGTTAACTGGTCATTTGTTGAGAAAGATTTGAGATTTTCTCCAAACCAAGCTACCAGTTGTAGCACACACGATATTTTTACAAGCAGAATGACAAAGCTGTACAAGAAGCAGCAATTTCTTTAAAGAACTTGGATTTGTATTTGTTTTGATAACAGTAACAAGAGAAGGAGAAAAGACTATGTCATCTAGATCTTTCTTTAATAAGAAACCTTACTTACATGATTTTTTTGTATTTCAAGTTGAGGGAATTGTTGAATATCAGATCATAAAAAAAAGTATGACCCCTCATTGTTTGGAATTGTTCTGGCAATAACCTGCATTTTCTGCCTTACCTTTGAATTTAGGGGATATTAACATGAAAATTTAAAAACAAAAATATCCCCTCACATTTATTTCCTAAGATAAACCATTTCATTAATCACTGACGCTGGCAGTTGGACATAATTGGCTATACTGATTAATGAAATGCTTTATCTAAGGAAATAGATATGAGAGGCTTTATAATGGCTGTGCTTCAAATCTAGGAAAAAGGCAGACCAACCTAGGACAGAGCAAAACTAAGTTAAATGTACCTATGATTTTCTACATGATTTCAGTAGTCTTCCTTAACCCCACTTTCTGTTTGGTTGGGCTTTTTTATTTGCATTCTGAAAAAAAATCTGAAGACAACTGGATATATTGGTATCAAATTATTATGTTCTGATGTCGCTGTTGAATGAGAGATAGTAAATTGTCATATTAGACAGACTTTTTATTTTTCACTTTTATCACTCTTTGCAAAAACAGAAGCATGTTTAAATATTCCAGAATGTATAGGCCTTTCAAGAGGCCTTCCCACACTTCAGCATTTCTATTTTTTCAAGCCAGGGAATTTGGTAAAAAAAACCAATCAAACAGGAAACAGAATTCTCGCCTTTGTTTTAGAGAGAGCTTCCCTCGATATCCTGCAGAAACAGAACATATTGAGACAACAGAAATGTGTGAATGCAGACAAGGCTTAAAAGAGAAAAACCATGAAAAGCAAATTATATTTTCTGTTTAACAAAATTGCCTATATTGAATCCCAATTGTATGAGGCCTCACAGCAATGTGTTGCCATGAAAGAGTTGTTCAGTTTGGAAACATAAACAACAGTTAGGAAAATTAAATGTTGGTTGCACAGGGCATTTTCTATAAATGACTTTGAAGCCAACGGAAGTGAAGAAAACCATGTGCTATCTATGTAGAAACAATTTCTGAAATTGCTCAGGGAATTGGATAGTTCCTTTTCTTTAGTTTGTACAATATCTTTGTTCTACATGCAGCTTTGAAAGTAATGCAATCCTTACCTAGGATAGCAATTAAAACACCTCTCCTCATCACATAATTATATCTCTGGAGACAATTATGTATTGCATACTTACATTTTTGACCTTGAATATAATCTCCTGGTTCATGTGTCTAGGTTTGCATAAACTTCAGCTGAAATTATTTCATCCTTGGAACTGAGTAGCAGGAGTGACATTGCCTGAATAAAATGCCTGTAACATCTAAGTTAAAGAGAGGAAAGGAAAAAGAGTATTACAAAATGCAGAATTACTCTTCTATTTCTTGAGAATTTTGTGATCTAAACCACAAAAAGTCTAGAGATACAGGCAGTTATGATATTGTACTTCTTTTGTACAGCGCTGACGTATGTGAGAGAAATCATTAAAGGGATTGAATATTTCAGAAGTGTTGTGTTTTATTGATTTCAATTTGCTATAAGTAATCCACTGCAGTTTGAAACAGCAGCTTGCTGCCCTCTAAAGTGCAGTGGTCAGAGTATTTAAAAACTATCCCAGCACAGAAACAATTTCCACAATGACTTATAATGAAGAAAATATTCTATAGTTTGTTTATGTAATTAACTACTGACCACAGAGTTCATTTGTTGCATGAGTTGAGCAGACTTTGTTTCTACTTTTTGCAAAAGATTGATAGTTAATAACCTAAAAGACTGCTGTTGTTAATTTTACAAAATGTGATAATAGGAAAAAAGACCTTAGAGGTAAAACTGAAAAAGAGAGATCACTCAAAACAGGACTGCCAGAAGTGGTGATGGAACCATAATAGCTTCCTCTGTCACCAAACCATGCTTCTCACCTTGGCAGCTTCCCCTTCCACACCAACTCCTTGTCTCAGCAGGTTATATAGTACTTTCTCACTTTCCTCCTTCTGGCTGTCCCAAACCATTGCAGTAAGCAATGTGACCTGGGTAAATATTTGCATACAGAGGAGCTGCAACAGAAAGCATGAAGAAGATGTAGGAAAAAGGCAGCGGTGTGGATAGTTAGGGCCTGGCGGTCGGAAGATGTCGCACTGTACAGAAAGGTAGGCCCCCCCCTCGTCTCCTGATAACCAGTAGCGTTTATCCCATGGTGTAAGCAGACGGAAGTGACGCTGTAAACCTAAGTTATATAATACTGTGCTACCCATCAATAAAAGCCATTTGCTGTCCACCACGTTGGTGTCTGCGAGCTGATGGCCCAAGCGGCCGGGGGGTAGGTCGCGTGCCGTTCCTGAACCAGGTTGCCACGCCAACAAAGGCAACAAGTGGTGCCGAAACCCGGGAAAGACTCGCCTGGAATCGGGTGAACGGCGGCCGGAGCGGCAGGACCAGCCTGGCGGGGAGGACGCTCCCGGACCAACAAGGAGGATGGAAGCCCTTGTGAAGGTCGTATCGCAATTGCATAAGCAGTGGGGAATTGATTGTAAGCCCAAAGATTTTATGCTCGCAGTTGCGAGGCTTTTGCAAATTGGGGTCATTGACCAGCCGGTGGATATTCTCCACCCTGAGGTGTGGGACAAGTGCACTAAAGCATTAGCTGAGGAAACGATGTCCTCGGGTTGTGGGAAAAAGCTTAAGTCGTGGGGGAAAGTCGTGCAGGCCCTGCAGAAAGCTATACAAGAGCAGGAGACCTGGAAGGCGGCAAAGGACTGTTTGTTAGCTACCCCAAAATTGGGAATCGGGGCAGCTACACAGACTTCGCACCCCCCAGACGATAACGGTTCTGCTGAGCCTAAAAATCAGCAAGAGGGCGACACGTCCCCTCAACTCCC
>Ga0065711_1044774_pt1 | contig 13888 bp, 7 predicted proteins | sample Hoacrofraction12_FD_59098 | JGI IMG/M metagenome (GOLD analysis project Ga0065711, IMG submission 59098) | Hoatzin crop microbial communities from Cojedes, Venezuela - Epithelial fraction 12 v2 (version 2) | ecosystem: Host-associated > Birds > Digestive system > Esophagus > Crop | place... | reverse complement strand
AGGACAAGGGGCAATGGGCACAAACTGAAGCACAGGAAGTTCCAGCTGAACATGAGGAAGAACTTCTTCCCTCTGAGGGTGACGGAGCACTGGAACAGGCTGCCCAGGGAGGTTGTGGAGTCTCCTTCTCCGGAGATATTCCAGACCCGCCTGGACAAGGTCCTCTACAGCCTGCTGTAGGTGACCCTGCTTCAGCAGGAGGGTTGGACTAGATGACCCACAGAGGTCCCTTCCAACCTCTACCATTCTGTGATTCTGTGATTCTCTGATTCTGTGAAGCATGAAGCAAGTCTACTGTATCCTTGAAACACCGGAGGAAATGGGAGTTAGACAAAGTAGTTAATAGCTAAGCTTGGCTTTTGGCCAAGACACCAGGGCTAATGCCTAATAGTTCTAGGAGTACCATGGGATCTCCAGCACAGCTGGTCACCACCTTGCTTTTCCATAACCTGAGAAGCAGAAGCATGTAACAGAAGGCTGTGTTCTTCCTTGCAGTTCAGGTAGGGTGAAGCTCTGCCCTAAGGGCAACAGTGACTGAAATGTATACTTTGTCAGGACTTGCTGAGCTGGAACTCAGCTCTTTGGAACAGGCCTGCTACAAAGTTACTGTGGTTCTGTCCTGCTGTGCTGCACACACTAAACTGAATTTTATTAAGGCAGCCTAGTCACAACGTATCTGCATACAGCTGCTGTGTAGTTGTTCCTTGCAACCAGTGTTTGCAGGTATCACTTTTTTTCTTGTAATGTTTTCTTGTTTGTAAGATAACTGCTGTCCATTATTATTGTATGTTCATACACATCATTTCCATAAAACACTACCAACTGAAATGTAGTCCATATTCCTCTTGTAGTTTTCCAGTGCTCAGTATATCCACTTGCTGTCAGCACAGTCTGTTGACTCTAGCCTTATAGATACACACGCTGTTGCAGTCATTGAAAAATATTTACCAAATATATTTGGTAAAATAGAGCTTTTCTAGCTAATGGTGTTGCTATTCTAATTACAGTGATCTTTAGGAAACAGGAAAGATGATTTAGTCCAGGCCAAGACTTTTCCTTTAAAATTATCCTTTTAGTGCATTAGAACGTTTAGAAAAACAGCTGAAAGAAATTTCTTACTATCTCTGCATTGTTAGTAATTCCCTGTCCTTGATGTTGTGGATTAAAATGGTTAGGAAATAAAGTTGTTCTTTGTTTGGGGAAAGGAGACAGAATAAGGATACGTTATTTCATGCAGATGTACTCTTGAAAAAATCAAGGCCAATGGTTTTGTTATTTTTAACCAGCTTTATCATGGACCCTGATTATTATTTTTTTTTTTTTAATTAAATAATACTGATGACTAAGCTTGGAGCATGAAGGACTTAAAGCTCATTCTGTGTTTCTCTGGGAAAAATGAAAGGATCTTTGTTCCAGGTGGATTCCAGAGCAGGTGAGCTTACGAGGTCATGGATAAGCTTCTCCTCTTCCTTCAGCAATATTTCATGCTAGTTCTGTCCCAGGCTTCGGATCAGAGCGATGATAAAGATGAGAAGATTTTTGAATTCACAGAGGAGTTCTTCTGTTAGGGAATGTTGCTTCCTATTGTCCTCTCTTCTTCTGGAGTGATGGGCAGATGAATCACTGAGCAGTCTTGAGAGGTGTTATGTCAATTACTGGATAAAGAAAATCTATATTTCCACCTCATGTGGATCCCAAATAATTTTTCTAAGTGTAGAAATATGATAGAATGGCAACAGCTTTGTCACATCTGACAGTGATTTACCTGGAAAAGGCCTAGGTTAGCACAAGCTGAGTTAGTTGGGACACAGATGATAGATGGTCAATGATGAGGAAATAGTTTATTAAAATAAGAAAGCCTAAATTGTGGTATAGTGAGGGCCTGATGCTTATCATCTTTACCTTACTGTAAATCAGAAGCAATCATACAGCAGATAAGGAGTGATTATATATAACTGGTAGAAGTGACGTCAGGAGTGAGCCATCTGTTTACTTGAAAGTACTTAATGGTGTCACAGAAAAATGGAAAGAAACCTCTTGCTTAAAACACTAGGCTCACAGAGAGCAATGGAGGTGGTCTTGGTGTGAAAAAAACTAGCCAAACTTGGGGGAAGCTTCAAGCTCTGTTGGCACAAAACCTGTTCTGAACTTTTTTTCAGGGCTGTTTACTTTCTAGACTGTTTAATTAATGTTAGAGTTTCTTCAGATGTGGTCAAAGTTGGTTGAAGGGGCAGTTAAGCTTTCCAGGCATTGTAACTCCCTTCAGTGATTTGTGAATACAAAGGTCTTCTATTTCCAGGCTTTTTAGTCCTTTAATCTTCACAGGCACAGATGTTCAGACAGAGTTTTTATACAAAGAACGGAAACCCAAATCGTTTAAGCTGGTAATATTTACACTTACCACGTACTGTAAAATTCAAACGGTTTACTACATCTCTGATTAAAGGCTTCCAAAAGGCACTGAAGGATTAAAATAACTGAGCGTACTAACCAGGCAGACATGTACACGTTGTGTCATGATGTTTTGTTTGGCCTCTGCTCCATTTTTCGGCTAGCCTTGAGAGGTCTGAGAAGTTATCTGCAAGTTTTAGGGGTTTTTTGGTAGATTGCTTTTTATCAAACTACCAATGTTCCACATGTTTCTTGTAAGAGGCATAAAAAAAATAGTTGTTGCAAATGAACATCTATAAAATGGACTGTAAAGACTTTCTGCTGGGAAATAGTCGTGGCTATATAGGTATGGCCTTTATTGGAAATCATCTTGAGCTAATAATGGAAGAATATTCCTTTAAGGTGCTTAGACTGGTGCAAGAATTAAACCAGTTCCATAGATGTGTTTACAACACTGGCAGGGAAATACAATGTTACACTTGAACAGGTTCTAAAACTAAACTATAATTTCCTCAGCCCATTCAAAATTTGGCATGCTCTGCTCTGAACTGCAGTTCAGTTCTCGATTTGGTGAGTCCGCCTGCTTTTATTTTTACACTCTTGAAATTTTAATAGGGCAAAGACTAGGTCTTACTTTGTGTGACTGATCATTGATCAATTATATAATAAAATGGTGAATGTTCAGGAAGAATACTGTGTTCATCTCATCCCAAATATGACATATGTGTTTTAATTTTATTATACTCTCTTTTGGAATCCTCAGTCAGGCTGAGCCTGGCTGAAATAAAAGCTGCGTGCACATTTTTTGTGACGTGCTGGCCCTAGCGAAATCTTCAATCAGTCAGAACTATAAAATAAAGGAGGTGTAATGGAAGAAGTAAGAGGTCAAGTTTTCCAAGTGCCATGACATTCTTTTAATAATGATGGTGACAGTTTGGTGTCATAGCATGGGTTATCATGTGTGGCGTAATGAGAAGGACGACCATGGAAGGGACAATGAAAAAATGCCTAAAGCCTGAAGGGTGTCGAGGAATATTAACAGAATTAGGGCTCTTTTGTCCTGTGCTTCCTAGAACAATATGATACTAGTAGTTTAAAATAAAAAATGGCATGCTGGCTTCTGTTAATTCCACTTTGCATCCAGCACATGAATATGAGTTTACTGAGTGAATACCATTGGTAGCATTTTTCTGGGCAGGTGACAGAATGTTCTCTTGGATACAATTTCTTTGCCTTTGGGTGAAAGTAATACTATAAAGCTTTGCAAAACATACGTTTATGTTTGTTACATCCCTTTCAGATGTATAATTAGGAATATGTTGTAGTTAATTTGTTTATGAATTGATTTATATTCAGGGCATTTAACCAGGAAAAAGAATTACTGGATAACATGTTAGAAATTAGATCAGTGAAATATAACATTATTGTATCTAAACTGAAATTGGAAAAAACCAGAAATGTCCGATTTTACTTAAATATCTCCGGGTTTGAAGTTTGCGATTGTCTTGTATCGCTTTTCAGTTTGGAATTTGGACTGCTGTAACATGCTCAGTATCTGCAAAATACTTACTAACATTGGCTATGGCTATAGCAGCTTACTTAATTGTGTAGGTGGTTAAAAGGTATATACTGTCCCCAAGCATTGTGGTTATTATTACTGTGGAAGTCCATCATTAATTTACATTTGGAGTACTGTATCCACCACTGCACACCCATGTCAAAATGTAGGAGTGGAAAAGGTGCTGGGAATGAGGACAGTCCAAACTCTGGCCTGTTTTCCTTACAAAAAGCAACTGAACAGATCAGAACTGCTGAATTTCAGAGTGAGATCCTGGAACTGAATTGTGTTAGTGGTTTCAAATCAAATGTCATGATATGGTGAAGGAGAACACAGAATGAACATTCTTCATCTATCACAAGGAAAAAATTTGGGGGAGACAGTGCAATTGTCAAGCTGCATGTTTAACCTGAGGAAAAGAAAGCACTTTTTCAAAGTAAAACACACAATCTTTTGGAAGCCACAGTTAAAAATATGCTGAAAAAGGGATTAGTTATATTTGTGGAGATTAAGTCTAGTAGCGGGTATGAAAAATGGTTTTAATATGGTGTTTAGCTGAAGGAGGCCCTTAAATTACTGATTAACTGGAAGCAGAGGGTCTGTGAATATCTCTGAACATTTCCTCGTTCTTGTACTGTTCCCTAAACCTTTGCTTTTTCCACACAGTCAGAAACATAATGCTGGGTTAAATGGGCCTTTGATTTATCCACTTTTTTCTACTTTTCTGAACAGTTAATTTGTACGCAAGCTGTAGTTTAATAGGATGAAGTATCCTGCAGTATTTGAAATCAATGTTTGTCAGATCACTACTGCGTTGTCAGTCATTGTCTTCATGCAGAACTAGTTAAATTTGAAATATTTGTGGCTTTCAGTTCAAGTGATATTTCCTCTTCAGGGACTTTCTTGCATAGTATAGTTTCAACAACTGCTGACGAAATCCTGAGAGGAGGATCTTAGTTCTAAATTCTGACAGAGGTGGTACTAGAAATTTGCATTGTATTTCAATAGCTTGTGTACTCCTAGTTTTTGCTGGAATTTTTGATTCAGGATCACAGTGATTGCTGAATTATATGATATATGAATTCAAGATAAACTATTTTTTTATTTAAAATGCAGTCTGTGTCTACTGGTAGCATATTTAATTCAAGATCTAAGGTTGTAATATAGTAAAAGTGACGAAAGGTTCAATGCCTGTTGTAAGTCTAAAGCTACAGGAATGACGACTGTTGTATTATGCAGTGATTTAATGGAGAATTAGTCTGCCTGAAGGCCACTAAATGGGTTAGAATTCTATACAATAATTTTAAATTTCTGAAATCCTTGAAATTTGGAAGTAAGCAAGGACAGAATTTAAAGTTAGATTCCACCCCCTCACCTCCCCCATAGACATAAAAAAATAGTGGATGTAATTAAGAAAGCAAGACACATAGTATTTCTGAAGTATTCTGTTTTCAGTTTTTTTTGTTTTATTACCCATGATATACAGAGTTTTTGTAACTGTATAATCTACATACTCATGTCTGTTGCATTGAATATAAGTAAAACGTGTGTGAAATACTTAAAATCAAACAAACTTAATTGCACTGTAGGTCCTCTAGAATTCATAGTAATGTTGAATGCTAGTTATGGATTTTTAGTTCTGCATTTAGGATTAAATTTCATGGACTTTAATATTCCCTGTGCATTTATTTAGTTCTGCATGGAATCAGTATTGACATTTTTGTATGCAGAACAGAATAAATGCCTAGTTAGCATTTAAGTCTATGGGAGTTGTACACAGTTTGAGAGAAGATGCTGATGATATGTTTTTAATTGTCTGTCTTAGCTTGATTAGTTAACCCAAGGAAGGAAATACAATGCATGTTGCATGGACCAGGAAACTGGGGGAAAAGGACAGAAGGGGATGCAGAGTGCTGATATGTAAAGGAAGAAGAGTGATCCTGCAACTACCCTTCTAAAAGTCTGTTTGGCAGTCACTGTTAGGAAGGTGACAGATTGGAAAATATTTGGTGTATAACAGTCATTATGAAGAAAATTTCTGTTTTAAAGAATCTTTGATAGCAACTTGATAGGAGTTAGTGCAAATGTAGAAATTGCAAGTGCTTGCACACCGGAAAGCTTGTCTTGTCTTTACGTTGTTTACTATACAGCTGTACCTAGTAAAATATTACTTTCACTTACAAGCCTTGTCCTGTCAAATAACTGAAAAATGTATAGGAAAGAAAGGCCGGGCTGGAATTGTGGGGTGAAATTAAGGGGAAAAATAGATTGAATTTGTAGAGCAAAATATTTGGTTGTTGATTCACTTGCAGTAGATAGAAATCTTTTTGATGGTGCATTTATAGTTAGAATGATTATTACTAGGTCACTTGGAGAAGGAATCAATCATGAATGATGGGAAAGTATATTAAATGGGTTAGTTGATTTCTCCCTTTTGCAGGCAATGTGATTTTCTTAAAGAAATTACTTTCATGACTTAACTTGGCAAGGAAGATTCAGTATGGCTTTCACTTGTGCAGGCTCAAGCTCTTCCCTTTAGAATGTGTGCTGTTTCATGGGTAATTTTTAAAGGGAGAGGAGGAGGGACCTAGTGTCAGGAATCTCTGGATATGTGGTGTTTCTAAGATGTTCTGGAATACTGCAAATGTCTCCCGTAGCTACCTGTAATTGCTTGGCTATGTCCTAGGGCTGTGGTAGAATTCATTACTGGCTGCAAAGTAGCCTGGAAGTCAGAGGCCTGAAGGCTAGGAAGTGACCTATGAGTCCTGTAGCTCAGACCCTGTGCCCTGGGCAAGGATCCATTCTGCCTTCGTGCCTCCTGGCAGAGGCTCGGGATCGGTGTCCATGGTGCCAAGAGCTCCTTGGGCAATCTGTTCCTGTGCTTTGTTTGCCTTTCCACTAAGTAGTTTTTCCTACTAGATAATTTGGATCACCTCTGCTTAAATGTAAATCCCCTATTACTTGTGTGTTGGCTAGAGACATGGAGAACAATTTGCTGCAAAGAGAAAATGAACAGCTCTTTGTGTTGATTTATGTAAACTGTTTGGAAGACTCATTATTTCCCCCTATGTTTTCCATTCCTTAAGCTAAACAGCTTCAATTTACTCAAGTCTTTCATAGTAGATTTCACTGAGTAGATTATGCCATTAATCACGTAATCTACTCTAAAGACTTGTCTGTAGCCCCCATCTTTCTCAAAGTAAGAAAACGGAGACCTTAATTAAAAATAAAAGTACATAACCTGATGTACTACTGAAAATTCCCATCTCAGAAATTTGTTGTCTTATAACTAAGTAGTATCGAAGAATTTGGACATCAGTATAAGACATTGTAGTGTTAGTTTTATTATTATGTTCTTACTTAACTAGCTAGAGTAAACCTTCTTGTGCTATGTCTGTAGTTCTTTTACTGTGAAGATTAAGGGATGTGCAATTACTTCATATTGCCTTCAATCATTTAAAGTATCATTCTATCTGAAGCAATTCTTGCTGCAGTGAAGTTTGGCAGCCAGAAAGTTCTATCTGCAACAGGTCAACACTTGTCACTATTAGATCAGTTTCTATTTCTGTATAATGAAATATTTCTTATGTTGGTGGTGACTTGAGTGGCTTGCAGACTAACAGATTTTAGTTGTTGCCTCCATAAGCGTATTTGGCTTTTTTTTTTTAAAAAAAAAATGTGTACTGAACCACCATAGAAATGATAAATACTACAGACAAATGATACCTGACTTGTCTGATAAAAAATACTATTAGTTTTATAATAAGTAAATTTTAATGCAAACCAGGGTCAGACTGGAAGAGTGTCTCTGTGTAACTCTTATCATTTTATATCTGTGGTAGAGCTATGTTAATGTGCAATGTAAGTATGGACAGTGACTATTCACTGCAAAAATCACAAACTAAATAATAGCTTGTTTAGTTGGTCAGATTTTGAGCCAGTGGTGTTCTGTTATTGGATGTGAAAGCGAATGTAACAGCCAGAAAACAAGACCTTCTTGCATGTTATTCATAATTTTGACATTATATGGTGTTAGGTGGTACAGGCTATTTGATTTAAAAGGCTGATGCCAAAATGGGGTACCCATAGAAAAAAGACATATTAAATACAGAGACATCTGCTCCTGTTTTCAAATAATGTTGGAGAAATGGGTAATATCGCACTAATGCAGGTGCTTTTTATTATTCACAAGTTATAATTAAATGCAGTTTTTCCTGTGGTTGGTGATGAAAGTGTGAGAGCAACCTCCGAGGGGGGAAATGTTTCAGATTATGTAGACCGCAACTGACTATTATACAGCAGCACCATAAACCCCGCGCTGGCTTGGCTTTTTCATATCGTAATGATGTATTCAACTCATGTTTGCAAACCACATTCCACCAGAGCCCGCCATGTTCTAGCTAGCTGATCAGCAATGTATCCTCCCTGGCATGGGTTGTTTGCAGTTCAGTTGGTGACAGTGCATGTTATCTGTGACTAGAGGCAGAGTACGGAGATGTTAATCTTTTGCTATTGTACAACAATGTTGGAGGCAAAATTATAAATTGGAAGCACCATGCTTAGGAGGTCATCCTTTGAAGGGGGAGAAGTGGCATACAGACACACAAGGCTGTCTTTCTGAAGCTCGTTTTGAGGTAGCTACACACTTGAATAGGCCTGGAGAGGTATGGCAAGCATTTGTTTGTGGACAGTGCCTTTTTTGTTTCCTAATTGAATTGATATGCATGTGTGCTTGTTCTTGTTGGTGCAAAGGTTATCCGGAATATAAAAAAACTATTAAAGGATGCTCATTTAAAAGAATGTTCTGCATATTAATAATTGTGAGAATCAGACATTGGAAGCCTGCTTTGAAAACTTGTGATGCAGCCAGTCAAGCAAGGGAGGCAAAAGAAAAACTATGTGTTTAGTGAAAAGGGATCTAATTTGTGTGCAACAAAGTTGAGCACTCTGCCTGGTGTAAGACACTGAGAAATCCTGGCTGTATCTAGCTCCAGGAATGGGTAAAGCTTGGGGCACAAATCCACAGGGAGATGGGGATAGGTGGTTTTAACTTCTAGGATGTGCTGATACTTTGCCAACCACAAGGTCAGGATATTTAAATATCTGGCCACAGCTTGAGGGGTTAGCTCTCCTCACAGTAACAGTCCCTGCCCTTCCTAATCCTTTCTAGCTTCCTTCAAGAGAAAACCCCCCTCTCTTTGGGGTCCTTTGTTTTGCTTTCCCTGTGCTGCTGAATGGTGAATATGGGCTAAGTGGCACTGAACACTTGAGACCCACAATTTGTCCTGTCTTTTACTGAATTTGATGGGGATTTCTCTGAATGTAGGATTGTGTGGGTCATCTTCTCCTTGAAGCATTAATATGAGGGGTGGGGGAAAAGTGGTAACATAACAGTTAAAGATTGCAGTATTTTTGGCTGGTTGAAAATCAGCCTGTCCTCTTAGGTTATTGCTTTCCTAAAAAGTTCCAGATTAGGTGGGAGTTCCTGAAATATTATTGCATCCACTGGCCATCTCTTTTGTTGAAGCATCAGAGTGGAAGAGAGCAGTCAGCATCTGTTGACCCAAGTTCGTCACCAAAAATGACCTTACTTCCTGACTTTGCTAATACTATAAGAATTTTCAATGTCTGCTTTTCCGAGCTTTGCATTACGTGATGTTTTCCATTGCTGAAAACTAAGGAAAATCTATTCCTACCCAGGTAGTCCAAAAATACTTTTGGCGTGAATGGTTGATGGCTCTAGGAGACCTCCTCCTATGCTGGCAGAATAGGTAGCCCTTGGACAGGGAGTGAGTAAGACTTCTTATGTTGTTCAGTTTCACTTGTTGGCTGCAGAGTGAGTGGCTTAAAAAGAGTATTAGCGCTCTTCTGGTATTGCAGTGTGTATTCTTGTTCCTAAGTAAATCTGTTGTGTCTACAGGTTCCCCAGAGGATAGAAGAGCAAAGAGATGCATCTGAGGATAGCAGTGCAGGAATCCCAGGCATGTGGGGAAGTTGGGGCCCCTGGTCTGCCTGCTCTCGGAGCTGCAGTGGTGGTGTGATGGAGCAAACGCGGCCTTGCCTCCCAGCCTATTACCGTGAAAGGGGCTACCGCAGACCAGGGCGGCAGTACCCGGCCTCAGAGAGAACTCTTGCTCATCAGAATTCCCGCCACCGCGAGGACTCACTGACTGCATATCCTGGCCATGTCATTTCTGCCATCCGTACATCTGTGCCGCTTCACAGGAATGAAGAGCAGCTTTGGGCTGGCCTTCGGGCCTCTGCTTCTTCTGGAGGCCGTAATAACAGCCACGTGAGCCGAGCAGCATTGAGAGGCAGCAGGCATTCTCAGTCCCAGAGGCAGAACGCCAAGCCAGAAAAGAGGTATGTGTCTATGCGCACATTTCATTCTTGTTATGAGTGATGTATCTTAAGAATGACATGTCAGATTAGAGTTGATATTTTTTAATACTTATGGAAAAGTTATTAAAGACTAAGACGGACTTTTACAATGCTTACCATCTTCTGTGGAAGGCTATCCTCCCTGTTGACTAATTATATGATAATACACAAGGACAGATATAATTATCCTACAATTGTACTGGACAGATTATCTTGTTTGCCTTTAAGATTGTTTTATGTTTTGTTGAGATATTTTTCCTTTTCTGCTACACTCTCATTTGACATGTCCATCTTCACCATAATAATAAAAATCAGAACAAGTAACAGCGCTATAATTGGATTCTTAACTTCAACAGACATTCTGATTTTAATTGGTTGAAAAAAGATTCATCAAACTTTATTCATAAAGAGTGGCCAACTGTCCATGCATTTTTTTTGTAGTCAAAAATCTAGGTTTGTTTTGTATTTTCCAGAGAGTTTCTATTTATGTGCTTTTTGTTTTCTCTTTTCCCTTTTTTGTTTTCTACCACCTCTTGTAGTAAATTTGCTGTTGATGAAACTGAAAAATGTGGTTGTTTAATACATAGAATATTTTAAACACTGTATATGTTTATCAGTTTCATAATACTAGCTCTTCAGTCTTTAAGGCTGGGTGGAACTGTGCTGTTACAATTAGTTCCAATTAATTCTCCAGTTTCTGGAGAAACACTTTTTTGTCTTCCTAGATACCAGTCTATCAGATTTTTTTAATATATGTATGAAAGGAAAATAGATGTGTTTCTAGTTTGGAAACTGAGGAGAACAGGCATGAAGGTCCCCTGGGAGGGAGTGCTCCTGGAACACCTCCGTTCTGTCTGTCTTTCCTGAGTGCGTATTCCAGCAGTTCTCTAGTTCTTTCCCTCTCAGCCCTCTTCTGGGAAATGCATGAAGAAATTTTTTTTGTTTTGGGGGGGTGGGGGGGTAGTTAACAAAACACCCTAAACAAACCATACAAAAAAAGAATCCAAAAATCAAAACCAAAAAACCCACCTTCACATCATCTGCTTCTTTAAAATTCTTAGGTGAAGCAGCCAACTGTAATTCCGTTTCTAAAGACATCTTGCTGGCCCAAACAAAACAAAGAATGTTACCTTGAGGCAATATTCCAGCCTGACTGGAATAAGACAGTAGGACTCTCTGTTGCTGCTGATAAAGAAATCTTCAGTCTTTGTAAGAAACTTTCTCCATCTAAAAGAATATTTGAAAATAGAAATTAACCTGTTAGCCCCCTGTTTGTCTTGGTGAAGCGTATATTTCAAGAAGTGTGACCAGCTCTTCAGATGTTGCTCTTCCTAGGTGCTGGCCATTTCCTTTCATCACTGCTTTGCCTTTCTTTCCAACCTGTGCAAGTAGATAGCCTAGACCTACTGAGTGCAACTTCAATGTGGGACTGAGGAGCTTATAAAAATTCAGAGAACACCAGAGACAGGTTTTTAGTAGCAATGTTAACATGACTTCATTGAGACAAAAGTAATCTTTTTTTTTCTTTATTCCTATTCATTGATTATAATGTACTTCTGCTCTCAGCTGTGCAGTGTAACAGATACAGGTTGTAGTACATAGCTGAGTTATTACTCACGTTGGAAGGCTGGCCTTGAACCGGCAGCGCAAAGTCATTCAAAGCCTGTTTGCTCCAGCCCCTTGGCACCCTCTGTCTCCCAGGGAATCCCAGCTGGCCTGGCCTCTGCTGCAGACCTGCTGCCAGGCTGCTGGCACGGTTGGGCTTCCGTCTCCGCAGGCTAGCCCTTGCTGCTGCCGTGGCTTCTGCAGGCCAGGAGAGACTGGAACAGTTTGAAACAAGCACTGCAGCTATGGCTGGATCATGAGAAGAAGATAATGAGTAGAAAATAGTATTGACTGTGCTCAGAAGTGAAGCTGTGTTATTTCCTAATAAACGCCTTGCATGTGAAATAGTAAAATAATCATGATGTCCATTATGCCTTCACTTTCCTGTATGATGGAGGCCTTTGCTTTTGAAAATCCTTGTGCTTTCCTAAGCACAGTGCAAGCTTCTGTACCAGAGTTGATTTTCCACCCACACACACACTGCCCCTTGGCAAAAGACTGTGGATTCAAGGTCAGTGTTTTAATCTTATTTGCGTAATAAGTTATTTCCATCTTGTGTTAGGAGGGTCCCTGGTGGCTTTGAGGCCTGTTGTATTGCATAACTTTCAGATTCTTTGGTGGTGACTGTAAAAATAGAATGAGAACAAAAAGCGTTATTTGAAAATTAAATTACTAGTGACAAACCTAATAGTTTTTCTTAATTTACAAAATCCGGAGTACAAACCTTCTTTACAAAGGAGATTACTGGTCCCATCAGATATATGGAAAATGGATTTCAAAACGTAAGTTACTCTAGACATGGTTTTTATACTGTAGAACATCACTAAATGGGTGATATTAAAAATTGGTGTCAGGCTATTAAAAAAAATATAACATCTGTGTTTTCACAATATGTACAGTCAGTGGAAACTTTTTGGGGTATTCCTATTTACTGTACTGGACTTTGCTAAAATTACAGCTTTTATATAGACTTCCATAAAACAATAAAAGAGGAATGGGCATCTGTGACTGAGATAAGGTCCCATTTGATAGCATGGTAAGATGAAATTGGATGGCTTCCAAGGCAAATACACTTTGACAGCAATAACAGTCTTTCAAAGCAGCCAAATATATTAATCATCAACAAGTGGAAAAGTTCTCTGTCTGCTTCCCAGCAGCTGACAAAGAACTGTTTAGTTTCTCTAGCAAAATTGAAAATATAATTTATATATCATAAATTTTGACATACCTTGTCTGTGAAGAGGATAGTCACATTTTCAGCTTTTGAAGGTTAGTTCACCTGTGATTCAGTTAGGCTTTAGAAACCAGGGCTGCCCATGACAGTCAGGAAGAGATTTGGGGTACCTGCAATTAAAAGCCTAATTTTAAAAGTTTTAGTGCTCCCCTTTTTATCATAGTGCTCTAAGTAGAGTTCTTGCATAATTGAAATGTGTTAGGAAATTATAGTCGGTCACTGGAATGAGGCTGGAAACACAAAAAGGAAGCTGGTGGTCCTCTGGGTTGTCTGCTGGCAAAGGAAGGGAGCTCTTCTCAGCTTTGGAGAGTTGAGTTCCTATTAGCACAGCCTTGTTTTTTATTTCACCTAGATAAAATGCATGGAGCATACCATACAATAAGAATAGAGAGGAATGAGGAGATAGTGAAAGAAAAATCAAAGCGTTTAGACATGCTTATAGAGACACATACGGAAAAGTAAGAAGGCATGCAAAAGGATAACATGCTTTAATAGAGAAAACATCTTGAAAGGAAATATCATTCATGGACTAGCTTTTAGTACTTCTTAAATGTTGCATTTCCAATTCTCTATTTTGGTGATAGAGAAGGGAACAGGCTGCCCAGGGAGGTTGTGGAGTCTCCTTCTCTGGAGATATTCAAGACCTGCCTGGACAAGATCCTGTGCAGCCTACTGTAGGTGACCCTGCTTCGGCAGGGGGGTTGGACTAGATGACCCAC
>Ga0065711_1044773_pt1 | contig 13888 bp, 8 predicted proteins | sample Hoacrofraction12_FD_59098 | JGI IMG/M metagenome (GOLD analysis project Ga0065711, IMG submission 59098) | Hoatzin crop microbial communities from Cojedes, Venezuela - Epithelial fraction 12 v2 (version 2) | ecosystem: Host-associated > Birds > Digestive system > Esophagus > Crop | place... | reverse complement strand
TCGGCGGAGCCGCGGCGGGGAGGTAGTGCTGGGCCTGCTGCTGCTGCTGGGGCTGTGCGCCGGGCGGGCGGCGGGCGGGCAGCTCCGCTACTCGGTGCGGGAGGAGCTGCCGCACGGCGCCTTCGTGGGCAGCGTGGCGAGCGACCTGGGCGTGGATCCGCGGCGACTGGCGGCGAGAGGAGCGCGGCTTACCTCGGGCAGCGGCCGGCAGTACCTGGAGCTGGAGCTGGGCCGCGGGGCGCTGCTGGTGCGGGAGCGCATGGACCGCGAGGTGCTCTGCGAGCTGAGCCCCGCCTGCTTCCTCAGCCTTGAGCTGGTCATCGAGCAGCCCATCGAGGTGCACAACGTGGAGGTGGAGGTGCTGGACATCAATGACAACGCACCGTGCTTCCCCCGCCAGGATTACCGGCTGGAGATCAGTGAGTCCGCCGTGCCCGGGGCCCGCTTCCACATCGAGAGTGCCCAGGACCCTGATGTGGGCACCAACTCTGTGCAGAGCTACCAGCTCAGCCCCAGCCGCCACTTTGCCCTGGACCTTAAAGGCTTCCAGAGTGGCAGCAAGCTCCTGGAGCTGGTGCTGCAGCAGCCGCTGGACCGGGAGCAGAGTGCCCTGCAGCAGCTGGTGCTCACTGCTGTGGACGGTGGGGACCCCCCCAAGTCCGGTACGGCCCAGATCTCTGTGCATGTTGTGGATACCAATGACAACCCACCTGCATTTGACCGCTCCACCTACACCGTGAGCCTTCTGGAGAATGCCCTGCCTGGCACGCTGGTGGTCAAACTCAATGCCTCAGACCCTGATGAGGGCTCCAATGGGGATGTGATCTACTCCTTTGGCAGCTACACCCCACAGAAGGTGAGGCAGCTCTTTAGTGTGGACCCACACTCAGGGGAGGTGCGGGTTAATGGTACCTTGGACTATGAAGAGGCGTCCTCCTATGAGATCTATGTGCAAGCCACTGATCAGGGCCCTGTCTCTATGGCTGGGCACTGCAAGGTGCTCGTCAACATTGTGGATGCCAACGATAATGTTCCTGAAGTGGTCCTGACCTCCCTGTACAGTCCAGTGCCAGAGGATGCAAAAGTAGGAACAGTGGTGGCCCTAATGAGTGTCACTGACCAGGACTCAGGGCTGAACAAGCAGGTGAGTCTGCGTATTCCCCCTGGCCTCCCCTTCACACTCAACTCTTTCAAGAACTCCTACACCTTGATTACCCAAGGCAAACTGGACCACGAGAAAGCAGCAGCCTACAATATAACAGTTACAGCTACCGACTCTGGGAGCCCCCCTCTCTCCTCCCAGAAGGTGATCCATGTGGACATCTCTGACATCAATGACAATCCTCCACGCTTCGAGGAACCTGTGTACTCAGTTTACATACCTGAGAACAACCCCCTTGGAGCCTTGCTGTGCACTATCAAAGCCACTGACCCAGATGTTGCTGAAAATGCCTATGTATCCTATTCTCTGCTAGATGGGGAGATTGAAGGGCTACCTGTTGCCTCCTATGTCTCCATTAAATCCGACAGCGGCAACATGTATGCTGTTAGGTCCTTTGACTATGAGACGCTAAGGGAGTTCCAGGTGGCTGTCCAGGCTCATGATGCCGGGATCCCACCACTGAGCAGCACTGTCTCTGTCTACATCTATGTGGTGGATGAGAATGACCATGCTCCACAGATTCTGTATCCTACCTCAACCAACACTTCAGCAGCCCTGGAGATGATCCCACGCTCAGCATATGCTGGATATTTGGTAACGAAAATTATAGCCATTGATGGGGACTCAGGACAAAATGCCTGGCTGTTCTTTCACCTGGTGCAAACCTCAGATCCAGGTTTGTTCAGGGTAGAGCTCCATACTGGGGAGATTAGGACTACTCGCAAACTGGGGGAGGACAGCACACCTACTTTCAACCTGACGGTGGAGGTGAGAGACAATGGAGAGCCACCGATGTCCTCAACAGTAGCCATCACTGTTGCTGTGGTGGACAGAGTTTCCAAAATCATCCCTGATACAAGAAGGCACATTAAAAGTCCAAGCAATTACTCAGAGATCACTCTTTATCTCATTATCGCTTTGAGTGCCATCTCCTTCGTTTTCCTTTTCACAATCATTGGGCTTACTGTTATCAAGTGCTACAGATCCAGTCTGTATGGGGACTCCTGCTGTGCAGGGTTCTGTGGGGTCAGAGAACGGTGCCCTGCTGAATTGTACAAGCAGGCCAACAACAACATCGATGCTAGGTTGCCCCATGGTTTAAAAGTACAACCCCATTTCATTGAAGTAAGGGGCAATGGGTCTCTCACTAAGACCTACTGCTATAAGGCCTGTCTAACTGCAGGATCAGGAAGTGACACTTTTATGTTTTACAATACCTGTGGCCCTGCAGGAACTACGGGTCCCTCTGCAGTGATGACTGAGAGGCATCTGACAGGACAGAGTGGGCAGAGTGCACAAAACCTGATCATACTTAAAAATGACTCCATTACTCCTAATGAGGTGAGGCTACATTGATAAATGGTCAGCACAGTGCTCTGAGCAAATCTGTACTTAAGCAGAGGTTCAAACTGGAAAACCAGATTCAACGTATTCTCTTTGGGGCTCACTGACACACGGCTATGAAACATAGTTCTAATGAATGTAATCTGTGCAATGCATTTTGTTTCTAGATAAATATTGGGACTTTCAGGGTACATTTGGTAAGTTCAGTATATGTGTCTTGTTTGGCATTCACTTGGTTATTGCAGTCTATGCTGTGTAGAGCATTGCCTCCTTCCCTTTTCTCTTATAGATCTAAAATTACCTGCTGCCACAGAGTGCTAGGGAATGACACGTGTGGTCTGAAAGTTTTAATGTTAAAAATAATGTTGGAGGAAAAAACAAAAAAAGCTGTTAGCCTGGATATCAATACATTACTTTACAGCCGTTATAGATGTTTGCTATTTCATTGATTTCATCCCTAGGCAAAGCTGTCAAATTTAGATCGTTGCAATAATATGCTTTGCTTATTAATGTGTGCATATTTTAGTTGTCTGAAAACTGCAGTCCCTCCTTTGATAATGTTTATTCTAGCCAATGCTGCATTTCATGCTTTCTGGATGGTGTCAATCCAGTGACATCTCTGTAGAGAATTACAGCAAGTTACCATCGTTATTTTACAGTGTGACAACTTCAAACTTGCTGGGTTGCTACTGAAAATTGTTTAGTACCTGTGATTTGACCAGCTGTGTATTAATCTGTTCAGTATTTTCCCACAGTGAAGAATTAATGGTTGGTTTATGCTAGCATACAGGAAGTCTGCAGGTAGTGTGCAGTTTGTATGCTCTGTACGGTTTCCTTCCTACACATAGTGGAACTAAACTGAGAAGCACTCACAGGAGAGTCTAATTCTGGTTCACAAAAGGAAAATTTTGCAATTACTGTGTGTTGTCTATTTCCTACAGTTGTGGCAGACATAAGATCAGTTCATGCATTAATGTGTGCTATACCACCAGACGTGGGAAAGCTAGGGGAGTAACTGAGGTGGGATAGAAAGGGGCCTGACTTGTGTGTTCTTGCCACAGAAATATAATTTATTTTTTTATCCTTATTCACATATGAAGATATTAGCATCTTTTGCAACCGTTGTTTGGTTACACAAAGATGCACAAATCTTAAGCACTAGCAAGTCTTTCATAAAAATCCTTTTAGAGAGTAACGATCATCCATTCAAAACTAATCCATTTAAAATTAATGCAGTGCTTTTCAATAAATCACAGTGACAGGGTATGGGACAAGTTTTTTTTTTTGTACGCTGTTTTTGTATAACAAAATGCCTGGAATCTGTTTGATACAGGAGGAAACATGAGACATACTCTACAATCATGCATGCTGCAGAATCAGAGTGTGAAATATACACCTTAAATTTGATTATTTTGGAGAAAAAATGAGCAATAATAATTGAAAATGGATTTACTTTGGATGCAAGACCAGCAGGAAATTAGTTTAACAGTCAGATTCCTGTCACATGTTAGGGAATTACTCAGTGCAATGAATTAGCAAGTTTTGAACACCGGTGCAGATCAGGCATGGTCAGCAAAGCCAGCCCAAACTTGGAGTACAAAAATAGGGAGATGTATGGAAAAAACTAATGCCTGTGTGGAGTTATGATCCAAATGAGGAATCAGTTACTCAAATAGTTCTGTATGAATTAAACAGAGATGAAATTCTGGCAAGTTCTACTTGTCACAAGTTTTTTTCTTAGGTCTCTGCTTCTTAAACTGTCCTGTGGTAGTACATACTAATAAGATGTATAAATGCCAGGTGTGCATGAGAAAATGGGTGAATGTAATGGCATTCACTAATTACTAGTTGCTAGCTAATTGCATGCTGTAAAATCTTGTCTTTCCCTTGTTTCAAGCTCAGCGTATGCACTGAAAATTCCATCCATTGCTTAGCAACACTGAATTCTACTTTTTAAGGGTAATGTTCTTTGTATTACTAGATCTTCAGAGAACTGTGTTTCTCTTTTTAGTTAAAATGAATTTTTTTTCAGTCTTTAAAAGCCCATGCTTTCATCTGTGTAGCATAGCAACAGGCATCATTGTCCTTGCGTTGATTTACAAAGTTGATCTCTGATGTGTGTGTTACTTTTGGATAATGTGAACAGGTCCTTTTTTTTTTTACCGTTTTTGGAAATAGATCTATTAGTTGTTCAGTGATGACAATGGGACCAGCTGAACAGGCTTTCTATGCACACATACTGTACATAGAGTTTCACGAAGGCTAATATTTCACAAATGTTGTTTATACAGTGAGAGGAAAAATATTTCAGTTATTTGCGATTAATCTCAGTAACACTCTACGCAAGAAGATCTTAGTCCTTTTGGTATTTACTAATAAGGTCCAAGATGTTAATAATTACTTTACACTAAGTTGTGACAGAGTTCATTGGGTCTTTAGAAGGGAAGCCGCAGTGTATTAAGGTTAGGTAGGGAATTCTTTGTATCTCTTGAGGTGCTGATTCCTGTGTGACTATTCTGACTTGTACTGCTAGTGCTGTGATGATGAAATGGGAGCTAGTTTCTGTAAGACAGACTATGGTTCTGCACTCACCCTGCTTGCCCATATGGTGCTTTGTAGATTTATAAGATCTCACACCAAGTGTGTTTTGTAAAAGAAGAAATGTACTAACACAGCTGCACTGAAAATGTTAGAAAGTTATTGCTGGTAGGGGTCTGGTGATAAGGATCAGAACATGGGGTTAATGGCTATCGCTCTCTCATCAGCTAAATAACTACTGCAGGGTGACCAGACAGGCAGCGTAGGAAAATATAGAGACAGCAAAATAATATGGCTTAATTGCTGGCACTGTGTGAGGTTCTGGGCAGGCTGGACCCCTGCCTTTCGAAAGGGATGTGCACACAGCTATGAAGGGAGTGCGTGAATATGTGATTTTGCTACCAGGCACTGCTGCAGTGATGATCTGTCATTTTAAGGAAAGGTTTCAGTACTTTAATCTGGAATCCCTTTCCTCATATGCTTGTGAAGATGCTGAGTGATGTCTGGGTAGTGTCTGGTCCTTGGTTTGTCTTTTCATCTCTCCCCGCTTGTTCTTAACATTCTGTGTGGTTAAGCTCATTGATTACGGCTTGCGTCTCATGACAACCTTTCTCTTCAATGTAGAGAATAACAATCAAACCAACATACATTTTAACTGAAGTTTTCTAACCCAGAAGGAAGCCTGGCACATTCCTAATGATGAATGGGTAGTCTAGATATTAGATAGAAATATATATTAGCTGTTCTGATTACACATTTCCTAGTACCCTTTTTTGTGTTTTTTCAGAAAGAACAGAAGCTGCACGTTAGTGATGGTAAGACCCAGGGGTTCATTGGACTTTTACCTTTGTATGCTTCTGGCTCTTCCTCTGTATTTTGCACTTCAAATCCAGCTTGCTAAACACATGGAAAAAACAAAACAACACTTGTGTTGAACACATCTTGATACTGCTGTAAAACGCAGGCATGTTTTGAAGTGTCTAAATCTATTAAACCCACAGCATTGTCTGGAGCAGTCTTTCCAAGAGATTTCTCACAGAGGCTTTAAAGGTATTAATGGTGGAATATCTTACAATCTCAGTTCAAGAACTTAAGCCTTTAAGAAATTCTCCAGCCCCACTGACATTGTAAAGGTTAACTATAAATGTTTGTTCTTTTGTTTAGTGGCAGTATCCAAACCTGTTCTGCTAAGCAGGGACAGTGCTCTGTGTTTCAGGGCAGTCAGACTCTTGGTTTGATGCTTACTGCTGTGCCAGCAGAAATTTGCATCCAGTATTAAGCAGTGGAGTTCTCCTTCACTTAGAACTCGTTAAATATACTTTACAGATGAACTTGCCTGTTCCCTTCACCTTAGTTTTCTCAGAGCTAGGAGTGCAAATGAACACTGCCAGGAAGAAAATTGTTGGGCTTCTGAATTACACCCTTTTCCAGTTTGCATTCTGATTTCTTGTATGATAAACACATGTTCAGTCTATAAATAGTTTGTTCTTCACATCAAATTAATTCCAAACATTTACAGAAGGAAATGAGGAATAGAAGCCTCTGTTTCCCCACATCTGTCAACATTGTCTCACTGGAAAATTAGCAGAGCTGTATGCGGTCAAGGGTTCTAAAAGGCCTTTTTGTTATTGCTTCAAAGCAGATCTATTTGATAAATATACCTTATGTCATTCTGTTGTACATTTATGTGGAAACAGAAAAGGAGTGGGATGTTTTTAGCAGACTCATCATCGGGTGACTGTTCGTAAATGTTTGATTCGCACTTCTCTACCTCAAGTAGGCCCTGTTCCAACACCCACTGAAGTGAATGGTAGCATTTGCCTTGATTTTTGTGAATACAGGATCAGGACAAAGTTAAAAAAATTTAGAAATTCCTTCTGTCCCAGGGACAAATCCTTACTGTGTTGAAGTATTCGCTAAAAAGGAGAACTGAGCAAAATGTAACAAAGTATTTTCAACTAAATTTATTCTCCCTGAACCAACAAATGATTCATAAATTAACCCGTGCTGTGCAATTTGAAAACAAATGTGTGAAATTTTGCATAAGCTTTTTTGCTACTAAAGTGGCTCTATTTTATATTATACATTTACTTTGTTTACCAGACTTTCAAATTGGGTTTGTTGTTTATGACTTCACATTAATGCTTGTGGTTATGTGGTGGGCAGAATGTAACCCCGGTGCCTGGAAAAACCAGCAGGAGCAAACTGTTGGCATGAGGTGTTCACCTAGTGCAGTGACAACCACTCCTATAGGCACCTGGAACGATTTTGACTCATCTCACAACTATGATAATGTGTGCTGTTAGTAAATCAGAAAAAGCAGGTGGTGGGAGAAACAGGGAATGGTTGATTACTTCTGTGCTGGATTGTGTGATTTCCCTCACCTCCACTAATGAATAGTAAGGACAGGACCACTGGACTTGATACATGACCTCCAAAAATCTCCAAGGGAAATGTCAAGCTAGGATTACTTTTAGGTTAGTAGAATGGGCTGGCATGTGATAAACAGGGACTTGTAATGAGTTGGGAGCTGAGAAGGTGAAAGGAACAATAATATCTTCATCAGCATTGTATAACATAATGAGAGTGTGGGGATATACAACTGGAAAGCATCTGGACAATTTTAGAATCTCTGTTCCTCTTTGTGCTTCCTCTCTGTACTCATGCTTCTTGGCCAGCTGTACCTTGTCCTTGGTGGTGCTGATTTCTGACACGGCTACACTTCTTACTGCAAAGTCTGTGGCAGGTCTTTGCAGAGGAGCAGTCTGACAGCTCCTGTGCAGACTTCTGTCCCCTGGGACTGTGCTGAAGACACTGCTGTACTTTGAGATGGGCCATATCGTGTCATGATGCAGTGACAGCACATGTCAAAGTGGCAGGTTTCAGTGGCTAGTCTGGTAAAGGTGTACTGTTCCTAGCCAGAGATATAAGCCAACCCAAGCAAGCAGAGTGTGAATGCCTGATGGATCTATAAGAAGAAGCATTGCTGCATCTGGACTGGGCAAAGATATTATCGAACAGGTTTGCTTCTTCTACTATGCTGTCACTTCTGTTATCAGTCATGTTTTCTTGCTTTTCTTGCTCCTATTTTCCAATCTCATTTAAAGGTGTATTGGAACGTCTTTTCTCTTATGATCTTTAAGTATTTCAGTCTTAAGGACAAAAGGATAAGCCAGTTATACTGACAAAGTTGGAATTTTGCCAGTTTTGCCGATTGCAGGACGTTGAGCTGTGATAATACAAGTATGCGACAAACATGCTTGCTGAGGTGTGAAAGTTCCCAGTCAAGCAGCGTGCACACCATAAAACTGTGTGAGAATAAGTCTGGACAAGGCCACACTGTGTGCTCCTGCTGTTCTTCCTGTGAAGACTTCAAAAAATAGAGAAGTCCCAGACATTGAGTTTTTCACAGTTAAAAACAAAAAACCAGCACCTGAAAATGTCTGAAAGTCAATTGTGGCAATAGATCTTTTCGTCTCTAGACGATTTTCCTGATCCACTCCCCTCCTTCCTTCTTCTGCCCCTCTGGGAGCAGCACTACAGACCTGCCTAAAGATTAATAGTAAATCGAGAACTGTTTGGGAGTAGCTAGAAGATTCCACAGGTTCTGGATAGTAACCTTTGAAAATACCACAGTCTCCTAATTGCTGCTGTTCCTATTATATTGACATGGTGAATGTTGGTCCACGCATGTGGAGTGAATGAATGATGAATTTCTAACTGACAAGTTTCTCTTGCCATCATCACCCATTTATGATCTGGTGTATGAAAGTTCCCACTGCAATAGAACATAGATTTTTGTCTTCTAGCCAAGAGCTGAAAAGCTCTCAGCTGAAAAGCAAAAATCTATATACTGTAAGTGAATGGCTGTTTTTCTCTTTCCTCACTCCTCCCCAACTTGTGTCAGACTTTTCCAGCTCTTTGATGTAATCTCAATCCATCTGTGTTTGCCTGGGACTGAAGTAAGATTCCTCCTCCTCACAATTCCTGTAAGCCTGTACAAATTAGTAACCTGCACCCCTCCAACTGCAAAAAAGAGCAAAGGGGCTTTCCCACCCACCCCCAACATGGCAGTTCCCCTGCTATAAGAAAATCCCTAGCAAAGGAAAAGCCAAACCTTGTAGTGTCATCACCCTTCATACATCAAGAAAGGCAAACTGAGGAGAGGGTCTGATCAGTGTGTATTGTTTTGTATCCTATTTCATTGACTGTTACTACATGGTTGACTGCAGAGTTGCTTTGACATCCCTGGGACTGGGCCAAAATGGAATGAATCAGAGAATTCTGGAACCATGAATAATGGGCTCCTTGTCAAGCCAGTTTCTGCTAAACTCAGCAGAACCTGAGTATGCCAGAGAACTGGGGGCTAAATGGGAAGGAAATTGCTAGCAAAGATGTTTAATGTGTGGTTGCAAATAGCAGCCTCCTCCCTTTTGTGCAACTCAAGCCATAAAGAATACTAGGATGTGCATCATCCAAGAGCATCTCACTCCTGACTGATGCTTGACCTGGGAAGTATGGTGATAGAATGCTTGTGTAAGTTGTAATTGCTCCATTTTTGTTTGAATAAAACCTATTGATCCAGGGAAAAGCATACCCCAACCTCAAGAGGAAAGAGTTGGCTTTAAATCATTCAGAATATTCAACACTTTATTTTTCTCTTTCAAGTAATGTGACCAAACTCATTTCTGATCTGCCTCCAATAGCTTGAAGAGAATTAAACCATTACTGTCATATATTATTTGTGTGTTTGGCACTGTACAATATACACCAGGAATGAATGTAGTCCATTATGTTTCTGGACAGAAGTTGTCTTCTTGAATTCAAGTGCCTGAACTTCAGCATTGGCTGTGATATCAGCTATAGAATAATGTGTTGAGAATCCTGAGAAATAACCTTATTATGTGCTTAGGGCCTAATTTTAAAGGACCTGAGCTTGCATTTGTTGCTGTAGTTGAAAATTATTATGATGGTCCCCTGACAATGCAAAAGAGATTGTCTCGAGCAATTTTTGATCAACAGAGGATTTCTTAATTATCTCTTTATTTAGCAAGCCATGCTGCAGCAGGTCAGCATACGCTGAGGTTTGTTGGTTGCAGGGTATTGCTGGCTATTTTCCCCTTCCACTTCTTATGCCCTCTCATGAATATGGAGAATATAGTAGTTCTTGATATTGTGAAAGAGCACCTCTGCCTTTGATAAAAGACTTGCTGCAGTCTGCAAATCTGATACAATCTAGTGCAGTCCTCTGCAGTACACTGAGTGCCAGCAGAAACCTCACAGCAAACAGACTACCCGGTATGTGCCCTTCACAGGGGGCTGTATTCTATACATCCTCAGGCAGATGCTATTCAGGAGCTCAAGTTTCCTCGGCTTATCAGGTAAGTAAACAGTGGGCATTATGGATTTATGATGGGGTGTTTTCCTGTGCCCAGGTTGTTGATGAACGCACAAAATGACTGTCTACTCTTTTCCAGCATTAAATGTTGCTCCACAGAGAGCATCTCTAGCCAAAGGCTAGATTGTTACAGAGACAATCTCTGTGTGTCCATTTGAAAGTTTCTTTCGATGTGTAGAAGGATTTGGCAGTTCTGAATGTTCCCAAAATTAAGTAGCTCCGTGAAGACTCTGCTGACAAAATTAGCCAGATGCACATGTTCTTCAGCATGTTTACATTACTAACATATGTTAATAATATTATCATGGATTTTTGTTTCTACAGCCAAAACACCCCAATCCTGACTGGCGCTACTCTGCATCCCTAAGGGCAGGAATGCAAAGGTATGTATGGTGTTTCCCCACATGAAGGGGAATTCTGTCTTTGTTCTCTGTGAAAAGAACAAAGCTGTATGGCTTCTCTGGTGCCCTAGAATGATGATTTCTGTATGCTGAGATGGAAAACACCTGACTTCTGCTGCTGCCACTTCCAGTCTCCAAGTGTTACAGATTCAGTCTGACTGCACCTTTTGCAATTATTATACTACCATAGATCTGTGCTTTTTTTGTTTACCTGCTGTCTTTTTATACATTGACTGTCAAGGCATAATTGCTACAATTACTGAATTATTTAACTGTGATTATACACTTTGTGTTTACTTTAAAGCGCCCTGTAATCATCTGTGCTGATACGTTTCAACAGACTGTCTGCAGCATTGATTTTCCATCCTGTCTCTCCTTCCCATAAAAGTATTATGCTCCTGCAGTTGGTTTATTAGCCACGTGGCGCAATCAAGACCATTACCACAGTTTAAAGGACATTTTGAAGATAGCAGATGGATTTTCAAAGAAGAAAAAGTGAGGCTGTGTCCAAGTCTTTTTAGAGATCTTTGAAAGTCCTCTGCTTAACATCGCAAGCTGTCTCTGCTATAATTGGCTACTCATTGCACCTGGAAAAAAAGAATTATAATAAAGTTGGTTTTGTGGCACCTAAATAAAATAATATCTTTTCTCTCCCTTCCTGAGCAGATTAGAAAACTGGTTTTATATTCAGGTGTATTCTGACATGATTAATAAATCTAGCTTACAGGTTCAGATGCCATTATAAGGCTGCAGTCGTTCCTAGTGGCACTACAAAGTGCAGGACACTTTGCAGTATGCAGTATGCTTTTCCAAACTTTTTGTTGCAATGGGACTCTAGTCATCACCTTTTATCCATTATCCACAGGACTAAAGAGTATTTATAAGGCTAAACCCCAAAACTCAGATTCAGACTGCCCATCCCTGAGGCTGTGCTTCAAGTGGGTGAGGGCACAGTGTACCTCTCCAAGCTGACTTTGGGCTGCTGGGTAAAAAGGAACCTAAACGTCAGGGACCATAAGGAAAGAAAGAAAGAGCAAGCTTGGTTCTGTGGCCTGTTGTGCAAACTGGTTTATTTCTTTTATGTTCCTGCTGTTCTTTCTTTTCCTTAATCCCTGACTGCTTACTGCAAAATGTATAGTCTGGGGAGCAGGATCCTGAAGCAGGAATTCTGCTGCCTACCTGAGCATCTTATCTACCAGTCCTCAGTCAGGCATGCTCATGTGTATTCCCAAAGTGATCCTGTGGATCCACATCCCTTTCTATATGGAGTTCAAGATCTTGCCTGAAATTACTTGAACAATTAATGAAAAGTCAGAGGTTGTTTAAAGCAATTCACCCCGCAAGCAGGGGAACTAATGTAGCCTTACTGGGAAATTTTATGAGTTTCTCTGTTCTCTCACATTGGCAGCCCCCATCCTTAACCTGACCACCTGATGACTTTAATAAAATGCTAATTTTTAATAAAACTGGTAGATAACTGGTATCCATAGGACCCTTGACATCTGTCACATTTGGTTGAAATTGCCCATTAATTTCAGCTGGGAGCGTGGAAGGGAGCTGAGAAGCAGATGAGCAGAGAGCAGGGACATAGTCACAGAATTATGTTTCTCTAAGCAATTGCACACAAATACATGCTTAGTTTTGATTGAAAGTAGCAGATTTTTTCTTTTCCTTCAATTTGAGGTGCTGGCTAATAGCAAAATTGGTGCTTTCAAGGGCAAGTGCTCAAGAATTGACACTGTAAAATTCACTGTATTAGTTTCTGCATTTGAGAAAATGTATTTCTTTTTCTGAATTGCTCATGAGAAGCATGCAGTAACCCAGGAAGGTGGGATCTACTAAAGCAGCATAATGACAGAGGCTCAGAACTAACTCCACCAACTTTGTATTATTTACTTTAGTGTTAGTACATCATAACGGCAAAGAAGCTGTGTAACTTCCGTGTTAGCAACTTCCAGTTAATGAAAGCAAAGTGTCTCGCAGGTATGCTTGTTTTATAAGTTGTGCCACAAGTGTGTTTCAGTAAATAAACGCAGATGACTTTTGCAAGTCAAAATAGCTAGTTCTCCGATGCTCCAGCAGAATTTGTTTGCATCATGCAATACTATAGTAGTAGTTGCCCAGTGACAAACAGTTATTCTCTTGAAGAGTAGCAAGAAAGTAGAATGCTATAAAACCCAAGGCAGAGGGGAACTGTATAATCTAACTATAATATATCCTTGTTCAGTGCAATGCATATGGAGGAGGCAGGAATCCTACGTGGAGGACCAGGAGGGCCTGATCAGCAGTGGCCAACAGTCTCCAGTGCTACTCCAGGTAAGGGTGTGACAATCCAGAATATATGTGAGAAACTAATGTTAACTAAAGTAGACTTCCTAATGCTTCTGTCTTAGTTTTTCTTCTGTTTCTGTCAATGAGTGTCATCAGCGGCACTGAGTCTAGTTGGAGGCCTCTAACTAGTGGTGTCCCTCAGGCGTCAGTACTTGGCCCAGTCTTATTCAACTTATTAATCAATGACCTGGATGAAGAGTTAGAGTGTTGATGACACCAAACTGGGAGGAGTGGTGGATACACCGGAAGGCTGTGCTGCCATTCAGCGAGACCTAGACAGGCTGGAGAGTTGAGCAAAGAGGAAGCTGATGAAATTCAACAAGGGCAAGGGCAGGGTCCTGCATCTGGGGAGGAACAACCCCATGCACCAGTACAGGCTGGGGCCAGACCTGCTGGAGAGCAGCTCTGCGGAGAGGGACCTAGGTGTGCTGGTGGATGACAAGTTAACCATGAGCCAGCAGTGCGCCCTGGTTACCAAAAAGGCCGATGATCTCCTGGGGTGTATTAAGAAGAGTGTGGCCAGCAGGTCGAGGAAGGTTCTCCTCCCTGTCTACTCTGCCCTAGGGAGGCCCCATCTGGAGTCTTGTATCCAGTTCTGGGCTCCCCAGTTCAAGTAAGATGAGGAGCTACTGGAGAGAGTCCAGAGGAGGGCTTCGAGAATGATTAGGGGACTGGAGCATGTCTCCTGTGAGGAAAGGCTGAGGGAGCTGGGCT